>JGI24721J44947_10008193_pt1 | contig 13714 bp, 14 predicted proteins | sample YelNatPaOPGAMG01_FD_44947 | JGI IMG/M metagenome (IMG submission 44947)
GGGCCGAGGGGGTTCATCCTCTAATTCTGCTTTCTTCAGTCAATGCCTCCTTCATGCTCATTCCTCTCCTCCCCAGCATTGTAGAGAGGACCCTTGGCCCTCTCATTAAGGCTCATCTTGGGCTATTTGGATGGGTTCACTAGGTATTTTTTAGCTATTATCCAAGATTTAGACTCTACTGTCTCATGTGCCCCTTTAGTTGTCTCCTCGAGCTTTTAAAATTCTCATTCGTAGGTGATTCATTCTATCATAGCTAATAACTTATCTAATATCTCAGATTAGAGACATTTAGCAACAGAGTTCTGCTCTCTATAATTTGTTTACATCAAGTAAAGCTTTATCTGAGGGTTCTGCTCAAGACCTTGTAGAGAAGGAAACCAAGGAGGACATTTGATATCAGGGAGCCTGCAAATACATAGAGAAAGCTTAGAATGTAGGGAAGTTTAAAGACATACCACAGCATAAAGGAGACCCATACAGATATTATGACAGAGTAGATAAACAGGCCAAGGACTACAAGAGTTGCTTTCCTCCTGAGAAGATATATAATATAGCATCCTGCAAATGTGGGGATGAAGCTGATGAGGTCTATTGGACCAATAGGACTTGTTATATTTCCAATAAAAACTCCAATTGATATTCCAAGGATAGCTGGCCATCCAACAAGCGGGATCAATCCAAGAAGGGCATTTGCAACCCTTATGTTTATCTGAAGAAAGCTTATTGAGTAGAATAGCTGGACCATAACCGCATACAATGCTGCGATCATTCCTGCTGTTGCAACGGATTTCCCCAAGGCTCTCATTGTATCACCTCATACTCCGTTTTATCAGGTATTCCTGCCTCTAGAAATGCCCTTCTTCTGTTTATACAGGACTCGCACTTCCCACAGTGCCTCTCCCCGTTTTTATAACAGCTCCATGTCTCATATATCAAGTCTTTTATTATTTCGTATCCCCTTCTTAAGTTCTCCGACTTGGATAAGCCCTCTCTAGCAGGGCTCCAGATCTCCAGCTTTTTCTCCCCTACCGGAAAATGAGCCACTTTTAGCAAATCCTCAAAAGCAATTGCAGTATCAGGATGGCAATCTGGATAGAGAGGATCTCCAGAATCTGTTTTTGATATATCGTCAAGCTGCGCTCCATATATAATCACATTTGCCCCTATTGTCAGAGCGTATGCACTGGATATAGCGAGAAAGATCACATTCCTCATTGGGACGACCACATTAGGCTTGTACACCTCCTCTATCTCAACAGATTCGTCTGTGAGCTGAGTTCCCCTCCATATCCTCCTCATGGAGCTGATGTCCACGATAATTGGATCCCTAAACCCGAGTTTTTTGGGATAGATTGACAGCAACAGCTATTTCCCTTCTTGCTTTCTGCCCATAATCGAATATTATAGGGTAGATCTCATAGCCTCTCTCCCTCCACTGTGCAGCGTAGCTGATGCTGTCAGGCCCTCCTGATATAATTGCAACGCACCTCATAGGAGGTTCTCCAGCAAGCATTTTTTAACTGTTGATGGTCAAAGATTGCTGAAAAGAATACTGCTAAAATTTGAATGCTCCTGCAAGCTCCATCAACTTTCCTCTCGGATCTCTACTTCTTGTCACCGCTGTTGCAAGCAGGACTCCATCAACCCCAAGCTCTAAAGCTTTTCTGACATCATCTGCTGTCGTTATTCCAGCCCCGCAAAGCACTCTTACATTTCCCATCCTCTTTATCGGATCCACAGCTTCTCTCACCACCTCTGGCTTTGCTTTTGACACTGAAATTCCGGTTCCTATAAGCTCTGGAGGCTCCACTGCCACTGCAGAAGGCTTAAGAACTGATAGAGCAATGGATTCCATGTTATCAGAACTACAGACAACCGAGATCAGCCCAAGCTCATTCATTTTGCTCACTATTCTCCTTATCTCATCTATCCTCAGCTTTCTCTCGCTGTGATTGACAAGAGAACCCTTAAACCCGTATAAAACAAGGGATTCAACAGGTATTTGGCCTGTATAAGCTCCAAAATCAACTGGATCCACATGCTGCAGGAGCACAGGTATATCAAAATTTTTAGCTATATAATATGCATCTATATAATTAGGAGCCACTCCTATGCTAATTCCAGTCTCCCTGCTCACCCTCTCAGCAGCTCTAGCTATCTCAAAAGCGCCCTTATGCATCGATTCCCTAAATGCCTTGAAGTTCACAATTATGCTTGGCACAGACATAATCCCACCTGCTTATCAGCAAGCTTTTTATATTAACTACTTCCCTTCACCGCTATAAAATAAGGGTGAGAAAAATGCTCCCTTGGGAGCCTATAATTGCAATTTCGGTTGTGCTGGGCATATCAATAGCACTTCTCTTGAGGTATCTCATATCGAGAATGAATCCTGGAACTGAGAGGATGGTGAAAATAAGCAATGCGATAAGAAAGGGGCTATTGCATACCTGAACAGGCAGTACAAAGTGATAATGCTGGTTCTCGCAGTGTTAACAGTACTAATATATGGACTGGATGTAGCTATGAATAAAGGAATTCCCTTCGTATCTGCCTCCTTCATGCTGGGCACGATATCCTCACTCCTAGCTGGCTACGTATCAATGGATGCAGCTACCCTTACCAACACAAGAGCAGCACAAGCAGCTAGGGAGAGCAAAACAAAACCCTTGACAGTATCATTCATGGGAGGGCTTGTTTTAGGCCTTATGGTGGTATCAATGAGCCTTGCAGGTGTGGCTGGAATGTTCTACCTATACTGGATGTTAAATGGATGGAGCAATGTGGATAAAGTGCCGAAACTGGTCATGGGGTTTGGGTTCGGGGCCAGCCTTGCTGCCCTATTTGCACAGCTGGGAGGAGGAATATACACGAAGGCAGCTGATGTAGGGGCAGATCTAGTGGGAAAGGTGGAAGCAGGGATACCGGAGGACGATCCAAGAAACCCAGCTGTTATAGCTGATAATGTCGGGGACAATGTAGGCGACTGTGCTGGTAGAGGAGCTGACCTATTTGAGTCCATATCAGCTGAGAACATAGGATCTATGATAATAGGGGCATCTCTCTACATGATAACGAGAAACATGTACTTCATATTCTTCCCCCTTGTCGCAAGAGCTTCGGGATTAATCGGAACCCTGATAGGATCTGTTTTCGTTAAGCCTAAGGAGGGTGAGATGCCAGTAGCTTCCATGAGGAGGGCTCTGATAGCATCCGTCCTGACAACAGCAGCCATATTCTACTTTGTGACATCTTGGTTTGGAAAGGGATACATATACCTGTACATATCATCCCTGCTTGGAATGTTTGCAGCACTGGCAATAGAGGTGGCAATAGAGTATTACACTGAGATCCATGGTCCAGTGAAGGAGATAGTTAAGTCAACGGAGACTGGACCTGCAACAACCATACTGTCTGGCTTGGCTGTTGGGATGGAGGCCCCAGTTATACCGACGATAGCAGTCCTCGTGGCACTTGGAGCATCTTACTATCTTGGAAGCCTATTTGGCATTGAAAATGGGATAGATCCACATTATGCTGGAATATATGGAACAGTCGCTGCAACAATAGGAATGCTGTCCCTGACAGGTATAATTCTAGCTATGGATGGCTATGGACCAATAGCAGACAATGCAAGCGGGATAATAGAGATGGGAGGGATAGAGGAGGAAGTTGGAAGCGAGGTGAAGGATGTTCTTGATGCTGCTGGCAACACGACAAAGTCCCTTGCAAAGGGATTTGCGATGGGAAGCGCTGTCATGGCATCTCTTCTTCTGTTCCAAGCATATGTTGATGTTGTAAAAATAACACAATTCAATTTAATAGAGCCAAGAACGCTGATAGGCTTGATAACAGGTGCAGCTCTTCCATTCTTCTTCTCCAGCAGAGCTATAAGAGCTGTGGGGAGAACTGCCTTTGAGATGATAAAGGAGGTGAGGAGGCAGTTCAGGGAGATACCCGGAATACTGGAGGGTAAGAATGAGCCAGATTATGCAAGATGTGTTGATATAAGCACAAGAGCGGCTCAAAAGGAGATGATAGTTCCTGGACTTGTCTCCTTAGCAGCACCTGTTGTAGTAGGCTTCCTTCTCGGTCCAGTGGCAGCAGGAGCCTTCCTTATAGGGGTTACAGCATCTGGAATAATGCTCGCATTCCTAATGAACACGGGAGGAGCTGCCTGGGACAATGCAAAGAAGTTCATCGAGAGAAGCGGGAGGAAGGGAACAGATGAACACAAGGCAGCAGTTATAGGGGATACAGTTGGGGATCCGCTCAAGGATACTGCAGGTCCAAGCCTTCATGTCCTACTGAAGCTGGTCAACAATGTTGCTATAGTCATGGGAGCTGCTTTTCTCATGTACTCCCTCAGCCTTCTTGGCTAACACTTTTTCCCTCACTGCTTTCTCTATCTCACTGCTTATCAGCATTGATGCCCTTCTTAGCAGCTCTGATGTACGTCTATCTAGGATCACACCGACTCCATCCACTATTATAACCCTGTTTGGAAATCTGAATTCCGTTCTCCCTATGGGAACAGATTCTATATCATCGCCATCCAGTAAAAGAGGTGCAAGATGCCCTCCTGCTGATATATTAGTCACTATCTTGTCCTCAGAACTGCTCCTCCTTATCTGAGCGCCGGCTATCCTTCCGTTGAGAGCATAAACTCTCATGTCGAATGGGTATACTTTTCCATCCTCAAATCTTATCGGGTATGTCCTCACTCTCTCCTGCACTATGTATGGTTTAGTGAAATCAATATTATTTCTCAATATTTTCAGATCATTAAAGTTTCTTATAATAGTAATTCCTCTCCCTCCGAACTCGTTTGAGGGCTTTATCACAACCTCCTTCCCCCTGCTTATTATCGATGAGGAGGCCTCCTCAAGCTCATCAAAGCTCTTGACAAGGTGAGTTTCCGGCTGTTTTAGCTCCGGGATCATCTTTGTCACCTCTTTTACAGCTTTATAAGTCCTCCACTTGCTTCCTGTCACTATTCCAGCCTCGCTTGGATTTATAACAGGCTGTTTTATCCCAATTGGAAACTTAAAAGTCCTTCTCACCACTAAGTCTGGTATTACTTCACCTCCTTCCTCAAACGACACAAGAGTTGAGCCTATTATTGCAGAGCTCTTTTTTCTTATAAAAACAGCTTTAAATCCCATTTTCTCTGCAGTTTGCTTCAGTTCTATTCTTTCTATCCCAAGATAGCTCTTCCAGTTGTCTGGAACTGATATACCAAGTGTTCTCAACCTTTTTCCTGTCAGCCAAAGATGGTAATTGGAGCAAAGCTCTATGAAATCCTCCATTATAGTCAAGCCTATTAGGTTATCCATTAGGTCAGGTCTTCTCCTTGCAACATGCTTAGCCAACATCTCTGTATAGTAAAGTCCTGCTGAGACCGCATTTGCCTCTATAAAGTACAACCCATCCTCCCCGAGGAGAAAATCAAAACTTGCATAGGGGTAGTAGTAGAGCATCAGCTCTCACCAAGCTTCTCCAAGATCTTCGCCATGTGTCCAATGGGCGTGATCGCCTTAATTACATCATCCGACTCCATTAGAGGTATATATCCCTCCTTTGAGAGAAGCCAGTATCTCTTCTCTATCCTATCGAACTTCCTGACAATCCCGTTTTCCTCCCTGAACTTAAGGGAGTACTCAGGAAAGAGCAGACCCTTCACCTCGCCCGTTACATGAAATCTTTCCCCTGTCAAGCTGATCCCATCCCTTCCCCCGGAGAGGCGGATTGTAGCCACAACTCTGTTCTTCTCCTCAAGCTTTGAGAACTTCTCCTGATCCACTATCTCCGGCATTCCAATTCTGATTATCTCAGGAACTCCTTCCCTCAGGCCTGAGCTCATGGATCCGATGGAGTCTATGTACTCCTTTATCCTGTCCATCATCAGGAGAAATGAATCCCTTGCCTTCACCCTTTCTCCTCCATCTAGGATAAACTCAGCCTCTATTCCGTGCCTTATAGCCCTGCTTCTGTTCCTTTGTAAGTTTTTTCTTTCTCTTATCTTCACACCTTTTCCAACTAGTACAGCTGCCTCGTAAGCAAGTCCCGCTATTATCAGGGCTGTGTCAAGGAGGTACTCCTCGGTTGCTTGATTATCCACTCCCCTCACTTCTACTCTGCTTGATCTCTTGGTTGTGTGAATATCCTCAGGTATGTTAGTGCTCGGCCCTCTTATCGCTATCTCCTTAAGCCTATCTCCAGTTGGATCGAACACCAATTCCGATTTGAAAAGCTTCATTTTCCTGAAAATGACTCCATACCTTGTTTTGCTCCTCTCCCTCCATGGAATGAAGCTCACGGGCCTTTTTCTCATTATCACAGGACCTGATGGCTTGAGAACCCTACTGTACATCATTCTTGCGCTTCCAAGCCCATGTATTCGGCCATTCATTATGGGGGAGTTTGCAGTCACAGCTATTATCTCTGGAAGGTGGTTTCTGATGTGCATGTAAATTGCAGCTAGCAGCTTGTTTGATGGTGTGCCGTTGGAGGAAATAGATACATTCACATGAGTACCGTTCAGAGGAAGCGGATTGCTCTCAACTGGATGGACGCTTCCGACATATATAAGCTGGTTTGTCCTAATGGCTGCTCTTGCTATCAGCTTCCTAGAGAATTTAACAGCTTCTTCCAGCTCTGAAAAGCCCATTGGCCTGGTAACGTACTCTATTTGGCTCGGATTTGGCTCCCACTGAATGCCCATCAGGTATTTTCTTGCCTTTTCCAGCCTATCTCTATCCCCGCTGAGATCCTTAACCAATCTATGCAGGAGAATCTCTGAGAATCTGGATAGGAAGCCCATCTTGTTCAGGAGGAATAGCTCCTCCTCAAGACCCACAAGCACCTGCATTTAGAGTCTCTCCACAAAATTAATTAACGCTTTTACAACTCTATTTTCCCTAGCATTGGTGGAGATCTCCACTTGAACTCCCCATGCATCTGGCAGGATTGAGTGAAACCACACAATATCCCCTCCAAATCTGCCCTCTTTTGTGTACTTCACACCATTGCTCTTTAGACACTCCTCCAAAGTCTTAAGAAGAGACCTAGGAATTGTCTGACCTGAAAAACATCCTATCTCCACATCATATTCGAGTCTGTTGGATGAGTGTAGATCTATTATTCCCTTTATCCTCTTCTCCAGTATCACTCTCTCCAGAAAAACCCTAGCAGGATATATCCTGGAGCTGTATCTGTTGTAATCAACAAAAATTCTAGATACCTTGGATAGAAGAAGATGTGCTCCTGAGATTCTTGCTATCTCCCTAGCTATTGCTGTTATCCTCTTGTCCTGAAGTGGAGGAGATGAATGAGGTGCCGTGAGGACAACTGGTTTAATTCCTTCGATGAATTCAAATGCTTTAGCAGCTTTCTCTATAGGATAAGTCATTACATAGCGCGTTGGCCTGTTAAGTCCTATTTTTGACCTTATTCCTCGGAACTTGGACATTATTATCGTCCTTTCTATTGCTTTTCTCATCTCCTTTAGAGCAGCTTCACTTCCTTCATCCTCTAGGAGGAATGAGAGAGGTATGGAGGAGGTAAGAAGAAGGGACATATTTTCATCCTTCCTGATCTTTCTGATCCTCTTAATTGCTCTCTTCAGTATCCTCTCATCAGGAGCTCTTCCATCAGCTAGATCGTCTTCTATTACTGAGAGCAGGCCATGCAACTTTATGAGCTCAGGGAATGTCTCTATGTTGCTCATTGGCACCGTCAGCTCGCATTACCTAAACTTATAAGCTTTTCTCAGCAAAGGTTAAAAATCAACACTGAAATTCGGACTGTGCAAAACAGAGGAGGAGGGCTAGTAGGGCTTTCTTTGACAGCTATGGTGTTCAATGTCAGCTTTTATGTGGCCACGTCTCTTATAGTTCTCTACTTCAAGGACATAGGGATGTCTGCATTTCTCATAGGCCTTTCCATGACTATAACCCGTTTTGGATACGGAATTTCATCGATGGGATCTGGAGCCATGGCTGATAGAGTCGGGAGATCCATCCCGATGTTTATTGGATTTCTCCTAGGAGCTTTGTCGTCCTTTCTTCTCTCCTTCACCAAAAATCAAATTTTAGCAGCACTTCTCGTGCTCTTGATATGGGTTGGATCCGCTGTATACAATCCTGCAGCCATAGCTCTTGTGTCTGATATATCCAACAGCGGGAAGGCAATGCCTTTCAGCCTCTATTACTTCTTCGTCACAGTAGGACAGATCATAGGGCAGACAGCTGCCGGAATTATAATAGAGGGATACGGATATAGAGCAGCTTTTCTTCTGAGCTCCTTTCTCTCCCTTATAGCAGCTATTATGGTGAGATTGTGGTTTTGGGATGAAAAAAGAGATAGAAAAACTGATGTAATAGGAGATCTCGTGAGAGGAGTGAGGATAATGGCTGAAAACAGGTATTTAAGGTGCTTGGCAATCGCTTTATCCCTGCATGGAATAGGCTTCACAATGTCGTATACCTTCATACCTCTTGTTGCAAGGGCAGATCAAAAGCTGAATGACTCTCAAATAGGGCTTATTCTATCGATATGGAGCCTTGGAAATCTGATAGGCATGATACCACTTGGCAAGATAACAGATAAAATAGGAGGAAAGAAGATGCTGATATATCACCTAGCTGCATCGAGCGTTGTCTGGTGGATGTATCCATTTATCCAAGACATGAGCACAATAGCTGCTCTAATGCTAGTCCAAGGAATTGTTGGAGCCATGGATCTTCCAGCTAGGAGGATGATTCTTGTCGGAATATCCGAAAGAGAGGTTGCAACAGCAATAGGCTCCTTAGATTCCATCACATTTCTCGTAAGCTCGATTGGAAATCTTCTTGCTGGATTAACTTGGGGCATGGGACACTGGGTTCCATTCGTCTTGGGAAGTATCATAAATCTAGCTGGGCTTTTCGTCCTCTTATTGATGAGATGATATCTGGTTCGAGGTTCAGCGAGTGAGCTGCTCCACGACTGAAGTCGGGAGCTTCCAGCGTTTAGAGAGGCTTTGCGCCTTTCCCCTCATCTGCTGGTTCAGGGAGCTCACGACTCCCCCATCCCGCAGATCTCATTAACCTGCGGGCTAAGGACATCCGTCATCCNCACGGACTCGGAACATCCGGGCCATGGATTTCAGGAGAGGTTTGTATTTAGACTTGCCCATCCATCCCAGAGCTAAAGCTCTGGGTTTTCTGGGCTCCATTTTATAAAGCCTTTTACTGTCAAATTTTTCTGTATTCTCACTCAGAAGCATTGCCTGAATTACTTTTTATTTTTACAGGGGAAGTAAAGTTCTATAATTGCCAGCTGATACTAAAAGAGATGAAGTACAGCTTCGACATAATAGGATCTAGGGAGAAAGCTGTTGCTGTAATAAAGATGAACTATGAGGGAAATCCAGAGGAGATAGCTGAGGAGATAATGAGAAGGCACAAGAACGTTAAATCTGTTCTTCTAGAGGAGAGCCCTAGGGAAGGAGATACTAGGCTGAGAAAGCTGAGGCTTGTAAAGGGGTCTGAGGACACCGAAGTTGTCCACATCGAGTACGGAATAAGGATAAAGCTTGATCCAAGATTTGTCTATTTCTCCCCAAGAGAAGGAGAGGAGAGGCAGAGGATTGCTAGTAAAGTGAGACCGGGGGAGGAAGTGCTTGTCATGTTTGCAGGAGTTGGACCTTATGCCCTTGCTGTGGCAAAGAGACAGCCAGAGGCCCATGTAATAGGGNTTGAGATAAANGAGGTGGCCTACAAGTATTTCTTGGAGAACATAAGGATAAACAAGATGGAGGGAAGGGTTGAAGCTGTGCTTGGAGATGTGAGAGATGTATGCCCGAGGTTCTTCGGCATGTTTGACAGGGTTATAATGCCGCTTCCGCTTCACGCATACCATTTCTTAGACATAGCTATAAAATGCCTGAAAAACTTGGGAGGAGAGCTTCATTTCTATTACTGGGGAGGGGAGGATGCGTTCGAGAAAGCAGAGATACTAGTAAGGGAAGAAGCCGAAAAACTCGGATTTTCATCAACTGTCCTTGAAAGGAGGAGGGTCTCAAGCTATTCCCCTAGGACATGGAAGGTTAGAGTGGACTTCAAATTGGAAAGAAAACAACATTAAGATTTTAAGTAGGCATATGCTAAGTTTTCTGCTTCCCGTGGGAGGATGAAATCCAATGAACCGCAAAAATGAAACAAATTCGAGTTCAAAGCTTGTTGATGAGATAGAAAGGGACCTTTATTCCGAGTATTACGGGAAATATCTTTCGGATCTGGGGAGTATTGTTGAAGAAGCATCTGATGATGCTGTATCTCTTTCCACTAGGAAGTTCATGGACATAATCAATATCGAGAGGCGGAAGTTGAGGGAGAACTTCGTGAACGATGTTGTTTTTTATGCAGGAAAGAGGTTCAGCAACGAGGATATATCTGCCTTGGCTGAGATATTTGACAATCAGCTGAGCGAGATAGTATCACTGGCCCTCACTGCTATTGCAGATGCTATCAAGGGATATTACAAGTACAGGGAATCCCACACAATGACATCGAAATTGAGGGAGAGAATTGAGGTTATGGTAAGGGATCTCGCCAGAAAGGAGGCAAGGCTCCGCGTGATGGAGGAGATGCTGAAGGGATGCAGTGAGATGGAGAAGGAGAACTATATGAGGGATCCTATGTACAAAGTTCTGGCTTTGCTTGAGGAGAAAGGGCCAATGACAGCAACGGAGGTTGCAAATGAGATAAAGAGGAGCGAGGCAACAGCTAGGAGATATCTCAACAAGCTTATAAGCATGCAGATGGTCTCCAAAGACACAAGCCAGAGGCCATGTGTGTACAAATTCGTGAGAGCTCCTTGGAGGAGGGATGTTTGATAGCCATAAGCCACCCAAATTGCAGGAGAAATGAAATAATAGCTGAGGCCAAGAGAATAGCGGAAGAGCTGGGGATTGAGATAAAGGAGGTTATGTTGAACAGTCCTGAGGGCGAGAAGTATGTGGAGAAGCTGGATATAAGATATATCCCAGCTTTTATAGTTGGAGATAAGGTCTACTATCTGGAAGGTGGATAAGGAGACAATGCTGAGGATAAAGGAGGAGCTCAAGTGAGATGCGATGTCCTAGTGGTTGGAGCTGGTGTAGCGGGTTCCACTCTTTCGATGCTCCTCTCATCAAAAGGAGTAGATGTAATACAGATAGAGGCCAGAAAAAGTGTGGTTAGACCCCATTGTTCCGGCATAATTGGGCTTGATGCATGGGAGAGGCTCCCCTTCAGGAAGTCAAGCTGGATAGTTGACAGGATAAACTGGGCAAAGTTGATATCTCCAGGTGGCATTATTCTCAGGACTGATGCTTCTGCTCTTGTCTTGGACAGGGAGAGAATGGATAAGGAGATCTCGGAGGAAGCTGTAAGAAGGGGGACAGAGCTTCTCACTGGAGTTAGGTTTTTGGAGCTGGAAGGAAGAGAAAAAGCAGTAGTAATGGACCAAGAGGGAAAAAAGGAGATAAAGTTCAGGTTTATAGTAGGAGCTGATGGTGCAAAATCAACTTTAAGAAGAGTTTTTCATGAGGACATGCCTCTTTTGACTGGAGTTAATTTAGTCACAGATGAAGGACCAAAGAACGGATATATAGTGAGGATAAGAAGAGGAAGCCTGTTCTCATGGCTTCATCCGAGAGGAGGAATTTTCTACTCAGGAGCCATAGGAAAAGGAGATGAGGCGTTCAGATGGGCCTCCTCTCAGGTGAGACAGTTTTCAAGAGTTCTGGGCGGAGTAATACCTGCAAAAACAATGAGAAGATTTGTTAAGTGGAATCTAGCACTTATAGGCGATTCTGCAGGCCAAGTTAAGCCCCTCAGCAGGGGAGGGGTCTTTTACATATCAGAGGCATCGAGGATATTAGCAGAGGAGATCATCAGATCTATGGAGACAGGGAAGAATTTACTGAGAGAATATGAAAGAAGATGGTGGTCCCTGCTGGGAAAGGAGATTGTAATAGGGGAACTTATGAGAAACATGATGGATTCTATGAGCGACAGGGAGATTGACTTTCTTTTCTCGATGCTAGGTGAGATTCATGGGTTTTCCACAGATTTCCAATCAAGCTCCATCCTAAAAGGGGCAGGTATCATGAAATCGCTAGCAGTAGGCTTGAAATTCCCGTTTAAATCTGCTAAATCCTTTATCAAGTTGCTTCTCCCCAGCTAGATCTTATAGCTGACAATGGAACTGCGCTACAAAAAGTTAAATATATGAACAACAGAGCATCTGGGACCCGAACTACCCCACAAGTGAATTCGAGAGTCCCTTACAGGTGATTAGATGAACATCTTTCTGAGNGCTGCTATCGGAATATTAGCTTTCTTTATCGCAAGAGGAAGNGATAGAGAGAAATGCAACAGCTGCTCTTATAGCCATAAATCTCTTTGCTTATTTTCTCACCTCAGATTTACTGGAGGCATATAAAAGCATCATAATAGAGTGGGGAAACTCATTGCTCAACATAATATCAAATCCAGCCACCCTAGTGACATCCATGTTTCTACATGCAAACATAGTACATATAGCACTGAACATGTACGCCCTCTACATTTTCGGAAATATCCTTGAGAAAGGGCTTGGATCAGGGAGATTTCTCCTCATATACATGGCATCCGGCATATTCGGGAACTTGCTATCCCTTCTGATATCCTACTTGGCGAACTCTATATCGATAGGAGTGGGCGCTTCAGGCGCAATTCTTGGTCTATTTGGGTTCATAATGGCATATGAATACAGGATAACAGGAAAAATAGGTTTCAGCAGCATAATAGTCGCTCTTTTTGTTCTAGCTGGCGGATTCATGCCAAACGTAGATGTATCAGCTCATGTAGGAGGGTTCGTCACAGGTCTCATATATGGTTTAATAAGCATGAGACCGGAGAGATATGAGGTGGTATCTTGAGGCTGCATGTAATCCTTCTCCTAATTCTGATAGTTTTTACATCTATCGAAGTCCTAGCAGAGCCTAAAGAGGGAAGCAAAATTCCTGAATTCACTCTCACAGCAATAAGAGTCGATGAAAAAAACTGTACCTTTAGATGCACCCTTAAAAGCAGCTCTTTGACTGGAAGAACTGTCCTGATAGTTTTCTATGCATACTACTGCTCCCACTGCAATAAGGAGTTACCTGAACTTGCAGCTGCTTGGAATCAGTGCTCAAAAGAGGGAGATATAGCCATACTGGTCGGAGTAGGCGGAAACAGCACGAGAGATTATGATTTATTCAGGAAATATGCTGCCAGCGGGTGGTACTTTGTGCCTGAGAATTATACATTTGCAAGATTATTTGGAATAGAATTTGTTCCAGTTGTTCTTGTAGTTGACGGAGATAGTATAATAAGGCAGGTGAATGTAGGCGAGGCTGGAAGGGGAAAATATTGTATAGGGATGAATTTAGCTCACAGTAAATCCGGGCAAAGTAAGATAGAGCCGATTCCATGTGAGCCAATTTCATGCGAACAGCAGCCTCAGCAACAACTACAGTCTTGGCAATTGCCAATTCCAGTTGAGATTGCTGTTGTTCTTGTAATAATTGCTTTTGTCATCATAGCTGCTCTCATAAGGATGAAAGGAAAGTCTTGACCAAGTTATCGATGAACATCGCTATGAATATAATTCCTATGAGGGGACTCGCCATTTTGTACATCTTCCTAGCTCCTTCTTTGCT
>JGI24721J44947_10008212_pt1 | contig 13700 bp, 14 predicted proteins | sample YelNatPaOPGAMG01_FD_44947 | JGI IMG/M metagenome (IMG submission 44947)
AAAAAGGCAGATTTAGGGCGAATAAGCAAGTCTTTAACAAAAGCCTTAGAAGCAACTATAACCCCGCTTGAACCGATACGCTTGATCGTTGATCCCATATAGTTCAGCCCAAAATACCCCAAAACCGGAATATAAAAATGTGGAAACCGCTAAAGCGGCAGCGGCTGCCAGACTAATTTTGTTGGGGAATGCTGCAAAGGCAACAGTGAAACCCAACNAGAACGGATACACCAAGGCAAGCGCAAACGTATGGNTAAATGATATCTGTGCAAGCGAGTGAGCAAACATTTGTAAGATTTGTGTAGCAAAATTCATAACTAGGTAATTCCAAAAGATGGAAGAACCCATATAAGCATGTAAATAAACCGCATAACGGTCTTATACTTCGAGCCTCCCCCCACCGCTAACAATTTTTTGAATAGAAAAATTTTGCTAAACCAATTGTCAAAGCTAAGGCAAAAATTTCAGTCAGAACAACAGCGAACAAAGAGGCTAGGCTTCCAAAAAATGAGCGTACAACAAGGAAAAATGTAGCCGGAAAATCAAGAGCGCAACTATTAAAGAAATGTCAAAAATTCGTAGAAAAGACAGCAACGCGATTTTAGAAACGTCTCTTCGCGAAATTGATGTGTGTTGAGAAAATGACCGTTCCGCCTTTACTTGCATGGTGAGCTATAAGTTCTTTCAAAATTCTTGATGAGCGGGCGTCCAACCCTATTAAAGGTTCATCCAATATCAAAGGCGGCGGCTCGTGTAAAAGAGCAGCGATAACTGATACTTTGCGCTTAGTTCCCATGGAAAGCGTGGCAATAGGAGTGTCAAAATATTCGGTAAGCTCAAAAGCCGAAACAAGCTTTGAAAGCCTAAAGATTGACTCCTCCATTTAAGCCTCTCACAGAAGCGATGAACTCAAAAAACTCCCGTGGAGTAATCGACTCTAAAAGAACCGTTTCTTCTGGAACATAACCAATAAGCTTTTTAACCTCAACCTCTTCAGAAANGGGTTTTCCGAAAATTTCAACTTTGCCATAACTGGGTTCCAGTATACCAGCCAAAACCTTTAACGTGCTGCTTTTTCCAGCTCCGTTTGGACCTAATAGACCGTAGATTTCTCCACGTTTAATTTTAAAACTTAAACCATCCACAGCCTTTATAGAACCATANATTACACATAAACCGTCAACGTCGACGGCAAGCTCGCTCATCTAAACCATCTCTCCAAAGTTGTTTTACCCTTAAGTTTTGCAAACCCCTTCTGTATTTTTTCAACAGCCTTTCTAACACGGTCTTCAGAAAAATCCCTTTCACCGCACAAAAAATTTACAACACCTTCAATATCTGGCTCTCTCCACTCTATTTTGTAATTATCAGTGACCTTAGGGTGTAAAAAAATCTCCTTGATTTGGCGAGGGTCCACCGGAAAATCTGCATCTTTAATATGAGGCAAAGCATTCTCGATGCTGCCATACTCTTTTATGAGTTTCAGCGCTGTTTTAGGACCGAGCCCTTTTACGCCTTCAGGGTTGAAGTCTGTTCCAACAAGTATTCCAATGTCAATGAGCTGTTCGTGAGTAATGCCGCACTCCTTTAAAACGCGATCTAGTTCAACGATTTCCGGCACAACTTCAACATAAACATTCTTACCTGGAAGCTTTCTCCTTCCAGAAATTGTGACGTTGCGAACAAGCCTCGGAGCACCGAAAAGCAAACTGTCATAGTCTTGACTTGCACAATAGTCTGCGTCTCCCCGCTTAACAACGTGAGCCGCCTGCGCTTCCCCTTCGCTTGGAGCTTGAATCCACGGAACCCCCAGCAAATCTAACAAATGTTTACTGTCCTCAGCCATATAGTCCTTGAGGCTAGCCGTGGCTTGTGCGTACATTCGCGCCTCTTCAAGGCGCCCCTCCCTTAATGCTTGCTCATATTTCACTAAAGCTTCTTCCTTAGCTTTCATACGCCGCTTAATTTCAGCCTCTTTCAAGGCTGGCGGGGTACCATCAAAAACATAGATAGGTTTAATTCCCAACTCTGCGAGGTTGCTTGTCCTGTAAAGCAAGCCACTCAGATGGCTTGTAATACGTCCGCTTCTGTCTTTCAAAGGAGTGCCGTTGGGTTGCCGTATTATTGCCAAAAACTGGTAAAGCGCATTATAAGCGTCGATTGCAATGGATTTGCCACTCAAATCCTCAAGCCTAATTGGAGTCTTTGGAACTATATCGCGGAGGTTAACGCCCAAATCTGAATACGCCCAATTTTTGAATGCAGAAATGACAATAAAAGTTTTTACATAACATAAAACAATATAAGGAAGCTCAAACATTTACAACACTACTCTTAAACTGGAGAATCAAGAGATGGCCGAAAAAACAATAACGATAACATTGGTCACGTGTACAAGTTGTGGTAAGCCTATTCCACCTGGGGCAGAAGCTACAAAGTTTTTTTGCCCAAACTGTGGAGAGATANTAATAAGACGCTGTAAAAAGTGTAGAAAGTTTGGACGTTTTTATAAGTGTCCAAAATGCGGTTTTACAGGTCCTTGATATATGGAAGGTGAAAGACTTATGGGCAGTGTTGTAGTTACATATAAAATTTTTCCAACAGATGTAACTGTGAGCTTTGATGATTTAAAGAAGAAAATTGAGGCTTCCTTGCCCGAGTTTGCCACAATATATGGGTATGGGGAAGAACCAGTAGCCTTTGGTTTAAATGCTTTATTATGCGCCATTAAAATTCCAGAGGACAAAACCGGAGTTCTTGAGGAGCTCGAAAAGAGACTGGAGCAGATAAGCGAAATAAGTCAGATACAAACATTGATGGTTAGAAGAATAAGTCGATGAAGGGTTAAACCTTTATATGGGAACTGTATTGTTTCGAAACAGAGTAGCCCTATTTATGGAAGGGTTTTGAGTGAACGAGAAAGTAAATGAAGTTCAGCTACGCGTCGGGGACGCAAGACAAAGAGATGTAGGTAGAGGCATAGCACGCATAGACCAGAGGACAATGCAGAAATTGGGAATAAGTGCAGGTGACGTCATAGAAATAGTTGGCAAAAGAACAACNTCAGCAATAGCGTGGCCAGCGTACAGCGAAGACCAAAACCGCGACATTATACGAATAGACGGCTTCACAAGGAAAAACGCTGGAGTGGCCATCAACGAATATGTTATAGTAAGACCTGCAAAGGTAAAGGAAGCTTTAAGCGTTACATTGGCGCCCGTTGACATGCGCTTGAATGTGGACGAAGACTTCACAAACTTTGTTAAAAACCGTTTGATGGAGAGAACCGTTGTCGAAGGAGACACAACTCTTGTCATGATGCTTGGGCACGCTATACCGTTTATTGTGTCGAAAACCCGCCCCCACGGCATAGTTAAGGTCACGGCTGATACAAAATTGACAATCCTAAGCGAGCCCGCCCCAGAAGGTAAAGGTGTGCCTCGAACCACTTACGAGGATATAGGAGGCTTACATGAGGAGATTCAGAGAGTAAGGGAGATGGTGGAACTCCCATTGAGGCATCCAGAGCTCTTTCAGAGACTTGGCATAGAACCGCCTAAAGGCGTATTGCTTCATGGGCCGCCGGGATGTGGTAAAACTCTGTTGGCTAGGGCCGTGGCAAACGAGTCTGAAGCTAACTTTTTCAGTATAAACGGTCCGGAAATAATGAGTAAGTTCTACGGTGAGTCTGAGGCGCGTCTTAGGGAAATATTCCAGCAGGCCCAACAAAACGCTCCAAGCATCATATTCATCGACGAGTTAGATGCAATAGCNCCGAAACGCGAAGAAGTAACCGGTGAAGTGGAAAGAAGGGTTGTGGCACAACTCCTCGCTTTGATGGATGGCTTGTCGGGTAGGGGAAACGTTATAGTCATAGGGGCAACAAACAGACCAAACGCTTTAGATCCTGCCCTACGACGCCCGGGAAGGTTCGACAGGGAAATCGAGATAGGAGTGCCAGATAAGCAAGGTAGATATGAGATATTGCAAATTCACACTCGAGGAATGCCCCTAGCTGAGGATGTGGATCTTAAAAAGCTTGCCGAAATGACCCATGGATATACCGGTGCGGATCTGGCGGCACTTTGCAGAGAAACCGCCATGAAAGCGTTAAGACGGTATCTCCCACAGATAAACCTTGAAGAAGAACGTATACCGCCCGAAGTTCTGGAAAAAATGGAGGTTAAAATGGAGGACTTTCTAAACGCCTACAAAGAAATTACACCCACCGCCATGAGGGAAGTGTACATTGAAGTGCCAACGGTCCACTGGGACGACATAGGAGGACTGGAGGAAGTAAAACAAGAACTCAGAGAAGCAGTCGAGTGGCCTCTAAAACATCCAGAAATCTTCAAAAGAATGGGAATAAAACCGCCTAAAGGAATACTGTTATATGGCCCTCCAGGCTGCGGTAAGACACTTTTAGCTAAAGCGGTTGCAACAGAAAGCGAAGCTAACTTCATAACCGTGAAGGGCCCAGAAGTATTCTCAAAATGGGTCGGTGAGTCTGAGAAAGCCATAAGAGAAGTCTTCAGAAAAGCCAGAATGGCAGCCCCAGCCGTAATATTCTTCGACGAAATAGACTCTCTAGTGCCCCGTAGAGGTTTAGGATTCGCTGACAGCGGTGTAACGGAACGAGTGATAAGCCAACTACTCACAGAAATGGACGGCATAGTGACATTAGAAGACGTTGTCGTAATAGCTGCAACTAACAGGCCGGACATGGTTGACCCGGCTGTGCTCCGCCCAGGAAGGTTTGACAGACTTATTTATGTGCCGGAACCTGATGAGAAAGGTCGTCTGCAAATATTCAAGATTTACACAAAGAACATGCCGTTGGCTAAAGATGTAAACTTGGAAGCCTTGGCAACTATGACAAAGTATTATTCAGGTGCTGATATAGAGGCTGTCTGCAGAGAAGCCGCCATGCAAGCGTTGAGAAGAGACATAAATGCAAAGGAAGTTACAATGAAGGACTTTGAGGAAGCCCTAAAGAGAATAGGGCCTTCCATAACGCCGGACATGGAGAAATGGTACAAAAGTTTCATGCAACAAGTCAGACAAGTGCAAAAACCAGCTACGCCAGTGGCCTAGGTGAAAAATATGCCAATAAAAATCTGGAAGCCTCACCCAACGTACTACATCATATTGGAGGTTTTAAGGAAAAAGGGCGCCATGACTGACACAGAGCTGTTTGAGTACGTAGCAGAGGAATGCAAGGACATTGGTTTCAATGAGTTTAATCAATTACTGTTAAGGCTTGAAATTGCTGGAAAGATACGCACAACATCACTTGCACGTGGAAAGAAAAGAGTTGAACTCGTAGCGTAGTAACACGAGCCTACAGCAACGTGTTTATGCATGGAAGATTTTTCGGATGTAATAGTTGTTGGAGGAGGTCCTAGCGGTTCTTTTTGCGCTCTTAATATTGCGGAAAGGAATGTTGACGTAACAATCTTCGAAGAACATANCGAAATCGGCATTCCATGCCATTGTGCAGGACATCTAAGCATAAACGGTTTGAAGGCTCTTGGGCTTCATCCATTGCCCAAAGAAGTTGTCGAAAATACTTTTTGCTGTGCAAAAATCTATTCGCCAAAGGGACTAGAATTTTCTGTAGAATTTTCTCCGTCAATAACATGTGTTGTTGACCGTGCATTGTTCGACAAATACATTGCACGTCTAGCTGAAAAAGCGGGTGCTAATATACTCTTAAAGTCAAAAGTTCAACGCTTGATTACAGAGAGAGGAAACATAAAAGGTGTCGAAGCAGAAATGAACGGAAAGATTCTCAAGATTTTTGGAAAAATAGTTGTAGATGCTGAAGGAACATCGTATAGAATTTTGAGGGACGCAGGGTTATCTTCACCAGACAGGGACTGTTTTGTCAGTTGCGTTAATGCTGAAGTTGAAAATGTGAAGGATGTAGAACCAGACACCGTTGAAGTCTACATTGGAAATGCTTATGCGCCGGGTTTTTACGCTTGGCTTATCCCCTTAAAAGGGGGCATAGCGAAAGTTGGACTTGGCGCTNAAAGAGGGAATCCCAGAAAACTTCTTCAAAAGTTAATACACAAACATCCGGCTGCTTCAAAAAAGTTAAGAAATGCCAAAATTATGCGAGAAAATTTTCATCCAATACCGCTAAGTGGACCAGTAAAGGCTTATTCGAACGGGTTTCTCGCCGTCGGTGATGCTGCAGCTCAAGTGAAACCTACCACTGGTGGTGGAGTTATATTTGGATTAAATTGTGCAAAAATTGCAGCTGATGTTGCGGTAGAAGCCATAAAAAGGGGTGATTATTCTTCAAAATTTTTGAACATATATCAACGGTGCTTTATGAAACTCTTAGGCTTTGACGTAAAAGTTATGAAAATAGCGAGAAAACTACTTGACACGTTACCAGATGAGAAGATTGACAAGATTATAGATTTTTGCAAAAAAACTCATGTAGATCTAGACCTTTCAGATTTAAAAGAGATAGACTTTCAAGGTCGAATACTTCTTGATATATGGCGAAAACCGAGGATGTTGTCAACACTTGTATATTTCTTGTTAAGTTGTTTCGTTTGAAAATCTTAAAAACCCGTGATAAGTCAAAATGGAATAGCGCGCTTAAATTGGATTGGTTGGAAGATTTGTGAGCGAGTTTCATTATAAGCAAGTTATTGTCTTTCGAACAGACTTGAAAATGAGTAGGGGCAAAATAGCGGCTCAAGCGGGACATGCTGCAGTTTCAGCCGCTGAAGAAGCTAGAAGAAGCCACAAAGACTGGTTTGAAGCATGGTTGGAAGAGGGGCAATGCAAAGTGGTTGTAAAAGTCAAAAACGAGGAAGAACTTCTTGAACTGGAAAAAAGGGCGAAGGAGTTAGGGCTACCACATGCATTAATAGTTGACAGGGGACTCACCGAAGTTCCACCTGGTACAATAACATGCCTAGGAATAGGTCCAGCTCCGGCCGAAAAATTGGATAAATTAACAGGGAAACTTCCGCTATTATAATTGAGGTTTTGTACTTGATTGTTTCAAGACTGGAAAAACGCTTAGGAATCGAGGTTTACATTACCCATTCTAAAGGCATTGGAGGAGCTATTAAACGCTTTCCTGAGGACTTTTTAGTGGAAGAAATTCTACGAGATGGGACACTAGCGGAAATAAAAGCATCAAAAACAGAGCCGCTAACTCTGCAAAAGAAAAATGCGCAACAGCGATATTTGCTTTGTGTTTTGGTTAAGAGAAACTGGGACAATTTCCAAGCAATCAAAGCAGTCGCACGCCAGTTAGGTATAAGTATGCGTCGAATACACATCGCTGGAATAAAAGATGCAGAAGCCGTCACCGCACAGCACATAACAATAGAAAGCATGAATGTAGACGATATTAAAAAAGTGCAAATTAAGGACTTAGAGGTTCGACCAATACGCTATTTTCATACAAAACTTTCACCGTACCATCTTCTAGGAAACACCTTTACAATCACTATACGAGCCCTAAACCATACAAAAACGGAAATACAGAGGCGAATATCAAGCATCGTTGAAGAAATTCAAACTCTGGGCGGTGTGCCAAACTTTTACGGGCATCAGCGTTTCGGCACAATTCGCCCAATAACGCATTTGGTTGGAAAAGCATTGGTAAAGGGAAATTTTCGCAGAGCTGCCATGCTTTTCCTTGCAAAGCATAGTCCAAACGAGCACCCTAAATCCAGGGAAGCGAGGGAAGAATTGTGGAAGACAGGTGATTTTGAGAAAGCCTTGAAAAACTTTCCAAAAAGCCTTCATTATGAAATATTAATGCTTAAGCACTTGGCGAAAAAACCTAAAGATTTTGTGGGAGCTTTTAGACAGCTGCCAGCAAAACTTCGGACACTTTTTCCGCAAGCCTATCAAGCTTATCTTTTCAACAAAATCTTAAGCAGGAGAATAATTCAAGGTTTGCCAATAAACGGGGCTGAAGTGGGAGATTATGTAATAGAAGTTGAACCTTCAGGGTTACCCAACCCCCAGAAATGCCGTATTGTCAGCCAAGAAACAATAGATGAAGTGAACAAAGCGATAAAATCTGGAAGAATGTTGCTGGCTCTTCCGCTGGCTGGTTTTAAGCAAGCGCTTTCTCAGGGATTTCAAGGAGAGATCGAGAGAACTATTCTAAAAGAGGAAGGAGTTTCGTTGGAAAACTTCAAAATAAAGAAAATACCTGAACTAAGCCTAAAAGGTGGGTTACGCCCAGCCCTTACAGTCATAAAAGAGTTTTCTCTGCGCGAAATCTCTAGAGATGAAACTGCTAATGGAAAAAAGAAGGTCGTTATGAGTTTCATGCTTTATAGAGGCTCGTATGCAACTGTTCTTCTAAGGGAGATTATGAAGCCACGCAACCCCATTAAAGCTGGTTTTTAGGCTTCACTTTCCAGAACGCGTTCCGCGTTCTCCAGAAGTTCAAACTTTCTAGCCACGGGTAAAACGACATTCGCAGCGTATTGGTGGCCGTCAGCCATCCCAAAATCTTTAGATGCTCTTTCCATAAGGTTGACGGCTCCAGGAAGTTTTCCTTGATCAATCATTTCTTGCATCGGCCTTGGAACTCTAACGGAGGCTTTGACAAAGTTTTCTTTAAGTTTTCCCCATTTCGGTATCTCTGGAGGAACATTAACAAAGCCGAGAATGTATTTATCTGGCTTTATTAGACGTGTTTGATAGGATAGGAAAGAACAGAACTGTCCTATCACTTTTGTTCCCATGCCAGCGTACATATCTCCAGCATCAAACCATTGAATGTGCTTTGTTTCTTTAAGCCTCTCACGATAAAGCCTTCCCAAAAGTTTTCGATTAACGTTTTTTCGCCTTTCTTCTAGGGCGTTTATTTTATCCTCCAATGTCTTATCGATTCCTTCAAGACACGCCTTTATACCCATATCTGGACCATCTTCATAATAACCAACGGCTCCAAGAATTTGAAGTTTCGAGAAAAGAACATCAACTTTGATGCCAAGTCGGGTAATTTCTAGGCTTTTACCTACTTGTCGAATAATGCCGTTTTCTAATGTTTCCTGCAAGACCATGCTGTTTAAGGCTTTGAACCCTTCCGGGATTTCGCTGCTTCCAACAAGAGCCAAGTAGCCCAAATCGCTGTTTACGTTATTTATTTCCTTTGCGAAGAGATAGCAGCATGTAGCTCCAGAGAAATCTGTCTCGCCTTTAAATCCGAAATGTTCTAGGTTTAAATCTAAAACCATATCGTCCCTTGAAGGCTTAGGGTCGTGATGATCAAGAATTATGGTTAGGTTTCGTCCATCGTTTAGCTCTGAAATCAGATCAGCATGGGAAGAGCCTATGTCAACGTAAAACAAAACATTGCCTTCTTTTGAATGTAAGTCAGCTATAACCTCATTGTAAACTTTCTCTAGACAGAAGGTTTCCGTGGTTAGCCCTTCACGTTCCAGCGCCTTCTTCATTATTGCAGCGGAACACAAACCATCAGCGTCGTCGTGGTGAATGATAAGAACTTTGTTTGGCGCCTTTTTCCTCAGCATAGCAATGGCATGGTTGGCTTTTTGTTTAAAACCTTGTAAGGACATGTGATGTTCACCCAATAGTCTTTAAGAGGTCGGAACGAGTTATTATACCAACTATTTTCTTTCCTCTTGCAACTAAGACGCCTTGCCGTCTTTCTAGCAAGGGGCGAATTGCGCTTATGCTGGTATCCTCGGGCACTATTGGAAGAGGAGGATCCATAACACTTTCAACTTTTTCTTCCGCTATATTCGATCCAAGTTTCCGTATTATACCCTCCTCGGTGACTGTGCCCACAACTTCAGAACCCTTAATCACTGGCACTTGAGATATGGCGTGACGCACCATTATTTCGCTTACTTTCAAAACGCTGTCCCCTGGTTTCGCAAAAATCACTCCCCGGGTCATTATGTCTTTGCATTTCTTTTCTCCACTATCTGTTAATACTTTTAAAATTTTGTTGATTGTCGAAAGCCTTGGGTCAACTTTTCCCTGCTCTATTTTTGCTATATGCGCTTGTGAAACGCCGACAAGCTCTGCAAGTTTTTTCTGAGTTAGCCTCGCTTCGAGCCTCAGTTTTTTGATGGTGGAGCCGGTTATGATCAATTATAACCACCAGTTATTTCTAAATACAAAGTTGATACAGCAAAGCATATATTTGCTTTCCCATATACAACTCAAAAACCCACTCAGTGGAGGTTAAAATTGAGAAACATAGTTGTTGAAAAGTTGAGGCAGACACCTCTAGAAAAACAAAGGGTTGAAATTGTCGAAAGAAAGGGCTTAGGACACCCCGACTACATTTGCGACGCAGTTATGGAGGAGATTTCTCGTCGTCTAAGCAAGGAATACATGGAGAAAACGGGTACAATACTGCATCACAACGCAGATAAATCCCTCCTTGTGGCGGGACAGGCAGAAGTTAGGTTTGGCGGAGGTTATGTTAAACAGCCCATGCTTTTCGTTTTCGGCGACAGAGCCACAACGGAGTTTGACGGTGTAAAAATAGATGTTAAAGAGATAGCCATAAATTCGGCGAAAGAGTGGTTTAGAAAAAACATGCGTTTTGTAGATCCAGAGGAACATGTAAAATATCAAGTCGAGCTGAAACCAGGTTCAGCAGGTCTTGTCGACATTTTTAAACGCGGTGGGAAAGTATTGCCCGCCAATGACACTTCAGCAGCTGTCGGCTACGCACCCATGACCAGGACGGAAAAAATAGTTCTAAAAACGGAGCAATTTCTAAATTCGAAGGAGTTTAAACAGCGATTCCCAGAGTCCGGCGAAGACATAAAAGTTATGGGATACCGAAACAACAACAGCCTCAACCTTACAATTTCAATGGCTTTTGTGGACCGTTACATATACAGCGAAGAAGACTACTTTGAGAAAAAAGCAAAGATACTTGACGAAATCAACAAGTTTGTGAGGGCTAACGCCGACTTCGAAGACATAAACATTCGATTAAACACTTTGGACACCCGAGGCAGAGGCATTGATGGGGTATACCTAACTGTTTTAGGAACAAGCGCAGACAGCGGAGACTCAGGGCAAGTTGGCAGAGGAAATCGTGTAAACGGTTTAATTTCATTAAACAGACCTTTCTGCTCCGAAGCCGCTGCTGGTAAAAACCCGGTCAGCCATGTCGGAAAAATTTACAACGTCTTGACATTTAAGGTTGCCCAACATGTTTACGAAGAAGTACCCGAGCTGGAAGAGGTCTACATATGGCTTCTAAGCGAAATCGGAAGACCTATAGATCAGCCCGCAGTAGCAGCGGCACAAGTTGTGCTGAAAGATGATAATTCATCCATAGACAAAGTTAGAAATAGAATAGTTGCAATTTTAGAGTATGAGCTGGAGAATATTGATAACTTCTGCATGGAATTAGCTCAGGGAAAAATATCCATCTGCTAAAATCCACAGCCTTGCTAAAGACTCGTGGTGCACGACCGGATTCGGACGATTTTAGCTAGATAGCGCGAATTTTGAATTCTTATTCCAACCAACACTCTAAAAACAAGGGACGAGATGTTTTACGGAGCAGCTAACTTTTTAAGGTCCTCTTCTCCTTCGGCGTAGCCTGAAGCAATCAAAATGTCGCCCACTTGGATTTTCGTATCAGATTTTGGTCTTATGCATTTTTCGCCTCGCTTTATGGCGAGAACCCACATACCTGTCTCCTCTGGAATTTTGACATCTTTTAAGGATTTGTTTGCTAGCGGGGAGTTTTCGGTTACTTGCACATAAGTTATTGTTTCCTCAGCTTCTTCTATGGCGAGTTTCAAAACGGGATGCGGCTCCAAACCCCTCAAGACAACTTCAGCTATCTGCGCCGCAGCGTCGGCTATTTTCTCGGTTACAACTCCAAGCCTTATTAACCCAAGGAAGCCTTTCGCCTCTTCCTTTTTGAAGCCACTTGTGAGAACCTGCAATTCGAATTCTGTGTGAAGTTTATCCATGTACTCTTCGAGTTTTTGCACTTCTTCGGCAAGCTCCCTACTATTTAAAAGAAGCGCCGAATAAGCCAAGTCAATCATAAGCTCAGACGTGTCTTTAAGCTCAACAAAACGTTTGACTATTTCCTCAAACTTTTTCTGGCTTTTTCTCGGCACAACTAATCCCCCAGCTTGTCCAGTTTTCCCTCGCAGAGCGCCCTAAGCTCCTTTAGGCCTTCAGAAGTTCCTCTGGCAATTAAAATGTCGCCCGCGTGGATTTTTTCTGTTTCCTTCGGGTTTATTATCCAGTCCTTTTGCCGGTAGATAGCGATTATGTCTACGCCCATTCTTGGAGCAAGTTCAAGCTCGCCTATCTTTTTCCCAACAAGAATAGAGTTTTCTTGCACCTTGGCTTTTGTGAGACGTTCTTCAACTCTTTCGAAAATTTCGCTTACAATTGGGTGGACGCCAATATTCTGGGTGACTATGGCGGCTATGTCTGCAGCGGCATCTGAAATCTTGTCTGTAGCAGAAGCCACTTTTGATACGCCCACCAATGCTTCGGCATCCTCGGCGTCTCTGGCGGCTATCATTGTCACCATTTCCAATTGGTAGGCTAGGGTGTCTATGCGCTTCTCAAGCTCCAAAACNTCTTCGGCTAAATCCCTATCGTTAAATAGGGCTGCTGAATAGGCTAAGTCTATCATGAGTTCAGAGAGGTTTTTCATTTCGCGGAGAAGCTCTCGGACTGGTATGGGCTTATACTCTATTTTCTCGAAGGATTTCATAGCGTTGGGAGCTCTCCCAAGCAGACTTATTAAACGACGGATATTTTAACCCTTATCCTTGAAGAGGGCTAAATCCAAGCCCACAAAGTTAAAGCAACAAGCAGCGACACAGTCGTCAAAGTGTCAGCCAAAGAACTTTCAATCGGAATTTCAAAATTGTCGGGGTCCAAACCCCTCTGGTAGGTTATAATCGCCACTGAATAGGAAACCAAAGCGATTAGGACGGCAGCCAAAACGTTAACAGTGAACAAGAGCAAGGAAAAACGTGCAAGGTTTAGAGGCGTTAATATCCCTTTAATTGTTAGGGCTAAAATAGAGTAGGCGAAATACATTATTAAGGAAGCCGCCCATGCACCTGAAATCTCTGTGAAGTGGTTTTTTATTGAGGAAAAAGAAGATTTTAAAGTGCCCAGAGCTAGTTTAGTTGTGGCCGTTGAGCCGACTACTGCTCCCACGTCGCCAATAGTGTCGATCAAAGCGGGATAAACGACGTAGACCGGATAGTTTCCGTAAACTTCTTCCTTTTCGCGCACAAGCTCATCCACTCTTCCTAAGACTGTTCCAGCAACGTTAATTATGAAGGAAACTAAAACAAGCGTTAAAAGAGATTCCCTTAAAGTTTTGACGAACTCAGGCTCCCGTATGTTTTTAGCCAACACATATAGAGCCGTGAACGACAGTGCTAAGCTTATCATAGCGAAGGCGTATCGCCAAAATAAGTTAAACGCAAGGTAAGCGTTAAGCACAAAGATATAAATGGCGGTTATGAGAAGATCTGAAACTGTGGATTCTACTGGATATAGGACAATGTCTGGGTCCAAGCCGTGCTTAAAAGAAAGGAAGGAAACTATCAATGTAAGCGGGGAAATAACAGCCAAAGCCAAAGCCATAGTAGCCATTAACACATTCAGCATGTCCCAAAACTCGGCGAGAAACATGCCAAGAAAAAGGGTTCTAAAAAAAA
>JGI24721J44947_10008220_pt1 | contig 13695 bp, 10 predicted proteins | sample YelNatPaOPGAMG01_FD_44947 | JGI IMG/M metagenome (IMG submission 44947)
TTGGTGGTGAAACCCGCTGAGCGCCCAAGAAGGATTCAGCAGTTTTGATATCGAGATCTCAAGAAAATGGAGCAAATATTGGGAAGAAAATAGGCTGTATGAAGCTGACCCAAAGCTAGATAAAAAGAAGTTCTACTTAACTGCAGCATATCCCTATCCGAATGCTCCACTACACTTGGGACATGGCAGAACTTACCTTATACCAGATATCGTAGCAAGATATAAAAGGATGAGGGGTTACAATGTCCTTTTCCCTATGGCCTTTCACTTCACTGGCACTCCAATACTCACGGCAACGGAGTCCCTTCTGAAAAGAGAGGAAAATTTAATCAAAGAATACAGGGAGCTCTATGAGGTAAGCGAGGAAGATATAGAAAAAATAAAGACTCCGCATGATTTAGCGAGCTACTTCAAAAATAGGGCAGAGAATGATATGAAGAATTACCTTTTATCAATAGATTGGAGAAGAAAATTCACTACGGTTGACCCAGAATACAAGTCTTTCATAAGATGGCAATTTGCAAAATTGAAGGAGAAAAACTACATAGTAAAAGGGACACATCCCGTTGGTTGGTGCCCAAAGCACCAGATGCCTGTAGGAATGCATGATACTAAGGGAGATGTTGAGCCGGAAATAGAGGAATTTACACTCATATTCTTTCTTGGCGATGATGGGGTTATATTTCCGGCTGCTACCCTCAGGCCAGAAACTGTATTCGGTGCTGTTAACCTGTGGGTTAATCCTGCATCGGAATACGTTATAGCGAATATCGATGGGAAGGAGATGATACTTTCTAGCAAAGCTTACAGGAAGATCACATTCCAGAAAAGTAAAGTAGAGCCTCCAAAAGTGACGATCAAAGGAGAAGAGCTAGTCGGCAGGCTAGTTCTTAACCCCATTACGAGGAAAAAGGTGCCTGTCCTCCCAGCTTCTTTCGTAGATGAAGATTATGGGACTGGCGTTGTCATGAGCGTGCCTGCTCATGCTCCTTATGATTACGTTGCCCTCATGGAATTGAGATCTTCGGGAAAGATCCAGGGATGGAAGGGAGAGTTACCGGAAATTTCTCCATTGAAAGTCATCTCACTGAATGGGTATTCGGAATTTCCCGCAGCCGATGTAGTAAAATCGATGGGCATAAAGAGTACTAGCCAAAGGGATTTGTTAGAAAAGGCAACAAAGGATCTCTATTTTAAGGAGTACTCCAATGGCCTTATCGATAAACGAGTAGTTGAACTTGCAGGCTACAAAGAGATCGAAGAGTTCGCATCTTCCTTAGTAGGAAGGTCAGTGAAGGAGGCAAGAGAACTTGTAACCAGCTTTCTGAAAAATATGGGGAAGGCTGACTCTTTCTATGAGATAGCGAATAAACCCGTCTATTGCCGCTGCGGAACTGAAATCGTCGTGAAGGTCGTGGAGAACCAGTGGTTTATAGATTACGAGAACGAAGAATGGAAGAAAGAGGTTAGAAGAGCCTTCAATGAGAAGATCGAAGTTATTCCTGAGGAGTACAAATCATGGTTCATGAATGTGATAGATTGGCTTAAGAAGAGAGCATGTGCAAGGAGCAGGGGGATGGGGACTTCGCTGCCATGGGATGAGAGCTGGATTATAGAAAGCCTCAGTGACTCTACAATCTACATGGCATTCTACACGGTGATACTCAAGATAAGGGAATTATCTATACAAGCTGAAAAGCTAGACGAAAAGTTCTGGGATTACATATTTCTGGGGAAAGGTAGCGAAGCCGAGCTATCAGAAAAATTGGGAATAGACCGGGAAAAAATAAGGAGCATAAGAGAAGAATTTCTTTACTGGTATCCATTAGATAACAGGCATAGCGGGAAGGACCTAGTACCGAATCACCTTACTTTCATGGTGTTTAACCACGTGGCAGTATTTCCCGAAGAACTTTGGCCCAAAAGGATTGTGGTCAACGGGCATATCATGGTAGAAGGGGAAAAGATGAGCAAGAGCCTAGGAAACTTCATTCCGCTTTTCAAGGCGATAAGAGAAGTGGGCCCCAACTCGCTAAGGCTCGCTTTGACGTATTCCGCTGAAATCGGTAACGATGCAAACTATGGTAGGGAAATAGTTCCTGTAGTCCATGACAGATTGAAAAAAATAGCTGAAATTATAGACGAGATCCAGAAGCATGACGGGATGGACGCAGATTTTGGTCCTTTGGAAAAATGGATCACTAGCGCTTTTAGGAGAAGAGTAGCTGCTGCTACTGAAGCGATGGAGAAGTACGCTTTTAGAGAAGCCTCTATTGAGATTTATTTCAAAGTTGAACAGGACCTTAGGCGTTACCTTTCCGCTGTAAACATTCCAAATTGGGCTATTCTGAAAGAGATAGCAGAGCAGTGGACCAAGCTAATGGTTCCAATAACCCCTGCCTTCGCTGAAGAGCTTTGGCATAGGTTAAAAAGGAAGGGATCGGTGACCATAGAGGAATGGCCAAGTGCTGAAAATATGAAGTATTACCCAGAGGAAGAATTGGCCGTTCTCCTAGTAGATAGGATAGAGGAGGACGTAGAGAACATCAAGAGAGCGCTTAAGAGAGAGCCGAAAGGTGTTGTTATAGTCACCGCTGACTCGCAAAAATGGGAGGTCGTTTCTAAAATATTCTCAATGTTTAAAAATGGCTCGCAAGCGAAGGACTTAGTAAAGGAAATAGCCAAGGCGAAGCTAGGCCAAAATCCAAACGAAGCTGCAAGCTTCCTTTATGAGCTGTACCAGAGCTTGCCAAAGGACTTGAGAGACTTCGTAGCAGGAACCAAATTTGAAGAGTTCGAATTATTGAACCAGCTGAGCATCCTATTAAGTAGAGAACTAAAGCTCGATGTGAAGGTTTTGAACGAACAGGACAAAGAGGCTTCTCAGCATATTTTAAGAAGGAAGCCGATGCCGCTTCGCCCTGCAATAAACTTGATGTTCTAATCATGTTTCACTCCGGCTTAATCGATGTTTTTTCTACTTTTTCCCATAATACGGGGGAGTTTTTTAGGTTAAAGATGATGACTTTTCCGTCACGACCTCCGACCTAATAAGCTAGAGGTTTCCCAAATTTGTTCAGGCTATCATTCCTCACATGCGTATGAGCCGAATGATTTTTATCTTTTTTTGGTATATTTGCGCTATGGGCATCTCGCTGAGGTCTTAAGGACAGAAAAGTAATTATATAGCCTAACCACAGCAAGAAAGGCGAAGCATTCAGTTGTAACATCCCCTAAGCTTTTATACTCAGCTATCGTATTTATTGCTTAAACTCTTCACCTCGACGGATGGGGTCTCCGGCTAAAGGTTCAAACCGTGGGGGCTTTCGTATGGTTATTAAGCACAAATGCATAGTATGTGGTAGGATATTTTACGATGGGCAAGGTTACATCATTTCGAGAGGAGGAATGCAACTGGAATTTCACTCCAGCAAATGCTTGACAAAATTTTTCACAAGGCTTTTTTATGATTCATCAGACATATCGTGCTTAAATGAAACCATAAAGAAATTATTGAAGGAATATGAAGAACTGAACGAGAAAAGGCAGAAAAATATTGAATAGCTAAGGACGATGCCTATGGACGAATACCTCGAAAGAACCATCGAAAAGTATTGCACCGACGAGTTAATTGATAGTGAGGTATATAACGCGCTCTCTGCTCATGAAAAAGACCCTAAGAGAAGGGAAATTTTAAAACATATGAGCGTAGAGGAAAAAAACCACAGCAACTTCTGGAGAGAGTTGCTTGGAAGAGATTGCAGAACAAAGGGCCTAAAAACGAAGATACTATTAATGCTATTGCTTAGAAAAGTGCTTGGCCTAACCTTCGTTTCCATGTTTCTAGAGAGACATGAGGAGGAGGTAGTGCATTTTTACAAAGGGATTGAGAAGAGCCTTCCTCCAGAAGCTAGTGGAAAGCTAAAAGCTATAATAGAGGACGAGGAAAGACATGAGCTGGAAATAATTTCAAGCCTAGACGAGAAGATCGTAAAATATATGAGCTTCGTCATATTGGGACTTGCAGATGCAATCGTTGAAATCAATGGTGTTCATGCAGGTTTTCTCGGTGTGACGGAGTCTACTATAGTAACAGGGATAGCCGGTTTGGTCGTTGGGCTATCGGCCGCGATCTCTATGTCTTCAGCAGCATACCTTCAGGCAAAACACGATGTAGGGAAATCACCGAAAACTTCGGCTATCATGACAGGTATTGCATATATATTGGCGGTCTTAGCACTCGCCCTCCCGTACTTCTTAATAAGAAGAATGATATCCGCTTTCGCAGTCTCTGTCTCTCTAGGAATCGTCATGATAGCTGGCTTCACTTACTATGCTTCTATTTTGCAGAGAAAAGAATTCTTAAGGGAATTCTTAGAATCAACCGCATTGATGATGGGGACTGCGCTTGCTTCGTACATATTCGGTGACGCTCTGGGAACTTTCTTTGGTATAAGAGGCATTTTTTGAGTTTTTATCAATGACGNGNTTGGTGAGCATTATTTTAACCTTTTGCTTTGCTNAGCTTATCGAGAACAGATTCAACCGAAGCCTTTATAGTGCTTGGCAAATCACTGAACNCCGTTTCTAAAAAGCCCCTAATCAAAAGCGAAACGGCCTCCTCCTCATAGAAGCCTTTACTTTCTAAGTATTCTAGTTCTTCCCTCTTTATTTTGCCTATGCTAGCCTCATGTGTAAGCTCAGCATCGTTAGACAAAGACCTTAGCTCCGGCACGGTTGAGATCTCGGCTCCATCACCCAAGGTGAGCCCCTTACATTCTATGTGACCCTTGGTAAGCTTCCCGCTAGCAACGATCCTCGCTTTCGTAGCTATACTGCTCTTTCCCCTAGCCAATAACCTAGAGATCAGCTGTGAAGAGGATCGGTCTCCGATCAAAAAAACCTCGGTGCTGTATTTTAGAGAGCTAAATCCTGTGCCGCTAACTATTTGATCTGCCCTCGAGGTAGAATCACTGCCTTTCTGGTAAATCATTGTATTGAATGAAATGGATTTAGCTTCCGAATAATTTATGTATAAATCCTGGTAGTTCCCTTTTTCACCGACCTCCACTGAGCTTATAGCAGATACCCCCACAGAGGGGAGCCAGTTATGGATCATTATCCTTGTGTAGCTTGCTCCAGTTCCAACGTAAGTCTCCTCAAGGCTAGAGTGAACCGCTTCATTCACTAAAGTGAAACAGCCGGAGACCCCGATGGCTCTAGAACCATCTTCCAATACAACCAGGTTATAGACTTTCTGAACGACTTTTTTATTGCCGAGGACAAAGCAATTGAAAATGGGCTCCTTAACGGTAAGTCCTTTGGGTATGTAAAGGAATATTCCGCTATCGATTTTATTCACGTCTCCCTTTAACATCTTAAATGCATATTTATCGAACAGGTCTGGATATTCCCTTGCTGCTTCATGTATCTCCGAGTAAATAACCCCCATCTTCTCAAGGTCTCTAGCAAGTTTCTTGTAAAGTAGATTCTCGTTAAGGATTACGGCCCCTCCCTTTTCCACCTCAAGCCCTATTTCCCTNGCCTTTGTCATAGCTTCCCTGAGCTTGTCTGATTCATTTGTCATNNAATATCACTCCCACGGAAGTTCCTGTAGCCTTCTTCAAGAACGTATTTAAGTAGATCTCTTGCGTTGCCGCCTTGGGAAATCCTGCCATTTATCATAACATACCCCCTCCCTAGCATCTTAAGGTTCCTGACAAGCATGCCTGCGTGAGTAACTAGTAAGATAGCAACCCCCATTTTCGCCATCGCATCTATCATGTTGGCGATCTTCTTTGTAGACTCTACATCTACCCCGCTGTCTGGTTCGTCGAGCAATGCTACTTTTGGCTTCGATAGCATAACCGTCGCCATTTCAGCTCTCTTTACCTCACCTCCGCTGAATCCATTGAAGGCGGGCCTTTCCAATAAATGCTGTAANATTATCTCGTTTACAACTTTGCNCAATTCTTCCTGAGTTCCATATTTCTCAGCTATTTTTTGGAAAAGCCNTTTAGTTTTTAGGGAAAGAGCGGGGGGAGCTTGGTTTGCGATGGCGATGCCTGCCTTAGCCCTTTCCCAAGAGGGTAGATTAGTCACATCTAGAGAATCTAAATAAATATTCCCGGTAATTATCTTGTAGGATGGGAAGCCCATTATTGCTCTAAGCAGAGAGGTTTTTCCAGATCCATTCGGTCCCATAAGGATGGCTATTTCTCCACTGCGTACATCCAAGTTGGCTTTCTTTACCACGATGGTTCCGCCGACCTCAACGGTAATACCACTTACGCTGAGAGATGTTTGTGACAATGAAAACCACCTTATGCTATTCTCCTTTTAGCTCAAGCGATTATAAGGTCTTTCTGATTTCATCTCCTTCGGAAGTCGAGGCTTTTGGATGCAAGACCATAAAAGAACATTTTAAAAACGCGTAATTTGTAATTCAGCAGATACGTTTAAAAATTACAAATAAATGAGCAATTAACATCCGGTTTGATTAGCTTTTAGAAGGCTACCGAACATAACTCATTTGAAGCCCTGTAAAGAAGTTATGATCTCTCTGCAGCTATTTAGGTGGTGTTTATAGCATGAGCCTTTCAAATATCCTTAAGAGTTTCTTCGAAGTGGAAAAGAGAGGAACAAACCTTAAAGTTGAGGTAATAGCTGGGATAACGACTTTTCTCTCGATGGCCTATATTTTGTTCGTTAACCCAACCATACTGACTGATGGCTTTTCCATCGCTCTTCACCAAGCGCTTGGCATATCGATGAGCTCGCCATTGCCAGAACAATACCAGGGGCTGCTTTACAGTGTTAGGCTCGGGTTTACTGCTGCCACAGCTATTTCCGCAGCTGTTGCAACACTTATCATGGCACTGTATGCAAAGCTCCCATTTGCGCTTGCTCCAGGGATGGGGGAAAATGCCTTTATAGCTTACACTATAATACCATTGTTCGCAGACCTAATATTATCTGCCCAAAAAGCAGTCGGAGTTGAAGCCGCCCAGCTAGCAATTTCCCTAGCTCTGATATCAGTCCTTTTCAACGGCATTCTCTTTCTCATATTTTCCGTAGGTAAAATAAGGGAATTCATAATAAATTCTGTGCCAGAATCTCTGAAGCTAGGAATCGGTATAGGTATAGGTCTATTTATAACTTTAATTGGTTTTGCTGACGTCGGCATAGTGAAGGGAGGTGTTGCGACTCCAGTAACTTTCAACACTAGTGCGCTCACAAGCTATCCTTTCTATCTTGGCATGCTTAGTTTCGTAGTAGCAGCTGTCCTAATGGCAAGAAAAGTCATCGGTGGCTTCATAATAGCTATTTTAGCATCTACGATCGCTGCTGGATTANTAGGCCTAATATCAGCTCCGCAGAATCTTCTAATGGTTCCTGTGCTAAGCACCTCAATTCTAAACGATTTACCACGGTCGTTTTATTTATACCTCTCTCTTTTCGGTATCGGTTTCCCGATAGCGTTTTCATTGTTCTTGGTCGACTTCTTTGATGGAATAGGAACCATAACAGCACTGGCAACGAAGGCTAACTTGGTTCAGAACGGAAGGATTGTTGGTATAAACAGGGCGCTGATAACTGATGCATTTTCGTCGATACTTGCCCCATTCTTCGGAACATCAACCGTCGTAGTATACGTTGAAAGCGCCTCCGGAATAGAGCAAGGAGGAAGAACGGGTCTCACGGCCTTAGTCACTTCACTGCTGTTCTTCGCCTCCATAGCGTTGACGCCGCTATTTACTGTAATACCTTCCTATGCAACGGGAGGAGTTCTTATGCTAGTCGGACTGTTGTTCTTATCTTTGGCCGGGAACCTTACGAAGCTCGAGGATTACAGCGAACTCGTACCTGCATTCGTAACAATAACGTCAATACCGTTCACTTATAGTATAACAACGGGGATAGGACTTGGCTTTATAACTTATACTTTGATAAAGCTGTTGACAGGAAAGTTCAAAGATCTCAAGCCGGGCGTGATCGTTATAACGTTGCTATTCGTCCTGTACTTTATATTGTCAGCCAAAGGATTCTAAGCTGACCCCCCGTCCCAAAGGGCGAGGCTTTCAGTTGTAAACCACTTAGATCAAAACTTTTTTTCTTCCTATAGTATCGTTAATATATTGATACACGATGGCAAAGAAGATAGCATTAATAGTAAATCCTATAGCGGGAATAGGCGGGCCCCTATCTCTCAAAGGAAGCGACGGAATCCCGTGGGGAGAGTTAGGAATTCACATTGGTCCTTCTTTCAAGGCTTCTGTCCTTTTTTTGAAGTTCGCTCGCGAGGTTTTGGAATATTCCGAACTGAACACTATAGAGCTTCTAACGCCTAGCGGATTGATGGGAGAAATTCCCGCAAGAGAGGTGGGATTGAATCCTAAGATTATCTGCGACCCAAAAGAGCCGACCAGCAAAAATGACACACTTGAATGTTCGGCAGCAGCAGTCGAAGAAGGAGCTGNGATCATTATCTTTGTGGGGGGCGATGGCACAGCTATTGACGTCTTAGAGGGTTCNGGAAAGGAAGTTCTGTTACTAGGAGTACCAGGAGGAACAAAGGTCTACAGCTCCATATTCGCTAGAAGCGTACAGGCAGCATCTCATCTTTTCGCTTCATATTTGAGAGGAGATTATATTACTACTGAAGGAGAAATAATATTAGTCGATGAAATCAGTCTGAGGGAAACGGGAGAGTTCAAAATATCTAGAATGGAAATAGTTCAGACCATTGAATCTAAAAGCGGTCGCTTCCGACAGGAAAGTAAAGATTTTCTTGCTTCGGATGAAGAGGAAATNGAAGAAATTGCAACGTGTATAGCTGAGGAAATTCAAGATAGGACACCGCTTATCATTGGTCCTGGAANAACAGCGACAGCTATATCCTCTGCTCTAGGCATAAAGAAAAGGAACGTTCTGAGCGTTTCTGCCGGCTGGAAAGGAAAAACCTTCTGCGAGGACTGCACGTCTCTGGAAATCCTCGACTTTTCAACGGAAGTTGGCGGTGGAGAAAAGATTAAGCTGATCCTCTCACCGATTGGGAGGTCTGGTTTCATCCTAGGTAGGGGAAATCAACAAATTCCCTTATCTGTACTTAATAAGATTCCAATAGAAAATCTGCTGATCGTGGCGACTAGGACCAAGGCAGCTAGGCTTAGAAGGCTACTTGTGGACTTAAAAGAGAGAGCTATAGAAGAAAAGTTTTCCGGCTATCTCAGAGTAAGGATAGGATGCAACGAGGAAACGGTGATGCCTATTCTCCCTGCTTAATTATTACCCTTTTACTCGATCCATTTTTACCAAGAGCTTTACGTTTTACCTTCCGTCCTCTTCGCTTTAAAGAACGAGACTTTTAATTGTAATACCAAGGGTATTGAACCCATTAGAGCATTTTCTTAAACTAATATTATAGGGGTCACGAAATAATTTCTTAGAAAGGTATCTTAAAATGACCCTCACAGCTGAGGCTAAAAAAAGGAAAAATCCCACGTTGCTTGACTTCGCGAAAAGAAATAGTGATTCAATTGTCCAGAAAGCAGATGCGGAAAGCATAGTGAAAGAAATCCAAAACGCCAATGGTGGGGAAAAAGAAAGGGTTGAAAAAGCCGAAATTAAGGATAAGAACGCTAGCAGCAAGAAAAAGCTTTGGTTCACGATTGTCGATGAAGCGATAGTTAACGAGGCCCACTTGCTCTCGTACTATTATGACCCGGAGAGGAACTCGGCACTTCTTTGCTTCTACGATGAAGAAAAGCAGAGGATAGCCTATTGGTATGACAAGACCAATCATAAACCNTATTTCCTAGTGAAGGAGGANCCGAATGAAGCAGAGAGGTTANTNCCGAGAGACTTGAGAGAAAGAGTTATCGGTATGGAGACCGTTGAAAAAACTAATCTGCTGACTATGAAAAAAGAAAAATATACCAGGATCCTCGTCAACGATCCCCTTGCTGTTAAGGAACTGCGCGGAAGGTTCGGCGATTCTTGGGAAAGCAATATAAAATACCACCAGAACTTCATATATGACACGGGACTCGTTCCCGGTTACAAGTATAAGGTGAGCGGCAAAAACCTCATTCCTTTCTCTATCGCCTCGGACTCTGATTCGCAGTTGAAGGAGATGTTCAAAGGGGAAAGCGAGGAAGTTAAAGCGTTCGCAGAGGAATTGTACAGACTTTTCGAATTACCCCCGCCTTTACCAAAGATGGCTTCGATAGATGTGGAAGTTTACTCGCCATATTCAAATAGGCTCCCCGACGTGGTTACCGCTCCTTACCCTGTTCTTTCAATAGCTATCGCTGGGACTGATGGAAAGAAGAAGGTCCTCGCGTTAGCGTACCCACACGCAAAAAAGGATCGCATAAAGAACAAACCATTGGGAAATATAGAAGTTGAATTGTTCGACACCGAGCACGCCATGATGATGGAGGCTTTCAGCATCTTGAGAGAATATCAAGTGATCTATTCATATAACGGTGACAACTTCGATTTGCCTTATCTAAGAAATAGGGCTAAGGTCTTAGGTTTCAGGCCTCAGGAAGTCCCCATAAGGGAGTTCCAAGATTATTACACGTTCAAAGGGGCAATTCATGTAGACCTGTACAAAGTTTTCGATAACAAAGCGCTAAAAACATATGCATTTGGGGGGAATTACAGAGAAAATACGCTAGACAGCGTAGCTCAGAGCATAATAGGTGTCGGTAAGGTGAAGATAGAAGAGAGCCCTGGGATGCTTGGCATCTCTAAGCTCGTTGAATACAATTATAGGGATGCGGAGATTACCCTTTCACTCGTTACTTGGAAAAACTTCCTAACCTGGAAGCTTCTCATCTTATTATCAAGACTCACGAAGACTGGGATAGAAGAACTAAGCAGGAGCCAGATAAGCAACTGGATAAGAAATATGCTTTATTGGGAGCACAGAAAGAGGAACTTCGTTATACCTAAACAGGAAGATATTCTCCAGCACAAAAGGGAGATAAAAAGCAGAGCGGTGATAAAGGGGAAAAAGTATGCGGGCGCTATAGTCCTCGATCCCCCGATAGGAGTATTCTTTAACGTTCTAGTTCTCGATTATGCCAGCCTGTACCCTTCCATAATAAAAGTGTGGAATTTGAGTTATGAGACGGTAAACCCGTCCTATGAATGCAAGAATATGAAGGAGATCCCCGATGTCAAGCACGTCGTATGCATGGACAGAAAGGGCATGACCTCCCTCATGATAGGTACCATGAGGGACCTCAGGGTCAAGGTTTATAAAAAGAGGAGCAAAGACAAGAAGCTAAGTAGTGAACAGAAAGATTGGTATAACACAGTACAGTCAGCCCTAAAGGTACTCCTAAATGCTAGCTATGGAGTGTTCGGAAGCGATGCATTTGCGCTTTACGCTCCTCCTGTTGCTGAAAGCGTTACTGCTATAGGAAGGTATACCATTACGAGCACAATAAAAAAGGCCATGAACCTCGGCCTAAAGGTTCTTTACGGCGACACGGACAGTATGTTCATATGGAACCCAGACAAAGAAGCGCTAGCTAAGCTTGTGGGCGAAATCGAAAGGGAGTTCAGCCTAGACCTTGAGATAGATAAAGAGTTCAGATATGTTGCTTTCTCCGGATTAAAGAAGAATTATCTAGCGGTATCGCAAGGAGGAGAGGAAGTGATAATAAAAGGCTTGCTTGGAAAGAAAAGGAACCAGCCCGAGTTCTTGAAAAAATCCTTCTCTGAAGTTATTTCTCTCCTCAAAGAGGTGAAAGACCCCAGAGACTTCTCGTCGGTGCACGAGGAAATAAAGGGAAAAGTTAAGGAAATATATAGAAGGCTCAAGAACATGGGCTACACTTTGGATGAGCTCGCATTCAACGTGATGCTAAACAAGGACATAGAAGGCTATGTTAAAAACACTCCTCAGCATGTTAAAGCAGCAATTTTGCTCAAAAACTTTGACAGAAAGCTCGTCAAGGGGGACATCATATCTTATGTTAAGGTAAAGGGAAGGGACGGAGTTAAGCCGGTTTCTCTCGCGAAGCTTTCTGAAATAGACATCGATAAGTACCTAGAAATAGCAAAGAGTACGTTTGAGCAAGTGCTGAGAACCATTAACATAAGCTGGGAAGATATAGAGGGGATGGCTAGGCTAGAGAGCTTCTTCGGAAAATGACTATAGAACCTTTATTTCAAGCGGGTACTTACCCAAGGTGAGTATTTTATCTTCCTTAACTACAGCGTCGACTTCCAGTCTAATACCGAACCTTTCAGGGAAGTAGACTCCAGGCTCTATTGTGAAGACGCTCCCGAGTTCAACTGCATCCTTTGAGCCTGGTGCTATGTTGGGCATCTCATGTACCTCTATGCCAAGCCCATGCCCAGTCCTATGAGTAAAGAATTTTGATAACCCCTTCTTCTCAAGAACCCCCCTCACGATGCTGTCAAGCGATCCTCCCAGTATCCCAGCTTTTGCTTCGGAGATCCCTACTTCCACGGCATCCCTAACAGCCTCAAACTTTTCCATTATTTCTTCGCTTGGCATACCAAGGGAATACATTCTAGTTAAATCCGCATGGTACCCCTTATATGCTACCACCAAGTCCAGTAAAACGAGATCTCCCCTTTTCAAGGCCCTCTGCGAATATTCGTGGTGAGGAATCGCTGTGTTCGCCCCACTTTGAATTGAAAGGATTTGATCTGCATCAGCACCAAGCTTCCGAGAATGCTCAGCCAACTTCGTCATTATTTCAGCCTCAGTTGTCCCCTCTGAGATAAAATTTTCAGCCATCTTAAACAAACCATCAAGTATATTTGCCGCAGCTTCGATCTTTTCCAATTCATTTTCGTCCTTTTTCATCCTCTCTAACAATAGCGCTTCTGAACCGCTCACTAAGTTGAAATCATAAAGAACTTCTCTTAACTTCAAGTAAAGATCGATTTTCATTTCTGGGTCTAACCCTATTTTATCACCGCTCTTCAGCCCCATCGCTCTAACTTCGGGATAAAGATGTTTGAACGGATTATCCCCGTCCGAATATATTATTTCATTGCACTTTAAGTCAGAAACCCTTTCCTCCTCAAGTTTAGGTGCGACGACGAGGCATTCGTCTATGGTAGCGATCATAAATAGAGGTCTCTCGAAGCTCTTTAGATTCTTCCCGGTTAGGTAAAAGAAATTTGGTCCAGAGACGGTTAATATCGCAGATAACCCGTGGGAGAGCACCCTTTGTACCTTCATCCTATTTATTGCGTACACTTTAACTCACCAAAATATTTTGCTTTTAAGAACCAAAAGTAGCGCGAAATTAACCTATAAGTTTTCCGCTATTCGTTAGTGAACTACCCCGCCCTTACGAACGGGGCATCCTCACCTCGAAATGAGATCTTCCTGGGTTTCCTATCCACAGGCTCTGAGGGCAGTCCCGACCCCGCACGAAGGTTTTTGAAGTATTCCTCGGATCTACCTTCACCATCCTCCTACCAGCTCTTTCAGCCTTGTAGGAGAGGTAGCTCATGAGCTTGGTTACATCTATTTTTTGATAACTATTAAAAACATTTCTATAAGGGGGCTATCCATCCCTTCCATTAGAAAGGGACTTTCGCCCCCTTAACCCACAGCTATGTTAAAGAGTTAACGTTAGATGCAGCCTCAGCTTCTCCATGAATAGCGCGGTATATTGAGCCGTCCTTGGAACC
>JGI24721J44947_10008237_pt1 | contig 13681 bp, 14 predicted proteins | sample YelNatPaOPGAMG01_FD_44947 | JGI IMG/M metagenome (IMG submission 44947)
ATTTAATGGCGTTGCTGGGATTGGCAATGTACGGTTTCAGCAATGCGATAACGGTATTCATTTATTGGCGCACGAAAAAACGCTCCCCACAGCCATCGCCAATCCAAGAATGGCCTTTGGTAACCGTTCAATTGCCGATTTTTAATGAAAGATACACAGTGGAACGATTATTGAAATCGGTGCTTTCTTTAGATTATCCCAAGGATAAACTACAAATACAGGTTCTGGATGACTCTACCGATGATACATCCAGCCTGCTAAAGCGTTTGGTGAAGCAATATCAAAAAGAAGGTTTTCAAATCGAGTACCTCCATCGCAATAACCGCCAGGGTTTCAAAGCAGGGGCATTATCGGAGGGGTTAAAAACCGCACGAGGTGAGTATATCGCAATTTTCGATGCGGATTTCATTCCGCCGCGAGATTGGTTGAAAAAAACGGTCGTTTATTTTCACAACCCCAAGTTAGCTTGTTTGCAAACCCGCTGGGGACATACGAACGCCGACTATAACCTTTTCACCCGTGCCCAATCCCTCGGCATCGATGGACATTTTATTGTGGAACAGACAGCTCGTTCACGGGCAGGGTTATTTTTGAACTTCAACGGCACCGCCGGAATCTGGCGTCGCTCTGCGATTGAAGATGCCGGTGGATGGCAACCAGATACCTTGACCGAAGACCTGGATTTAAGTTATCGCGTGCAATTGAAAGGCTGGCAGATTGATTATTTGCCCGATGTAGTGGTGCCGGCTGAATTGCCAGTGCAGATTGAGGCTTTTAAAAAACAGCAGTTTCGCTGGGCAAAAGGTAGTTTTCAGGTTGTCCGAAAATTATTCTTTCAACTGCTCACTACCCCCATGCCTGAGACAAAACGAGTGATGGGGTTAATCCATATCACTGGCTATGTTGTCCATCCGCTTATGTTGATTGCATTCTTGCTTATCCTCCCTATCGGATTACTTTCTCCTCACTTCTTGCGGATGTTCCCTTGGACGATGATTTCGGCATTTGGGCCGCCCTTGCTCTATTTAGTATCCCAAACCGAAACGAATCCGCGTTTCACTGATAGGTTACGTTTGTTGCCAATCTTGATATTAATTGGGTTTGGATTATCCTTAAACAATGCGCTGGCGGTATTCGAGGGGTTAACGCGGAAGGAGACCGGCAGTTTTAATCGCACTCCTAAATTCAATGTCACTGCAGAGAATAAAAACTGGTTACAGGCAAAATATGTCTCGCAAATCAGTCGTTTGGTTTGGGTGGAGTTTGGATTAAGTCTATATGGCCTGCTATCCATGATAATCCTTTATCATCACCTAGGGTGGGGGGCTATACCTTGGTTAAGCATCTATGTGGCTAGTTATGGTTTTATTGCTACCATGAATTTGGTTCAGAATTGGCAAACTTCTCGCTACAAAGCTACTCAATACAGCACGGTATAAAAGGTTGATAAGGGAAATGGGTGATATAGAAAAAAGGAAAGGCATTAGTGTTTTTCTCAGTTTTATCAGCCAAAAAAGAACGTTGTTGCTGAGTTTTCAAGAGGAGGATACAGATACCTTGCGGTCTTTTCCAACAATCCGTGGCTGATGGTATGTCAAGCCAACTGAAAAAGTTTCCGAAAGCCGATTGTTGACGCAGGATGATTTCTCATTTAGAATCAGATGGGAACACATATCCCATCTGATTCTTGTTGGTGTATTTCGCCTGCTGAAAGGAGTATTGAATGGCAAAACGCCCCTTCGTCTCTAAACGTGCCCCTATCTATGAAAATGTCCCGGATGAACAATGGTATAACTGGCGCTGGCAATTGAGCCATCGCCTGAATACGGCGGAAGAGATCGGTAAGGTCATTCCTCTAACGGAAAGTGAACGAAAAGCACTCAATGCCCCGAATCTATTCCGTGTGGATATTACCCCCTATTTTATCTCTTTGATCGACCCAAATGATGCGGAAGACCCCATCCGTAAACAAATCATCCCAACTGCCGCAGAGCTGGTGCCCTTCACCGCAATGATGGAGGATTCTCTGGCAGAAGATCGTCATTCACCCGTGCCAGGATTGGTCCATCGCTACCCGGATCGAGTTTTGATGCTGGTGACAACACAATGTGCTAGTTATTGCCGCTACTGCACCCGTTCCCGCATTGTAGGCGATCCAGCTGCCACTTTCTCCCGAACCGAGTTTGAGATGCAATTAGATTACATTAAACGCACTCCTCAAATTCGTGATGTATTATTATCTGGTGGTGATCCGTTGGTTTTGGCGCCGAAAATCCTCGAAGAAATTCTCAGCCGCTTACGGGAAATCCCGCATGTTGAAATCTTACGCATAGGTTCGCGTGTACCGGTTTTCTTGCCGATGCGGGTGACCGATGAATTGTGTGAGATGTTGCAGAAATATCATCCCTTGTGGATGAATATCCATGTCAACACACCCAATGAGATCACCAAAGAGCTGGCGGAGGCAACCGATAAATTAACTCGGGCAGGTATTCCACTGGGAAATCAAGCGGTGTTGTTAGCGGGGGTGAACGACAATGTCGATATTCAGCGTCAATTAGTTCACGATTTGGTACGCATTCGGGTGCGTCCTTATTACCTTTATCAATGTGATTTGGTGGAAGGAGCAGGGCATTTCCGCACACCAGTCGGGAAAGGAATCGAGATCATGGAGGGATTGCGCGGTCATACCTCCGGCTATGCAGTTCATCAATACATCATTGATGCACCGGGTGGTGGTGGCAAGATACCCGTTTCCCCTAATTATTTACTCAGTTATTCGGATCATAAGGTGGTACTGCGCAATTATGAGGGATATATCACCACTTATGAGGAACCAGTAGATTATTTACCGGAAAAAGCAGCGAAATTTAAAGGCGAAAAAAGGCCAGAACCCGGGCAAAGCGGTGTTCACGGATTACTGCAAGGGGAGAACCTGTTCATCAAGCCGGAAGGTTTTGATGAAACCCATGATCGCCATGGTATTCAACACCGCTTAAAAGATGCAAAGAAATGGAAACCGCTCGGGATCGGTTCTGAGACCGAAGAGGCGGAGGAGAAGGAGGAGAAATAGGAGNAGGAAATAGCATNTTCCAATGGATACGGTTTTTTTGCTTGACAAAACCGAAATTAATTGTATAATCTTTACTAAATAACTCCAATTAGGTAATGTTTTAGGAAAAGCATGGAAATCAAAAACGCGAATTTAACTTGCATGTGTCTCCGGCGGGGTAAGTAACCACCGCCTGAGCGTGCATTCTTCGCGTTCATAAAGCCGACAGGTTCAACCAGGTGGTTACCACCCCGCAAAACACAAACGTGTTGAGGTGAAACCAGCTGGTTTTTCATTTGTCGGTTTTTTTATTGTTAACATTGTTGGAGGTAAGGATGACCATCGAAAATCAAATTCATGTCCAAAATACTCCATTACGTTTTTCGGACAATCCGCTACGTGTGGGGTTGGAAGCCGCAGTGGGGAACACTCCTTTGCTACCCTTACAGCGGGTCACTTGCCATCTGGAAGGTAAAGTGCGTGTTTTGGCGAAGGCAGAATGGTTCAACCCTGCTGGCTCGATCAAAGATCGCCCGGCATTGAATATCATCCGAACAGCGTTAGCAGACGGGCAGCTAACCGCAGAAAAGCGCTTGCTCGATTCAACCTCCGGAAATATGGGGATTGCTTATGCAACTTTTGGAGCACTGATGGGCATCTCGGTGACATTGGCTGTTCCGGCGAACGCCAGTCCAGAAAGGATTGCGATTTTGAATGCGCTTGGAGCAGAACTGATATTAACCGACCCCAGCGAAGGATCCGATGGGGCAATTCAAACGGTACGTCGTTTGGCGGAGGAATTTCCGCAACGCTATTTCTATGCCAACCAGTATGACAACCCAGCGAATTGGCGGGCTCATTATCTCACAACTGCGCCAGAAATTGTCCAGCAAACTGCCGGTGAAATCACCCATTTTGTCGCTGGAGTTGGAACACCGGAACATTGACCGGAATAGGACGCTATCTACGGGAATATAACCCGAATATCAAAATCATTGCTGTTCAACCTGATGCGGCGTTTCATGGTTTGGAGGGTTTGAAACATCTCCCCACTGCTATCCGTCCCGCGATTTATGATGAATCTATCGTGGATGAAACCATCACGGTCAATACAGAACAGGCGTATGAAATGGTTCGCCGTTTGGCGCGTGAAGAAGGGTTGTTTGTTGGAATTTCCAGCGGGGCAGCAGCTGTGGCAGCTCTCCGAGTGGCAGAAAGGTTGCGAGATGGAGTGGTCGTGACCATTTTCCCTGATGCTGGTTATAAATACCTTAGCGATAAAGCGCTTTGGCAGCCACCGGTTTTGAATTCTGCTTTGAAAAAGCCATAATAGGAGAGGGACGTAGATGACAATAATGGTACCTGCCGATGTTTTGCAACAAATCCACAATCTTTTGGAAGAAGCCTATTCGGATGAAGGAGCGGGTTTATTGCTCGGTACAGTAGAAGGAGAGGAAAAGCGGGTGCTTTCCATATTTCCGTTACCCAATGTACGCGAAGATGGTGCGCGGCATAACCGTTTTTTAATTACCGCTGAGGATTTTTATCGCGGTGAACAAGCAGCCGCTAGCTTAGGGCTGGATGTCATTGGTGTTTACCACTCTCATCCCGATTCCCCAAATCGCCCTTCAGAATATGACCGTCAGTGGGCATTACCTTGGTTTTCTTATATCATCACCCGCGTTCAGAAAGGACAGGCGCTAAACAGCCGTTCTTGGCTATTAACCGAAGATCGGCAACGCTTTGTTGAAGAAGAGCTTGTGATCAGTGAAGGATAAATTTTGTTCTACCTCACCTAGTGAAAACGTAAATAAATGTGAAAGTTATTCATCCATAAAGAATTAGTCAAAGAAAAGGGTAAAATCAATATGAGTATCATTCGTATTCCAACACCGTTACGGGTTTATACTAATGGGCAAAGTGATATATCCATCGAAGGAGAAACTGTGGCTGAAGCTTTAGCCAATTTGATAGAGCGTTTCCCGGCATTAAAACCACATCTCTATGGCGAAAATGGAGAATTGCGTCCATTTGTCAATCTATTTTTAGGTGATGAAAATATTAAAGAATTACAAGGCTTGAACACACCACTGAAAGAGGATGATCGCTTGTTGTTGATTCCAAGTATTGCAGGAGGTTAATCCATTGATGCTTCCTACCCTATCCCATGAAGAAATCCTACGCTATTCGCGTCATCTATTAATTCCAGAAGTGGGCCTAGAGGGGCAGCGGAAACTGAAAGCCGCCTCGATTCTCGTCATTGGCACCGGCGGTTTAGGTTCTCCGGTAGCACTTTATCTGGCAGCAGCGGGGGTGGGCCATATCGGGTTGGTGGATTATGATATTGTCGATGAATCCAATTTACAACGGCAAGTAATCCACGGTACATCTTCGCTTGGTGATTTGAAAGTAGAATCGGCTCGCAAGCGGATGCTAGACTTAAACCCGGGGATCGATGTGGAAGTTTACAACGAGCCGTTTACCTCTGCCAATGCCATGCGGATTGCCCAGGATTATGATGTGATCGTTGACGGAACGGACAACTTCCCGACCCGTTATTTGAGTAATGATGTCTGTGTCTTGCTGGGTAAGCCGAATGTTTATGGTTCAATTTTTCGTTTTGAAGGACAGGTGAGTGTTTTTGATGCCCGGCGTGGTCCTTGCTATCGCTGTCTGTTCCCAGAACCGCCACCGCCCGGCATGGTGCCTTCCTGTGCGGAGGGTGGGGTATTGGGGGTGTTGCCAGGTACGATTGGAACGATCCAGGCGACAGAAGCGCTGAAACTCGTCCTTGGGATTGGAGAGCCATTAATTGGACGTTTATTGTTATATAACGCGCTGGATATGAGTTTTGATTATGTAAAGTTGCGTAAGAATCCCAAGTGTAAAATTTGTGGCGAGAACCCAGAAGTTACTGAACTGATCGATTATGATGCGTTTTGCGGCTTACCAGGTCATCCCCTTGAGGAAGGTTCGGCTGGAGAAGAATGGGATATCAGTGCAACAGAATTAGCTCAAAAATTGAAAGCAGGGGAACCCATGCGGTTAATTGACGTCCGAGAGCCACATGAACTTGAGATATCGCGGATTGAAGGCGCAGAATTAATCCCCTTTGGACAACTAGCTGCCCGACTTGCGGAATTAGATAGCACACAAAATATCGTCTTATTTTGCAAATCAGGCACCCGATCCGCACGTGCGTTGGATATCCTGGTTAGCGCGGGTTTTCGAAAAGTTAAAAACCTGAAAGGTGGCATCAATGCCTGGGCGCGCGAAGTTGACCCATCACTGCCTGTTTATTAATTAAAGCGATAATTATTGAGGAGCTTGATTTGCCTACACTTGGATCGAGAGTCTTATTAGCGGTATTAGCACATCCTGATGATGAGAGTTTTGGGATGGGGGGAACTTTGGCTTATTATGCGAAACAGGGGGTGCAAGTGCATCTGGTCTGTGCCACGCGCGGAGAAGCAGGGAGTATGGATGAGGACTGTCTGGATGGATATGAATCCATTGCTGCGCGCCGGGAAGCGGAATTGCGTTGTGCTGCTAATGCCCTTGGACTAACGAGTATTGCGTTTCTCGGTTATCGTGATTCGGGTATGCCCGGTTCAGCGGATAACTTTCATCCGCAAGCGCTGATCAATGCCCCACAACATACCGTTGCTGTACAAATTGCGCATTGGATTCGCCAATTAAAACCCCAGGTTGTATTAACCTTCGACCCCATTGGCGGTTATAAGCATCCCGATCATATTGCGGTACACCATGCGACGGTTGAGGCTTTTTCTTTGGCTGGTGATACATCTTTTACGGATGATCTTCCCCCTTATCAACCCCAGAAATTATATTTCCATATCATGCCCAAAGGATTTTTACGATTAGGGGTAATATTGATGCGCTTGACGGGCCGCGATCCACGCCATTTTGGACGCAATGGCGATATTGACTTGTTGGATATTGTAAAAAGCGGTAATTTCCCGGTACATGCCAAGATAAATTACCGATCGGTTTATGAGAAAAAGGAAGCGGCTGCTCGCTGCCATGAGAGTCAATTAGATGGTGCGGCGATGACCAACCCCATTATACGGATGTACAATCGTATCTTTTCAAGTTGGGATTATTATATGCGCGCGGTGCCTCAACCTCTCAATGGAGGGACTGAAAGGGATTTGTTTGCATAGGATGTCCTTGCAGAGCGGTGATGGCGTCGCTGCGCTTGCCATGGCAGGCAACAGTCAGGAGATGGCTTCATGCCCCCTATCATCAGTCATTGCGATGGAGCGTTCTTTGCGACAGAAGCAATCTCCAACCCGTCTAGGAGATGGCGTCGCTGTGCACGCCATGACAGGCACTAGTGGAGAGATGGCGTCGCTGCGCTCGCCATGTCAGGCAACAGTTAGGAGATGGCTTCATGCCCCCCTACCATCAGTCATTGCGATGGAGCGTTCTTTGCGACAGAAGCAATCTCCAACCCGTCTAGGAGATGGCGTCGCTGCGGTCGCCATGACAGGTACAGGCCAGGAGAGGCTGCACCAGCGAGCCATAAAAGTTATTTCCTGAAACGCTCTAGAAATATCAGCAGGGTAGTTACAAATCCTGGCTGACAAATTAATGGGCGAGGGGAATTACATAGAAAAGCACTGCAAAATAATGAAACACGCTCCCTAACATGACAAACCCATGCCAGATGGCGTGATTGTAAGGAAGACGCTTCCAGATATAAAAGATTGCCCCAAAAGAATAGGCTAATCCTCCTGCCAGAAGCAAGAGCAAGCCGCCTGGTGCGACGGAGTGTAGTAATGGTTTAACGCCAACGACAACAACCCAGCCCATTGCAATATAAATAAGGGCATTGATGAAAGATTTTTGGCGAAGCAGAACTCCTTGGAGAGCAATCCCTAATAGAGCGATCCCCCAAACCACGCCTAAAATGGAATATCCCCATGGTCCCCGTAAATTGACCAGAGAAAACGGGGTATAGGTGCCAGCGATCAAAAGGAATATCGCTGAGTGATCCAGTAAACGCAAATACGCTTTGGCGCGTGGCAGGGGGATGCTGTGATAGAGAGTGGAGGCAGTATAGAGCAAAATCTGAGTTGCCCCATAGATGCTAACACTAACGATGTGCCAAACATTACCAAATAAACTGGCAAACGCAGTCATGACAGCTAAGCCAGCGATGGATAGCGCAACTGCAATGCCATGAGTGATGCTGTTGGCAATTTCTTCCCCGCGGGAGTAGATTGGGTATTCCGATAAAGTTTTCATAAATTGTTTATACCACAAACCAAACCAGTGGACATTAATCCCTGCATAGAAAGATGGTTAACACTCTAAATTATGCAGAAGGATTATGCGCTTCCTACTACATGGGTTGCTGTGCGATGAATCGCCTGGAAACCTTGTTGGATTAACTCTGCAGTTGGGACAGATGCTTCGTCTGGCTTATCCGATAAACCAAATAAGAGCGCTCCTTTTTCCTTCCAGTCCAGAGCCAACTCTCGGACTTCATTGGTGATCACAATCTCATCTCTCAACATAATATCCAGGGGGGCATTATCGGGAAGAAAGCCCATCCGCTGGATGGTATTGCGGAATTCATTGTGCCGAAATGCTTTGAAAGGAGTGGGGTCTCCCGCACGCACATTTTGGTATATCTCTTCGTGAATGGCTTGTAAAGCGGGTGAAAGTTGTTCTTTATGCGTTTCTACCTGATCGATAAACTGACGAAAGGTGAGCAGGCGTTTCCCGCGCACTTCATGGATCACTTTATCGGTATCATAAAGACCGCTGCCGAGGATCAAGCAAATATAGGCAAGATAATCTTGATTATCTGCGGTAAAAGGGTGAAATTCGGGTTGGTTAAGCTGGTTATAGGAAGATAGAAAACGTTGCGCGTCGAAAGCATCTCCTAATAATGCCTCAACCGTATCTCGGACAGCCTGGATGCGCGCCTGGTCGATTACATGAGCATTTCTCCCGCGCGCTGCCAAAGCGGTTTTATCGAGGTCAATTATGACAGCAGTCGATTCGTCAATGGGGAATTGATGGCTGGCACAAAATTGGCGAAAGTTAACCTCCTCTTTGTCGGATAAAGCCGACCAGCGGTTCGAAAGCACCATTGTTTGTCCTCCAGGGGTTGGAACGCTTTCAAACGTAACAGCATCCTGGTTCTCAGAACCGATAAATATTATGCCCTGCCAACCAGCTACACTGCAGATATTATCGAACGCATTTCCATCACTCATGCGTGTATCGCCGATAAAGATGAGCCTTTTCAGCTCGGACTTTGGGTTGTGTAATTGTTGAGCAGATTTGAGCAGGGTAACGATGACCCGCGCATAAGCTTGTTCATGTTTTCGTGGGATTTCATTATTCGCTAAGTTTAAGCTGCCGCGCAAATCTTTTAACGATGGTAAGCGGGGATCCATTGGAGAAAGGTTACGGAAGACAATAAAATCTTCTAAGAATTCTGCAACGGTTGATTTACCAAAGGCTTGCATGAGATCCTCCTGCTACAATTTGGGTAAGACGATGGATTGCTGTTTTTGGTATTTACCTTTTTTGTCGGCGTAGGAGATTTCACACTCCTCGTCGCCTTCAAAGAACAACACCTGGGCAATNCCTTCGTTCGCGTATATCTTAGCTGGTAAGGGGGTGGTATTAGAGATTTCCAGCGTCACAAACCCTTCCCACTCTGGTTCAAAGGGGGTTACATTGACGATGATGCCACAACGTGCATAGGTGCTTTTTCCGACACAAACGGTGAGGACACCACGGGGGATGCGGAAATATTCTACTGTGCGGGCGAGCGCAAAGGAATTAGGTGGAATGATNCACACATCTCCTTTGAAATCCACCATCGAGCGGGTAGTAAAGTTTTTTGGATCCACAATGGCTGAATAGACATTGGTGAAAATTTTGAATTCATCAGCAACCCGAATGTCATATCCATAGGATGAAACGCCGTAGGATATAACTCCATCGCGCACCTGATTTTCTGCAAATGGTTCGATCATGCGCTGTTCGCGCGCCATTTTACGGATCCAATGATCGGGTTTTAGTCCCATTACAACCTCCTTGTTTTGTTGATCAGAATAATTTTCAATGGCTTCTCTCTTCCGTTATCGGACTAAGATATTCAAAAAGGTTACCTTAGCGGGTAAAATTTCAAACTCCAATTGTACTGGATGTTTGTAAATAAAGGAAAGGCGATATTTACCGGAAGGTAAATCGTTGATACCAAAACTCTCCTGCCAGGGGAGCAGTCCCGCCATAGTAGGATCTTCGTAAGTAGTGAAATAGGTTTTTGTGCTCCTGGATGTTTCACTACTTGTCAATGGTTCCAGGACGAAATTATCTATGAAAATCGGTGTGTGTTGTTGATCGATAAAAATACCGCTTAAAATACCATTTGAGGGCAATAAGGGCGCGAACCACAACTCCGGATTACGGGTGGAATCATAGTCGTTCTTGCCATAGCGAACTTCAAAATGTAAATGTGTGCCGGCAGCGACGCCACCCAAACCAACTTCGCCAATTTGTTCACCGCGATGAACCACTTGTCCGCTTTCCACTTGAATTTTCAATAGATGTCCATATACCGTATAAATGGGTTCTTCGACGCCAGGAAGGTTATGCTGCAGAATGATGAGCTTGCCATAAAAATTCCGCTTCATGCCAAAAGTGTGTTGGTCATCATTCCCAGCAAAAACAACCTTGCCGTCCGCAGCAGCTAACACGGGGACGCCGGCCTTGTTGACGATATCCACACCATGATGTACTTCTCGTTGACCGTTTTGGGTGCTCCCATATCGGTAACTTGACTCCACTTTTAAATTGCCTAACGGAGAAATTGGCCTTTGCAGAGGGAAATTAACCGTGTAAGTACATACGGGTTGTTGACAGACTGAGGCAGGGAAAAACGGAATCGGTGTGGGCGTAAATGTTGGGTTGAGTTTGCTGGCATACGGCGTGTTATGGCTTGAAGCAGTCAATGGAATAGAAGTAGCGCTCATCGTTTGGGTTGCGGTGGGCTGTATCAAAGGTATCGATGCGGAGGCAGAGCTACACCCTCCTTGAATAAGCCCTGCCCAAATAATGAGCAAAACCAGTAATCGTTTCATGCGTCCCCTAAACCACCGCGTTCGCTGAGGGTGATTTTAATTTGTGCTTGTAATTGAGAAGCTTGGTTCTCAAGGCTCTTTAACTCGGATAGCATTTCGGTAACTGCAGGGGTTTTCTCTATATCTTTTAGGTTAATGCGCACATTTAAGGCTGCGCCACTTAAAGCAGCTTGTGCCTGCGCTGCAGCAGAGCCCCCATCGCTGATGGCATTGATATTCCCTTTGCTGATTACTTCAAAGGCTAGTTGCATCGCTTTGATTGCGCCGCGCGCCACCTCTAACGGCACNTGAGCCGCGTGGATCATGGCTGCGGTGACAGCTTGTTGCCTGGTTTGTTGTTGCTCNGCGGTTTCTTTTGGTAGTCGCAAGGCATTCATCACTTCCTCGAAAGCGGCAGCATCTTGNTGAACGGCGTCNCTCATTTGTNCCCGTAATGTTTCTGCTTCCTGGATAATTGTNTGCATGCGCTCTTCGACTTCGGCGTATTTCTTCTTGCCCAGTGTAAGCCGGGCGACCATTGCGACCAGTGCTGCTGCGGCAGCGGCACTATACGCTGAGGCAGAACCCCCGCCTGGAGTGGGAGTTGCTGCAGCAAGTTCATCTAAAAAGTCTTCGCCGGATTTGTGGGAGGTTTGCAGAGCTGCCTCAAGGCGCCTTTCCAGGATTTGTTCTGGCTCGAATTGATCTAATTGCAGGTACCATACCGCCGCATCTACCAACGCATCCTGCGGGATTAGCCCAACCAGTTCACTGTGATGAACGGCAACTCCATAGCGCGCTGCTTCCCGACGGATCATTTCGACCACTTGGGCGATGGCAGTTTCGCGAAAATTGGTCAGATTCATCGAAACCTGTGCTTTACCCTCCACCAATAGCCCGAGCGCTTTTACATAACGTAATCCCCCAGACGAAAAACGAATGGTTTTGGCGATTTTTTTTGCAATCGCGACATCATCGGTGGTGAGATAGACATTGAAGGCGATCAAGAATTGACGAGCGCCAATAACAGTAGCTCCTGCCGGACCTAATTTGTTAGGTCCAAAGTCGGGGTAGCGATCAGGATTAGTTTCGATTTCAAGTTTTAATCCCTCGTATTGACCACGGCGGATGTTTTCTAGGTTCTTTCGCTCTGGGCGAGTGGCTGCTTCTTCGTAGAGATATACCGGGATGCCCAGCTCTTTTCCAACCCGTTCACCCACTTGACGGGCAAGTTGGACACACTCTTCCATCGTCACTCCGCGCACCGGGACGAAGGGCACAACATCGGTCGCGCCGATGCGCGGATGTTCCCCGCTGTGATGGTTGAGATCGATTAATTCAGCCGCTTTCGCAATGGAACGATAGGCAGCTTCCCCAACCGCCTGGGGTTCACCGGCAAAAGTGAGTACAGTGCGGTTATGATCCATATCGGAATGACGATCCAGCAAAACGACTCCAGGGACGCTGGTGACAGCTGCCATGATTGCTTCAACTACTTCAGGACGACGGGCTTCGGAAAAATTAGGGACGCACTCAACAATGGCTTTAGACATTGGCTTTCCTTTCGAAGGTTTTGGTTGTTGTTGGCGGAAATTATACTCTTGGATTGATATTGTGTCACAAAGATTTATCGTGATGGCTGATGGATTTAATGCTTGTCTCCCTAAAAACCTTGTTTGTACAAATTACTTTGATAAATCATAAACCGATTGTTTGTAAGCATTTATTAACTTTCGTTGTGGAAGGTTACTTTGTGTTATAAATAAAAATTGAATGTTGCAATACCATTGCAAAGGAGTAAAACAAAATGGAATTTATTAAGATCATCATGAAACCAGACAAGAAAATTGCCTTGGTCGCACATGATAACAAAAAACGTGATTTGCTTGAATGGGCAAAGTTCAATCGTGATTTATTGGCACACCATGAGTTGTATGCCACTGGCACAACCGGCGATGTTTTGGAACGAGAGCTAGGTCTAACAGTCAACAAACTCCAAAGCGGTCCACTGGGTGGAGATCAGCAGATTGGAGCAAAGATTGCCAATAACGAGATTGATTTTTTGATTTTCTTTTGGGATCCATTGGAGCCAATGCCGCATGATCCAGACGTGAAGGCGTTATTGAGATTGGCGGTAGTATGGAACATTCCGGTTGCCAATAACCGTGCTTCGGCAGACTTCATGATTTCATCGCCGCTAATGGATAGCGAATATGAACGACTGGTGCCCGATTATGAAAGTTACCGTAATCGCCCGATTCAGTGGGAAAAAAGCGGCGAATAATTAGCCTTGTTCTTGAATAACATAAGCTTGTTGATATAAAATTAGGACGCAGATTAGTGTGAAAAGCAGGGTATAAAAATTCCCCGTATTTCCGCTACGATCTGCGTCCTTTTTTATTTTAAAAAACCTGAGTTTGAATAGTTTTTATATGAGCGCTTTAACGATCGAAATAGATATTTTTTCCACTGACGGAGAGCGGGATCCCCATAACGAAATCCCAATCAACCAAACCCATGT
>JGI24721J44947_10008239_pt1 | contig 13679 bp, 8 predicted proteins | sample YelNatPaOPGAMG01_FD_44947 | JGI IMG/M metagenome (IMG submission 44947)
GGCGTGCTACTCGCGGGATACGGCGTCGTCGCAGTGCGCCGGCGCTGGGCGTGGTGGCGGCTGGCGGCTTTTGCCCTCGGTGTGGCCTTGACCCTGCTGTCGGCCTGGGGACTGAACAACCCGCTGGCGTCGATGACCGGGTACACCATCGCGCTGATGACCATGGGGCAGATCGTTTCGCCGCTGCTGCTGGCAGGCTTTCCGCCCGCGGTGCGCGCGCAGTGGCGGGCCGCGCCCAACACCTGGTGGAGCAACTGGCTACTCGACGCCTGGGTGGCTGCGGCGGTGTTCGTCATCATCACCCTGGGAGTCAATCTGCCGGGGGTGTTCAATACCGCGCTGGCCGATGCGCTGTTTTCCGGGCCGATCGGCCTGTTTCTGCTGCTGTCCGGGCTGATGTTTTGGGCGCAGTTGCTGCCGGGCAGCACGGCCATCGGCACACGCTGGATCGCCGGCATCTACGGCTGGCTGGGCAGCCTGCCGATGATGATCATCGCCGCGGTGTGGGTGTGGAGCGGCCAAGTGCTCTATACCCCGTACCTCGACGTGCTGTGTCTGTGGAATCTCAGCCCGCTGGCCGACCAGCACTACGCCGGTCTGGTGATGTTCGTCGCTGGACTGCCGCTGCAGCTACGGGCGGCCTGGCTGCTCATCATGCCCGCCGATCTCCACACCGACACCCGTGGTTTGCAGGGGTGAGCAGATGAGCACTGCGTCGATGCGCCCCATCGTTGTCCTGNCACCGCCACCGCCGCGCGCGCCGGCGTCACCTTCCCGGTGCGTGCCGCCGGCACCCAGGTTTTTGTCACATTTCGTCTCGCTTCGCTCGTTTTGAGCGCACTCCTTTGCGGATTTCCCATGAAACTTCGACCGATCCCTGTTCTGCTGATGTCTTTGTTGTTCACCGCCGGCGCGCAGGCGCAGACGCTCACCGGCAACGCCGCCGCCGGCAAAGCCGAAAGCGTGATGTGCGAAGGCTGCCACAACGCGCATGGTGGATTCAAAACCGATTTCCCGGAGGTGTACCGTGCGCCGATGCTCAACGGCCANAACGCCGCGTACATCGCCCAGGCNCTGCAGGATTACCGCAGCGGGGTGCGGCGCAACCCGACGATGAAGGCGGTTGCCGACATCCTCACCCCGGCGCAAATCGCCAATTTGTCGGCGTATTACGCCGTGCCGAAAAACCAAAGTGTGAAGTGAGGAGATGCCGATGAAACGACTCAGCCCCAGATTGACCCCCATCCTGTCCGCCGCCGCGGCGTTGTTCGCCCTGACCACCACGGCACATGCCGCGGACATCAAGAAAGGCGAGGATTTGGTGAACAAGGGCGGGTGCATCGCCTGCCACGGCGCCGGGCTGGACAAGCCGATCGCGCCGAACTACCCCAAGCTCGCCGGGCAGTACCAGAGCTATCTGTTCCACGCGCTGCAGCAGTACCAGGCCAAGCACCAGACACCGCTGTACGGGCGCAACAACCCGATCATGAGCGGCATCGTCGCGCAGTACAACAAGCAGGATCTGGAAGACATCGCCGCGTACATCGCCAGCCTCAAGGGCGATCTGTACGTTCGCGACGAAATGCACTGAACGCGGCGGGGCGGCGCGCACGCGCCGCCCGCTGCGGCTTCAGGCCACGTGAGCGCGCAGGTAGTCGAGCGACGCCGCGGTCTCGCTGCTCAGTCCTTGGTTGGTGGCGGCGAGCAAGGCGTTTTCGATGCGCGTAGCGAGCGTCTTGCCCAGTTCCACCCCCCACTGGTCGAACGGATTGATCCCGTACAGCCAACCCTCGACCACGGTACGGTGTTCGTAAAGCGCCAGCAGCGCGCCAAGGTGATACGGGCTCAGGCGCTCCATCCAGATGAAGGTCGACGGCCGTCCGCCAGGGCAGGCGCGGTGGTGCGCGGCGCGCGCCGCCGCCTCAGGCGACATGCCCTGCGCCATCAGCTCGGCCTGCCAGCTCGAAGCGTCCTTGCCGTTCCACAGTGCGTCGGCCTGCCCGAGGGCGTTGGCCAGCAGCGCCATGTGCTCGCGCAAGTGGCGGTGCCACGGATGCGCCACGGCGACGATTTCGTGAAACACCGGCACCGCCGCCTGGTGCAGCAACTGGAAGTAAGTGTGCTGCACCGGCGTGCCCACGCCGCTGATGACCGCCGGGCCGCTGACGTGCACCGGCTGCATGCCGTCGGCGCTGGTGGACTTGCCCAGTGATTCCATGAGCAGCTGCTGCAAGTACAGCGGCATGTGCGAAAACGCGTCGCCGTACAAGCCGATGGACAGCAGCGGCAAGCCGAAGCGCACCCGGTAGGCGTGCGACAGCCCCGCCATCAGCCCCGGCGCGCTGCGCTGCAGCGGGGTATCGAGAAAATGCTGATCCATGGCGTGCGCGCCGGCGTGCANCTGCGTCACCGTCTCCCGGCCAAACGCCAGCAACAGCACCAGACCGTGGGCACTCCACAGCGAAAACCGGCCGCCGATTTCAGGCAGCGAGCGGAAAACCTGGTCTGCCGGCAGGCCGAAGCGCTGCACGGCCAGTTCGGGATTGGCCGTCAGCGCCACCAGGCGGCTGCGCGCCGTCTCGGTGCCGATGGCGTCGCCCAGCCAGCGCAGCGCGATGTCGGCGTTGCGCATGACTTCCTGCGTGCGAAACGACTTGCTGTTGATGAGGATCCAGGTGCGCTCGGGGCAGGCGGTGGCCAGCGCGGCGTCGATGGTGGCGCCGTCGAGGTTGGCGACCCAGTGCACCCGGCAGCGCGGCTGCTGCANCACCGAAAGCGCCGTGTGCAGCGCCAGCATCGGCGTTTCCGAACCGCCGGCGCCGAGATGGATGATGTCGATCGGCTGGCTGCCGGCGTTGGCCAGCAGCGCCTCGGCCCAGTCGGCCATGCGACTGAATTCGGCGTGGAGAAACTCTGCTGCGGCCTGCGACGGGGCATCCAGTCCCTTGGCACCCAGGCGTGACAGCACGTGCCACGCCGGCCGGTTTTCGCTGCCGTTGAGCACGGTCTTGCTCACCAGATCCTGCGGCTGGCTGGGCAGCGCGGCCAGGGTTTTGACGGCGGTGGCCAACGCCTGTTCCCCGTGACGGGTGAATTCCAGGCGCAATCCGGCGGTATGAATGGTTTTGGGTGCAGGCATGGCGGGCAATCGGAAGAAATCGGTCTCGGGCTACTCTAGCCGAACAAGGGTTGGGTGTGCCAGATCTGCGTGGCGTATTCGGCAATGGTGCGGTCCGATGAAAACGGCCCCATGCCGGCGATGTTCGCCAGCGCCTTCCTCGCCCACTCCTGCGGCTGTTGATACAGCGCATCGACCTGATCCTGCGTGGCGACATAGCTGGCGTAGTCGGCCAGCAGCAGGTAGTGGTCGCCCCAGTTGACCAGCAGGTCGTAGATCGGCTGGTAACGGTGGGGCTCCTCGGGGCTGAAATGTCCGTCGCGGATGGCTTGGAGCACGCGAGCGAGTTCCGGGTTGGCGTTGACGATGGCCTGCGGCTGGTAGCCGGTCATGCGCAGATCGGTCACTTCGCCAGCGGTCAGGCCGAAAATGAACAGGTTGTCGGCGCCGACGTTTTCGCGGATTTCGACGTTGGCCCCGTCGAGTGTGCCGATGGTCAAGGCGCCGTTGACCGCCAGCTTCATGTTGCCGGTACCCGACGCTTCGGTGCCCGCGGTGGAAATCTGCTCGGACAGGTCGGCNGCGGGAATGATGATCTCGGCGGCGCTGACGCTGTAATTGGGCACGAACACGACTTTGAGCAGATCGCCCACCCGCGGATCGGCGTTGATGGTTTTGGCAACGTCGTTGATGAGCTGGATGATGAGTTTGGCCATGTGGTAGGCCGACGCCGCCTTGCCGGCAAAAATCACCACCCGCGGCACGCTGACGCGGCCAGGCTGGTCGAGAATGCGGTGGTAGCGGGTGATGACGTGCAGCACGTTGAGCAGCTGGCGCTTGTANTCGTGGATGCGCTTGACCTGCACGTCGTACAGCGCATCCACCGGAATGGTGATGCCGTGGTGNTGTTGCAGCCAGGTGGCAAAGCGTTGCTTGTTGCTGCGTTTGGCGCGCTGCAGGGCNGCGAGAAACGCGGTGTCGGCCTGCAGCGGACGCAGTCNGGCNAGTTCGGACAGATCACGCCGCCAGCGCGGGCCGATGGTGCTGTCGAGCAGCGCNGCCAGNGGCGGGTTGGCCAGCGCCAGCCAGCGACGCTGCGTGATGCCGTTGGTCTTGTTGTTGAAGCGCTGCGGCCACAGCCGGGCGAAATCGGCAAAGATCGACTGCTGCATCAGGTCGGAGTGCAGCTTGGACACGCCGTTGACCGAGTGGCTGGCGAGCACGGCCAGATAGGCCATGCGGATGCTACGCACGCCGGTTTCGTTGACCAGCGAGACGTTGCGCATGAGGTTGATGTCGTGCCCGTGCTGCTGCGTCAGGCGGGCGAGGAAATAGGCGTTGATGTCGAGGATGATTTGCAGATGGCGCGGCAGCACGCGNCCGAGCATGTCCACCGGCCAGGTTTCCAGCGCCTCGGACATCAGCGTGTGGTTGGTATAGGAAAACACGCCCTGGCAGATGCGCCAGGCGTCGGCGAACGGCAGGTGGTGCACGTCGAGAAACAGGCGCATCAGCTCGGGCACGGCCAGCACCGGGTGGGTGTCGTTGAGGTGGATCGACACCTTGTCGGCGAACTGGTCGAAGGTGCTGTGCGTCTGCAGGTAGCGGCGCACCAGATCCTGCACGCTGGCGCTGACGAAAAAATATTCCTGGTGCAGCCGCAGTTCGCGGCCGGCCTCGGTCGAGTCATCGGGGTAGAGCACGCGCGACACGTTTTCCGAGTGGTTTTTCTGTTCGACCGCGCCGAAATAATCCCCGCGGTTGAACGCCGACAGGTCGATTTCCTTCGTTGCCTTGGCCGACCACAGCCGCAGCGTGTTGGTGGTTTGCGTGTCGTAGCCGGGGATGATGGTGTCGTACGCCATGGCTTCGACGTCGTGGGTATCGACCCAGCGGGCGCGGTCGCCCTCCTTGACAACATGGCCGCCGAACTGCACGCGGTAGACGACTTCGGGGCGGGGGAATTCCCACGGATTGCCCGCAGTCAGCCAGTAATCGGGCACCTCGACCTGCCGGCCGTCGACGATGGTCTGGCGGAACATGCCGTAGTCGTAGCGGATGCCGTAGCCATAGCCGGGGATGCCCAGCGTGGCCATGCTGTCGAGAAAGCACGCGGCCAGCCGCCCCAGACCGCCGTTGCCCAGCGCGGCATCAGGCTCCAGATCGGCCAGGGCGTCCATGTCCAGACCGAGCTCGGCCAGCGCCTGACGCAGCGTGGCCGTGAGTTTGAGCGCGATCAGCGCGTTGCTGAAGGTACGGCCGATGAGAAACTCCATCGACAGGTAATAGACCAGCTTGGCATCCTGCGCGTTGCGCGCGTGCGTGGTGTCGAACCAGTGCTCGACCATCAAGTCGCGCACGGCATANGANGCGGCGTGCAGCCAGTCGATCGGCTGTGCCGACGCCGGGTCTTTGCCGATCTGGAACATCAACTTGTTGGAAATGGCGCGCTTGAGCGCCGCCACATCGTGCGGCGGCGTGTCGTGGACGAAGGGGACGGCGGCGGCTGAAGGAATCGGCGGGTTGGGTTCAGGAGTCATATCGGAAGTGAAAAAATCACGGATCTCAGGCGGCAGCGNCCAGCGCGGCGTCGTACACCGCACGGTAACGCTGCGCNGCCTGCGTCCAGCTCAAATTCTGCTGCATGCCCGTCTGCTGCACCTGCGCCCAGGCNCGCGGCTGGGCGTANAGCGCCAGCGCGCGACGCACGGCGTGGCGGAAGGCGGCGTCGGTGAANTCGGCGAACACGATGCCCGTGGCGGTGTGGTCGGCCAGCGTGGCCAGGTCGGCATCGACCACGGTATCGGCCAGGCCGCCGACGGCGCGCACCAGCGGCACGCTGCCGTAGAGCAGGCCGTACATCTGNGTCAAGCCGCAGGGCTCGAAGCGCGAGGGCACGAGGGTGAAGTCGCTGCCGGAAAAAATGCGGTGGGCGAACGCCTCGTCATACCCCAGACGCAGCGCCACACAGCCGGGACGNGACTGCGCGNCATGGGCAAAGGCGCGCTCGATTTCATGGTCTCCGCTGCCCAGGACCAGCAGCTGGCCACCGCCGCGCACGATGGTGTCGATGCCGTCGAGCACCAGGTTGAGCCCTTTTTGCTCGGTCAGGCGGCTGACCACGGCAAACAGCGGCGCGTCCCTGCGCACCGCCAGCCCGGCTTCTTCCTGCAGCGCCGCCTTGCAGCGCGCCTTGCCCGTGCGGTGCGCGGCATCATAGTGGCGCACGATCAGGCCGTCGCTGGCCGGGTTCCACACCGTCTCATCGACGCCGTTGAGGATGCCGCTGAGCACGTCGCGGCGTGCGCGCAGCAGGCCGTCGAGGCCAAAACCCTGCTCGGGCGTCTGGATTTCGCGGGCGTAGGTCGGGCTGACCGTGGTGATGCGGTCGGCGTAGACCAAACCGGCCTTCATGAACGACAACTGTCCGTAGAACTCCACGCCGTCGACCTGCCAGGCCTCCTGCGGCAAGCCCACATCGGCAAAGCGCGTGGCATCGAACACGCCCTTGGTACGCCAGGTTGTGCACGGTGAACACGCTGGGCACGCGCGGCCCGGGAGAAAACCGCAGGCAGGCGTGCGCCAGGCCGGCGTGCCAGTCATGCCCGTGGACCAGCTGCGGCTGCCAGGCGGTATCCAGTCCGCGCGCCAGGTGCGCCGCGCCCCAGCCGAGTGCGGCAAAGCGTCGGTGGTTGTCGGCGTAGGGCTGGCGCTGCGCATCTTCGTAGGGATTGCCGGGGCGGTCGTACAAGCCCGGAGCGTGCAGGACATACAGGCACAAACCGGGCCTGGCGGCTGAGGCGGGCAGGCTGGCGGCGAGCACCTGCACGGTCTCTCCCCAGGGCAGGGTGAACTGTCCGACCGCCTCGGCCTGCTGCACCCCGGCCATGATGGCGGGAAACCCGGGCAGCAGCGCGCGCACCTCGCACCCGGCCGCAGCCAGCGCCGCTGGCAGAGCCCCGGCGACGTCGGCCAGCCCGCCGGTTTTGAGCAGAGGAAACAGTTCGGCGCTGACCTGCAGCACGCGCAACGGTTCAGTCATCGTCGTCCTCGTTGAGCTCGGCCTCGCCGAGCTGCCGCAGCATTTTTTTGGTCACCAGTACCACGCCGCCAGCGGTACGTTCGAAACGCTGCGTGTCGAGCACCGGGTCTTCGCCGATCACCAGCCCCTCGGGCAGCACGCAACCGCGGTCGATGACCACCTTGTTCAGCCGGCATGAGCGGTTGACCACGACATCGGGCAGCAGCACGGCCTCGTTGATGGTGCAGAACGAATGCACCCGCACGTTGGAAAACAGCACCGAATTGCTCACCGACGAGCCGGAAATGATGCAGCCCCCCGATACCATCATGTTGATCGTCTGGCCGTGGCTGCCGTTGAAATCCTGCACGAACTTGGCCGGAGGGAGTTGCCGCTGGCTGGTCCAGATCGGCCACTCGGTGTCGTACAGGTTGAGCTCGGGAGTGACCGATGCCAGGTCGAGGTTGGCCGCCCAGAACGCATCGATGGTACCGACGTCGCGCCAGTAGGGCCGGCTTTGCTGCCCGCCCTGCACGCAGGACAGCGAAAACGGGTGGGCGTGCGCCACGCCTTCGCGCACCGCCTTGGGGATGATGTCCTTGCCGAAGTCGTGCGACGATGTGGCGTCGGCCATGTCCTCGGCGAGCATGCGGTACAGATAGCCGGCGTTGAACACATAGATGCCCATGCTGGCCAGCGACATCGACTCGTTGCCGGGCATGCCCGGCGGATCGGCGGGTTTTTCGACAAAATCGACGATCTTGCGCTGTGCGTCGATGGCCATGACGCCAAAGGCGCTGGCTTCCTGCCGCGGCACCTCGATGCAGCCNACCGTCACCAGCGCGCCGCTTTGCACGTGGTCGGCCAGCATGATCGAGTAGTCCATTTTGTACACATGGTCGCCGGCGAGGATGACGATGTATTCCGGCTTGCTCGACTGGATGATGTCCAGGTTCTGGTAGACCGCGTCGCCGGTGCCGCGGTACCAGTGCTCTTCGTCCACCCGCTGCTGCGCCGGCAGCAGATCGACCATTTCGTTGAGTTCGGCGCGCAGGAAACTCCAGCCGCGCTGCAGATGCCGCAGCAGCGAATGCGATTTGTACTGGGTGATGACGCCGATGCGGCGGATGCCCGAATTGACACAGTTGGACAAGGCGAAGTCGATGATGCGGAACTTGCCACCGAAATACACCGCAGGCTTGGCCCGCTTGTCGGTGAGTTGCTTCAGGCGCGATCCCCGGCCTCCCGCCAGCACCAGGGCGATGGAGCGGCGCACCAGCATGTGAGGCTGCATCTGGCGGTCTTGCAGCGAAATCGTGGGCAAGGGGCGGTTTTCATTCATGGCTCGGTCTCCTGGTCGTGTCTGGGCGCAAGCGGACGTCTGCCGGCGGCGCCTTGCGCCGGCTGGGTGTTCAGGTCATCACGCTGGGGGCCTCCATCCCCGTCCAGTGGCGGATGCGCGCCACCTGCTCGGCCAACGCAGCCAGCGGCGCCAGCGCCTGCTGCACCGGCAGATCGTGCCGCGCCGGGTCGGGTTCGTGGCGTTCGAGGTAGACGCGCAGCGTCGCTCCCTTCGGTGCCGGTGCCCGACAGGCGCAGCACCACGCGCGAGCCGCTTTGCAGGATGATGCGCACTCCCTGGTGCTGCGTCACGCTGCCGTCGGTGGGGTCGGTGTAGGCGAAGTCGTCGGCGATGGCCACCGGCTCTCCCGCCAGATGCGTGCCCGGCAGGCCGGGCAGGGCGGCGCGCAGTTCGCGCATCAGGGCCTCGGCACGCTCGGTGGCGATGCCTTCGTAATCGTGACGCGAGTAGACGCAGCGGCCATGCGCCCGCCACAACCCGCGCACCAGCGATTCGACCGACTCTCCGGTGACGGCGATGAGGTTGAGCCAGAACAGCACAGCCCATAACCCGTCTTTTTCGCGGATGTGATCCGAACCGGTGCCGTAGCTCTCCTCGCCGCACAGCGTGACCTTGCCGGCGTCGAGCAGGTTGCCGAAAAACTTCCAGCCGGTGGGTGTCTCGAAGCAGGCGATGCCCAGCGCCCGGGCGACGCGATCGACCGCAGTGGACGTGGGCATCGACCGCGCCACGCCGGCCAGGCCGCGGGCGTAGCCGGGAATGCGAGTGGCGTGCGCGGCGAGCACGGCCAGGCTGTCCGACGGCGAGACGACGAAGTTGCGGCCGACGATCATGTTGCGGTCGGCGTCGCCATCGGTGGCCGCGGCCATGTCGACGGCNTCGGCCGACTGCATGAAGGCGATGAGCTCGCTGGCGTTGACCGGGTTGGGGTCGGGATGCAGCCCGCCGAAATCTTCGCGCGGCTCGGCGTGGACCACGGTGCCCGGTGGCGCACCGAGCTCGNCTTCGAGCAGCGCCTTGGCATACGGGCCGCCGACCGCCCACATGGTGTCCAGCCGCAGGCGAAAACCGCGGGCGAACAGCGCGCGGATGGCGTCGAAGTCGAACAGCCCGCGCTGCACGGCGGCATAGTCGGCCACCGGGTCGATGATGTCCACCGTGGTGTCGAGCAGGCGGTACGTGCCCAGCGCGTGCAGCGGCAGGTCGGCGCTGTCGATGGTGTGGATCTGCCGCAATTCGCGCGTGCGGGCGTACACCGCCTCGGTGAACGCCTCGGGCGCCGGGCCGCCGTTGGCCACGTTGTATTTGATGCCGAAATCGCCCTGCGCCCCGCCGGGGTTGTGGCTGGCCGAGAGCACGATGCCGCCGCTGGCGCCGCGGCGGCGGATGATGGCGCTCATCGCCGGGGTGGACACGATGCCGTCCTGCCCGACGAGCACGCGNGCGTAGCCGTGCGCCGCGNCCATGCGCAAAATGGTCTGGATGGCCACGCGGTTGTAGTAGCGGCCGTCGCCGCCGAGCACCAGGGTTTTGCCGCGGGCGTCGCCGACGACGTCGAACAGCGCCTGGACGAATTGTTCGAGATAACCCGGCTGCTGGAACACCTGGACCTTTTTGCGCAGCCCGGAGGTGCCGGGGCGCTGGCCGTCGAATGGGGTGGCCGGGAGAGTCATCCGGTTCATGCGCAGTCCTCTGTCGTTGTTGCGTTGGCGGCGAGCTCACGGCTGGCGACCCAGAAACTGGTGGGCGCCAGCGTTTCATGGGCGTCCAGCGCCCGCCGGCCGGGACTGCGCGCAGCCGCAGCGGCTCCGTCGCGCGCCTGTCCGCCCCGCGGGTGGACGTCGTTGTCCAGTCTAAGCACCCAACGCCCCGGCGGCAGCGTGAACACGGTGCTTTGTGTGCCGGCATTGATCAGCATCAGAACCGCATGCGGCAAGGCGGCGTCACACAGGCTGAGCATGAAGGCGCCGCCGTCCTGCGCGTTCCAGGCGTCGATGCTCATCGGCCGGCCGTCGGGCTGCAGCCAGCGGGCGACACAGCCGCTGCCGGCGGCGACGTCGCGCCACCAATGCCGGCTCTGCAGCACGGGCAGGGCGCGGCGCAGCGCCAGCACCTCGCGGACGAAATCGTGCAGCGCCCAGTCGGCCTGCGCCCAGTCGATCCACGACACCGGGTTGTCCTGACAGTAGGCGTTGTTGTTGCCCTGCTGGCTGTGGCCGAGTTCGTCACCGGCCAGCAGCATCGGCGTGCCCAGCGACAGCAGCAGCACGGCCAGCAGCGCGCGGCTTTGCCGCGCACGGGCCAGGCGCACGTCGGCGCGGTCGGTCGGGCCTTCCACGCCGTTGTTGATGCTCAGGTTGTGGCCGTGGCCGTCGCGGTTGTCCTCGCCGTTGGCCTGGTTGTGACGTTGCGCGTAACTCACCAGGTCGCGCAGGGTGAAGCCGTCGTGCGCGGTGATGAAGTTCACGCTGCTGACGGGTTCGCGGCGTGATGGCGCAAACGCGTCGCTCGACCCCGCCAGACGGGTGGCCAGTTCGCCGCGCGTGCTCGAATGCCGCAGCCAGAAGCCGCGCTGGGTGTCGCGGAACCGGTCGTTCCATTCCAGCCAGCCCGGCGGAAAACCGCCGACCTGGTAGCCGCCGGGCCCCAGGTCCCACGGCTCGGCGATGAGCACGCGGTCGCGCAACACCGGATCCTGCGCCACCGCGCTCAAAAACGCACCGTCGGCGCGAAAGCCGCCGCCGTCGGCCGCAGCGGCCCGCCCCAGGGTGGTGGCCAGATCGAAGCGGAAGCCGTCGACGCCGTATTCCTCGACCCAGCGCCGCAGGCTGTCCATGACCAGGCGCAGCACCAGCGGCTGGTTCAGGTTGAGGCTGTTGCCGCAGCCGGTGAAATCGGCATAGCGGCTGTGGTCGTGCGGGTCGAGCTGGTAGTACAGCGCGTTGTCGATGCCGCGCAGCGACAGGGTCGGGCCGTTTTCGTCGAGTTCGGCCGTGTGGTTGTACACCACGTCGAGCAGCACTTCGATGCCGGCGGCATGCAGGGCGTCGATCATCGCGCGCAGTTCGCTGCGCGGCGTGCTGCCGGGCTGGCCGCTCCACAGCCGGGGCTCGGGAGCGCTCCACGCCACCGGGCTGTAGCCCCAGTAATTGCTCAACCCCATGCGCAGCAGCCGCGCCTCGTCGGCGCGCGCCGCCACCGGCAGCAGCTCGACCGTGGTGACGCCCAGCTCGCGCAGATGGCGCACGCTGGCCGGGTGCGCGAGCCCGGCGTAGCTGCCGCGCAGCGCGGCGGGCACGTCGGGGTGTAGCGCGGTAAACCCTTTGACGTGAACCTCGTAGATCACGCGCTGCGCCGGGTCGACCTTCGGCCGCGGCCGTGCCGGCGGCGGCAGGTCGGCGACGACACGGGCTTTGAGCGCGGTGGCGGCGTTGTCGCGCGGATCGGGCAGGCTCGGGTTGTCGGCACGGTGACCGAGGTGGACGTCGCTGCCGTCGTAACGGCCGACGATGTCGCGTGCCGCCGGGTCGAGCAGCAGCTTGGCGGGGTTGAAGCGCATGCCGGAAGCCGGATCCCACGGGCCGTGCACCCGCCAGCCGTACACCAGCCCCTCGCCGAGGCCGCTGCCGGCGTCGAGCACGCCCTGCCAGATGCCGTAGCGTTTGAGCGGCATGGGCAGCCGGGCGATTTCGTCGCGGCCCGTGGCGTCGAACAGGCACAGCTCGACGGCATGGGCGTGCGGCGCAGCCAGGGCGAAATGCACGCCGTCGGGCTGCAACTGCGCGCCCAGCACGGCCACTTCGCAGGCGCGCAACGCCAGCGGACGCGGGGAACGGGCCGGGCGGTTCATGATGCCGGACGCAGAACGACGCAGGCCAGCGGCGGCAGCGTCAGCCGCAGCGAAAACGGCCGGTGGTGCAGCGGCACGGGCTGGGCCAGCTCGGGGGCGGGCGCCATGCCGCTGCCGCCGTACACCACGTCATCGGTGTGGATCAGCACCTCCCAGCGGCCGCCGTGCGCCACGCCCACGGCGTAACCTGGGCGCGGCACCGGGGTGAAATTGCACAGCACGACCAGGCGGCTGCCATCGGCGGCGATGCGCTCGTAGGCGAGCACCGACTGGCTGGCGTCGTCGTGGGTGATCCAGGCAAAGCCCTCCGGATGGTGGTCACGCTGGTGCAGCGCGGCGTGCGCGCGGTAAGTCAGGTTGAGATCGCGCACCAGACGCTGGATGCCCCGGTTTTCGGCGTGCTGCAGTGCATCCCAGTCGAGGCTGGCGTCGGCCTGCCACTCGCCGGCCTGGGCGATTTCGTCGCCCATGAACAGCAGCTTTTTGCCCGGGTGGGTGAACATGTAGGCCAGGTAGACGCGCAGATTGGCAAAGCGCTGCCAGCGGTCGCCCGGCATTTTGGCCAGCAGCGAGCCCTTGCCGTGCACCACTTCGTCGTGCGACAGCGGCAGGATGAAGTTTTCGTCGTAGGCGTACACCATGCTGAACGTCAGCTCATGGTGATGGTGCTGGCGGTGGATCGGGTCGCGCTGCATATAGCCCAGCGTGTCGTGCATCCAGCCCATGTTCCACTTGTAGTGAAACCCCAGCCCGCCGCTTTGCAGATCGGCTGCCGGCGGGCGGCTGACCCCGGCGAACGCGGTCGATTCTTCGGCAATGGTGATCGCGCCCGGGCGGTGCACGCCGACGATGTGGTTCATGCGGCGCAAAAACGCGATGGCTTCGAGGTTTTCGCGCCCGCCGAACTGGTTGGGAATCCACTGCCCGGCGGGGCGGCTGTAGTCGCGGTAGAGCATCGACGCCACGGCGTCCACCCGCAGTCCATCGACGCCGAAGCGCTCCAGCCAGTACAGCGCGTTGGCCACGAGGTAGTTGCGCACCTCGGTGCGGCCAAAGTTGTAGATCAGCGTGTTCCAGTCGTGNTGAAAGCCCTCGCGCGGGTCGGCGTGNTCGTATAGATGGGTGCCGTCGAACCGCGCCAGACCATGCGGGTCGGTGGGAAAGTGGGCGGGAACCCAGTCGAGCAGCACGCCCAGACCNGCGGCGTGCGCGGCATCGACGAAGGNCTGGAAGTCCTCGGGCGTGCCGTAGCGCGCGGTCGGCGCATACAGCCCGATGGGCTGGTAACCCCAGGAGCCGTCGAACGGGTGCTCGCTGACCGGCAACA
>JGI24721J44947_10008275_pt1 | contig 13650 bp, 10 predicted proteins | sample YelNatPaOPGAMG01_FD_44947 | JGI IMG/M metagenome (IMG submission 44947)
ACGGGCCGAACTTGCTGGTAGCGGTTCACGCCGGACACCCAGGGGCCGCGGCCAGACCCGGTTAGATACGGGGCCAATGTCTGCATACCTGACGAATCCAGCGCCACTCCGAGGCGTGCTCCCAGAGCGTGTGAGGGTTTTCTCCAAAAAACGCAGTCCAACTTATTACTCGCGTCTCTCTTTTTGAAGGGTTCACCGCGGTCGGGAGCGGGGCACCCGCGCAAGCCCCGGACCGCAAGCTGCCGCAGGAAACTTCACCGGCTACCCTACCGGGACTAGCCCGTGTCATCTGACCCGCTCGAGTCCCGCCGCCCTGTTGTGCCTGCCAAACGGCCGCTCCACCAGTGGCCGCTGATGGCTAATCTGGGAAACGAAAGCCGCCGGTTGCCCTCATCCAACGCACTATCCCGGTGGTGTTGGGCCGCGCACCGGCCTTCCCGCCCGGTGTGGCATTTCCATCGGCTCCAGCCACTCATCAATCCCGGTGCCCTGACAGCGTGATCTTCTCTGACGGTGTTGCCGCCAGGCACGAGGCTCCCAGCAGATTAACGTCAGCCGCTGCCTGACACTTAGCCTACAGAAAGATGGCGCCCGGAATCTGCCGGCTGGCTGGAGCTCGGCGGTGCTGCAGCGCGCTGCGAGAGGTTGGCAGGAAGTGGCGGCGATCTGAAAGGCCCCGTTCTCCGCGCGCCAAGGGCCCGACACCAGCTGGTCGGTCCGTTCCCCCTTGCGCCCGGGTGGTTGAGAATGTGCTCGCGGCTGAACCCTTGGCCGTCGCTTTGGTTGGTAACGAGGTACCGCCCCGTCTCAAAAGCTGTACCGCAGCGTCAGGGTCGCGTGTGAGTTGCGGCGGTACTGGCCGAGGAAATCAGTCGGCGCGCCGCGAATCAGCGTGAAGGCCGCCGTGGCGCGCCAGTGCTGCCCCAGCGCCTGCGAGTACTCCAGCTTGAGCCACAGGCCGTCGCCATTCCGCCGCACTGCCCCCTCTGCGGCGACGCTCCGGTTGGCGTCAATCGTATACGACGCGCGGCCCAGGAACGCTTCGGTCAGGCCGCGATCCGGCGCGAAACCGGGCACGGCTCGCCAGCGGGTAACCGCCTCGCCGGCGTATCCTCCCACGAAAACCCACTCGCCCGCCTGCCGCTCGGCCTGCACCACATACAGCACGTACTCATCCGTCTGTCGCGCAGGCGCGCCAAACCAGGCCGTCTCCCCCTTCAGCGTTACGGGCCCCAGCGGAACCGCCGCATCCGCTCCCCACATCCGCAGCTTGGGGTAGAAACGCCGCGCCTCGATCCGCCCCGGAAATTCGGCCGACACCGGCCGGACCTCGAACGACGGCAGGTGGTTATAGCCCTCGTAAAAGGTAAGGGAGGCCTCCCATCCCGACCCGACGTGATTCCACCGCGCCCCGAATTGCCCTCCACCGGGCCAGCGCGGCGCCTCCTCGCGTACTTGCGACCACTGCGGCAGCGCCGCCCAGCGTTGATTGAGCAAGGGCACACGGCTCGGCGTCAGACGCGGCGCCCAGACCATCTCCACCGTATCCCCGTGCGCGCCCACGGACACGCGCGCCGCGGTCACGGCCAGAAACTCGTTGTCCACTACGGCGAGAAAATCGCGCGGGGCGAAACGGTCCGTGGGGTTCAGGATGTCTGCTTTGCCCCACCGGATGAATTGTTTGCCCAGCTCAAGCGTCACGCCCGGGCGCTCCCAGGCGACGCTGGCTCGCCGCACAGCGAAGGCTGGGCGCTGCCGTTCACGGTCCTGCCAGCTCAATCCCCAGCGCCGCTCAGTCTGGTGATGCGTGTCAGTGCGAGCATCGAGGCCTCCCGCTACGCGCCAGCCGCTGCTGATCCGGTATGTCGCTTCGTAGCGCAGCAGCGCCGACGCTACCGCCCGCCCGCGGTCGTTCGGCGCCGTCTGGGGGAATACCGCCGTCCGCAGCTCCAGGAATCCGCGCTGGCTGAAATCCTGCGCCGCCAGAGTCAGCCCGAACACCAGCGCCAGCGCCGCCCGCATCAAAACTCCCGCCGCAAGGCCTGCAAGGTAAAGTCGCTTTCCTTCATGGGCACGTTGTACTCGAGCTTTTCCAGGCGCAGGATCGTGCGGCTGTTGCGTCTCAGATCCTGCATCTCGATCAGCCGCGGAGTCCAGATGCCCTGCACGTTGTGAACCTCGCGATAATTGGCCCGCCGCACCAGCTCCTCGCGCACATAGTTTTCGATCCGCGCGAAGGTATAGTTTTCCTTGCGGATCCACAGGATCGAATGAGTGTACTGCGATGCGCGCGTTTTGCGCGGTCGCGACTCGATTTTCCAGCACGCCGCGCCCTCGATCGTTTCTTCGCCCAGCAGGCGGTAATCGTATTGGTTGACGTCCCGCTCCTCCAGATCTTCGAAACTGAAGTCCGTCCCGAAAAATCGTGTGGAGCGGTCCTGCAAGGCAATGCGGCGTTCGCGTTGCGTGGCCGGCGTCCACATCCACTGGTCGGAAGCCCGCTCGGGGTGATTCAGGATGAGCAGCGCCACTCCGCGGACCTCGGCCGGCTCGGTGAAACGGATGATCGCCTTGCTGTTGCCGTGCGAACCCAGCCGCCGGTAGACCCACCGCTTCAGGCTCTTGCGTCCGCGTGCATCTATTACCTCCAGCGTCCCTTCGTAACGTTCCGAATCCGCGCGCGACCGTCGTTGCGCCTCTTCCACGATCTGCCGCGCATCCTGCGCAAAAAGGCTTGCCGCCAGCAGCAACGTCGCCGCTTTACTCATACTCCAGAGCCTCCACCAGCGAGCCTCGCACGGCGGTTTCCGCCGGCCACAGGCTCGCTGCGAACGCTGCGCCCAGAATCACCGGCGCCAGCCACGTCGCCAAAGGCAATGGAAATACGTAATCCAGGCTGAGGCCGGCCAGATCCCGCCGCGTCATTTCAAGCGAGTAGTACAGGCTGATCGCGCCGAGCCCCAGACCGAGCACCAGACCGATCACGCCGATCGCCACTGCCTCCATCCAGATGGTATGCCGCACTTGCTGCTTCAAGCCACCCACCGCTTGCAGGATCCCCAGTTCGCGTCGCCGATCCGTGATGGATACGGTGAGCGTGTTCACGATGCCCAGCACAGCCACCAGAATGGCCACCGCGATCTGGTTGTAGGTCATCGAAAACCATTGATCGGCCAGCCGGAAAATGTACCGCCGCACTTCCTGGTTGCCGAGGACGAACAATCGTCGTCCCCGCGCGCAGCGCTCCAGGATCTGCCGCTTGACCTCTGCGGCCGAGGCGCCCGGCGCCAGGTAGACGCGAATCACGTTGACCGAATCGTCCGCCCACCACTGCCGGTACAGCGAACGATCAATCAGCAGCGTGCCTTGTTGATCGGAGTAGTCGCGCGTGATGCCGGCAATGGGCAGGCGCAACAAGCCCTTGGGCGCGGGCAGCTCCACCACGTCGCCCAGGCGCAGGCCGCGCAGGCGCGCGAAGCTTTCCGAAACGATCGTCGCCTGNCCGGCCGCCGTGCGCCGGTACATATCGTCCAGATCGCCCTCCAGGGGCCGNCTTCGCACCGTCTGGGCGAGCTTGCCTGCTTCGGCTGCCACCAGCAACACGGGCGTTCCGCGATAAGGTATCCGCGCGCTGCGCACCAATTGCACCTGCCGCACGCCGGGAATCCGNTCGATTTCCGNTCCCACCTCCGCCGGCATCACGTAGGTGCGATTGGCGATCTCGGCGTTGGGCGTGACGAAAAGATCCGGATTCAGCGTGGTGTTGACCCATTCGATCAGCGAATTGTAGATGGACCGCGCCACGCCGCCGAATCCGATGACCATGGCCAGCGAAAGCATCAACGCCGCCACGGTGGCCGAGGTGCGCCGGGGCGCCTGGATCAGGCTGTCCGCCGCAAGCGCGCCTTCCACCGGACGCAGCCACGCCAGCAAAGGCCGCAACGCACGGGCCAGCCACAGCGCCAGCGTCGGCGTCATGAGCAAGGCCGCGAGAATGGCCAGAATGTAGCCGGTGTAAAAGAGGACCAAGGACCGCCCCAGCAACAGGAAGATGACTGCCGCGGCGGCCGCCCCCGCCGACAACCACCACCGCGCCCGCGTTTCCCCCGCCGAGAGCACCTGATACTTGCCTTTCTGCAAGGCGCGGACGGGATCCACTCGCGCCGCGTTGGCGGCGGGAATCCACGCCGCNATCAGNCTGACGACGATGCCCAATCCCGCGCTGGCCGCGAGCAGTCCCGGCTCCGCAGGCGCCGTTTGCACGTTTTGCACGACGCCGTAGACCTCCTGAAGCAGTCGCGCCACGTAGCCTGCGATCCAGCGCGCCATCAGCCAGCCTGCCATCGCTCCGGCCACCGAGCCGAGGCTCCCTGCCACCGCCGCTTCGCCCAGGAACAGCGCCCGGATCCTGCCGCGCGTCGCGCCAAGAGCGCGCAGAATGCCGATTTCCGTGCGGCGCTGGGTCACGGCAATGGCGAAGGAGTTGTAAATGATGAACACGCCCACCAGCATGGCGAACAGGCTGGTGATGTTCAGCGTGAGCGAGAAACTGCGCAGGATCGCCTCGAAATGCCGCCCTCGCGCCGCTGGCGGCTCCACTTCGAAACCCGGCCCCAGCGCTTCGCGCAACGCTCGTTGCCCCTCGGCGAGACTCACGCCTTCTTGCAATGCGACATCAATCCGGTCGAACCTCCGGCCTCGCCCCAGCACGTACTGGAGCGCGTAGATGTCCATCACCGCCAGGTTGCCGCCGAACGCCTGCGAGAGGCCGCCGGACCGCATGATGCCCCGCACGGTGAACCACCGGATCCCTTGCGCCGTGCCCAGCGGAATGCGGCTGCCGATGCCGAGTCCGTTGCGCTGGGCGAATTCGCGCGTAACCATGATCGAATCCGGCTGCGCCAGGAACACCAGCGGATCTTCGATGATCGCTTCCTCGCCGCTTTCCAGGTCGTAATCGCGCAGGCTGCGATCGCCCGTCATGTCCACGCCGATCACCAGCAGGTAACCCTGGCCCGGCAAGCCGGTGTCCAGCGCTGCCTCGATCACGGGCGCGGCTGCGCGAACCTGCGGCACCGCCTGGACTCGCTCCAGCACTTCTTCCGGGAATCCCAAATCCCCCGCATGGACCTGAAGTTCGGTTCGTCCTGCGATCCCGTCCACGGTCCGGTGGAAGCTCGCCAGGACGGCGCGGTTGGCCAGCCGCATGGCCACCAAAACAGCCACGCCCAGCGCCACTCCCGCTACGGTCAGAGCCCAGCGCAGCTTGTGCCGCTTCAGGTACGCCCAGCTCAGTCGCGCAAGCAGCATGGTCTATGGCGCGCCGGCTGCGGAATCCGCCACGATCTGCCCGTCGCGCAGCGTAAGGGTGCGGGCGCAGCTCGCCGCCACCTGCGCATCGTGGGTGACGATCAATAGCGTGGTCCCCAGCCGTTCGTGCAACTCGTGGAGCAACGCAAGAATCTCGCCTCCCGTCCGGCTGTCCAGATTCCCGGTGGGCTCGTCCGCCAGCAGGATCGGCGGATGCGCAGCCAGCGCCCGGGCGATCGCCACCCGCTGGCGCTCGCCGCCGGAAAGTTCCTCGGGCAGATGATCGAGTCGCCCGCTCAGTCCCACCAGGCCGAGCAACTCGCGCGCCCTGTCCTGCGCCTGTCGCCGACCCCAGCCCGCAAGATGCAACGGCAACGCGACGTTCTCCACGCAGGTCAGCGTGGGCAGTAGATGGAAGAACTGGAACACGAAACCGATCTTTTCGCGCCGCAGCCGGGTGAGCTCGTCATCGTCGAGCTCGCCCAGCGAGCGGCCTTCGATGACGATTTCGCCCTGGCTCGGGCGATCCAGACCGCCGATCAGATTCAGCAGGGTGGATTTGCCGGATCCCGAAGGACCGACGATCGCAACCGTCTCGCCCCGACCGATCCGGAAGCTGACCTCGCGCAGGCGACCACCTCGCGCCGACCGTTGGAGTAGACCTTCCAGACCCGCCTCAGCTCGATCAAATTTCTATCATGGCATGCAGCCTTGCCCGCTAACTGCCCGACTATAATCGTTACGTGTTCTGGCCACGCTGGCTTCAGGATGAGAAGCTGTTCTGGCGCGTAACGCAGCCGGCTTTGGTTTTTTTGGCCGCCCTGGCGGTGACTCTGCTGTTGCGGCGGTTGCTGCTGGCCAGGCTCCGCTCTCGCGCGAGGTCCAGCTCGTACGCCGCGGTTTTCCTGGATACGATCCGGCTGCCCTCGCTGCTGTGGTGCCTGGCGGCGGCCATCGCGCTCTCCTTGCAGTTCGTGGAACTGCCGCCCCGCAAGCTCCATCTGGCCTCAGACGCAATTGCCGTATTCATCATCGTCAGCCTCAGCCTGGCGGGCGCTTCCGTGGCCGTGCGTTTCATCACTGCGTACGGGGAGCGCCAGGGCATGCCGCTGGCCATGGCGGGCCTGACGCGCACCCTGACCCGCCTGGCCGTGCTCGCCACCGGACTGCTGGTCCTGCTGGCTTATCTGAATATCTCCATCACGCCCATGCTGACGGCGCTGGGCATCGGCGGCCTCGCCGTCGCGCTGGCCCTTCAGGACACGCTGGCCAACTTCTTCGCCGGGCTACACATCCTGATCGAGCGCCCCATTTTCGTCGGCGATTTCATCCGCCTGGAAAGTGGGCAGGAGGGCGTGGTGACCGACATCGGGTGGCGCACCACACGCATTCGCACGCTAANCTCCAACATGGTGGTGGTGCCCAACACGAAAATCACCTCGGGCACGNTGTTAAACTACAGNCTGCCNCANCCGGCGGGGACAGCCGACCTNNCCATCCTGCTGGCGCACGAGGCGGATGCGGAACGCGCCGCCGCCATCGCGCGCGAAGAAGCGCTCCAGGTGGACGGCGTGGACCCGGAGTTCACCCCGCTGGTGTTTTGCGACCCGGGCGTCCTCCCTACTCACCTGCAATTGAAGCTGATCGTCCGCCTGCTGGACCAGACGCAACGCGGCCGCATCCTTTCCGACATCCGCTGGCGCCTGTTGCGGCGTTATCGCGAGGAAGGCATCCCGCTGCCGCGAATCGAGCTGGTGAAAAGCTGGCAGGAGATCCCGCAGGCTTGACGGTCAGTCTCGCAGGCTGCCCAGCACCTTGTCCACCGCCTCCAGTGTCTCCACCACGTCCTGCTCGGTGTGAACTGCCGAGACGTACATGCGACCGTCCGGAAGCGCGTACACGCCGTGCTCGAGCGCGCGCAGCAGGAAGGTCGCCAGTCGCTCGCGATCGTCTTCCAGCGTGTCGCGATAGTCGCGCAGTTCGCTGCGCGCGGTGAAGTGCAGGGCAAAGGCGGCGCCGAAGCCGCAGACCTGTAGCGGAACACGGTGGCGGCGCGCACTCTCTCGAATGCCCTCCATCAGCTTCTGGCCTGTACGGTTCGCACGCGCCAGCGCAGCGCCACCGTCGCGTTCCAGCTCGGTGAGCGTCGCCCACGCGCAGGCCAGCGAGATCGGGTTGCCGTTGAACGTGCCTCCGAACGCCACGCCGCCCGTGAACATGAGTTCCATGATCTCCCGTCGCCCGGCGACCGCACTCAGGGGCGGCCCGCCTCCCAGCGCTTTGCCGAATGTGGCCAGATCCGGCGTCACTCCGTAATACCCTTGAGCGCCGCCGAGCGCCATGCGGAAGCCCGTGATGATTTCGTCAAAAATGAGCAGCGCGCCGTGGCGCTCCGTCAGCCGCCGGAGTCCTTCCAGGTAGCCGGGCAGGGGCAGCAGGCAACCGCTGTTGCACAGCACCGGCTCCAGAATGACGGCGGCGATTTCCGGCGCGTTCCGCGAACAGGCGCTCGACGATTTCCAGGCGGTTCCACGGAGCGACCAGAACGTTCTCGACGACGTTGGCCACTTGCCCGCGAGACTCCAACACCGCGTGCGGTTTCTCTAGCGGTCCGACCTCGTCCGCGCGCGGGTGGTGGCTGATGAGCACCGAATCCATCCAGCCGTGATAATGGCCCTCGAATTTCAGAATGAGGTTGCGTCCCGTGGCCGCCCGCGCCAGTCGCAGCGCGAGCTGCACCGCTTCGCTGCCGCTGGAGGTGAACGCCACCCGCTCGGCGCAGGGGACCAACCGCTGGATCTTCTCCGCGACCTCGTATTCCAGCTCATGCTGCGCCCCCAGGATGTGCGGACGGTCGGCCTGCCGTCGCAGCGCCTCCACCAGTGCCGGATGACGATGCCCGAGAATCAGCGGCCCCCACGCCAGCGTGTAGTCAATGTAACGGTTGCCGTCCACATCCGTCATCCGGCTGCCCGAAGCGTCCGCAAAATAGAGCGGAACCGGGAACTTCGCGCGGAATGGACTGGAAACGCCGCCCGCCAGCGAACGGCGCGCGCGTTCCAGCAGGGAACGGGAACGAGCCCAGCGATCAGCCGGTGCGCAAGCTTCCATGCTTTCCAAGCTAACGCGACTGACGGCTCTCAGGCAGGGTACTTGCCGCTGATGTAATCGCTGAGGTGCTGGATGGTCTGCGCCTGCGCAGAAATGATAGCCTTCACCAGATCCCCGATGGAAATCATGCCCACCACGCGGTCGCCTTCCATCACTGGCAGATGGCGCACGCGCCGCTCGGTCATGATGCGCATGCACTCGTCCACCGTCTGATCGGGCGTCACCGTGATCAGCGGGCTGGACATGATTTCGCGCACCCGGGTCTCTTTGGAGGAGCGGCCCATCAGGATCACCTTGCGCGCGTAATCCCGTTCCGAGACGATGCCCACGGGTCGGCCCTCTTCACAAATCAGAACGGCGCCGATCCGTTTTTCAGCCATCAGGGCGATCGCCTCGTACACGGTTGCGTCAGGCGGCAGCCACCAGACTTCGCTTCCCTTGCTCCGGAGCAGATTGCGGATGGTTTCGGTCATGGCAGTCCCAGTCGCGTGTAACCTACTTTTTCAAAGCCGGCGTGCGCTGTCAAGTCCGCCTCTGGTGACGTCGGCCCGACTCGGGAAATTGGCGCCTGTCGGCGCCCTGCGCCTGATGGTACCATGTGAGGTCCGAAGCCCACTAGCCAGAGGTCGCACATGACGAGACTGTTACGCAACCTGGTCGTTCTGCTCGCTGCTGCGCTGGCCGTCGCGCAAGTTCGCGACCCGCTTCCGGTGCCCGATTTGCCGGGTTACCAAACTTTGAAGTGCGATTTCCACATGCATACCGTGTTCTCGGACGGGCAGGTCTGGCCGCCTTTGCGAGTCATGGAAGCCTGGCGCGATGGCCTGGACTGCATCGCGATCACCGATCACATTGATTATCAGCCCCACAAGGAGGATGTACGCGTCGAGCCGGCGCGTTCGCACGCCCTGGCCCGCGCCCAAGCCGAGCAGCTAGGCATCCTTCTGGTGCCTGCCTTCGAAATCGCGCGCGGGGACATCCACTTCAACNTCCTGTTCGTAACGGACTTCAATGCTTACCGCGGCCTGGANCAGCAGGCTGCCCTCCGCGTCGCGCGCCAGCANAACGCNTTCGTCTTCTGGAACCACCCCGGCTGGCGACGTCCCAAGGCCGAGTGGCTGCCGGTGGTGGACGAGTATTACCGGGAAAAGTTGTTCCAAGGCATGGAGCTGGTGAACGGTACGACGTTTTACCCCGAAGCCTTTCCCTGGATCGAAGAAAAGAAGCTGACCATTGTGGCCAACACCGATGTTCACGGGCTGACCGCCTGGGAATATCCCAACCGCACGCGGCCCGTCACGCTGGTATTTGTCAGCCGTCGGGATCTGGATGGCCTCAAGGAAGCCTTGCTGGCGCGGCGTACGGTGGGCTGGCAGGGCGACAATCTTTGGGGCGCCGAGGCTCATCTAACCGCCTTGTTCCAGGCGGCGGTCAAAAGCGAAGGGCCGGAACTGCGCGCACGTCCCGGCGCCACCGTGCCTCTGCGGTTGCGCAATGATTCGGCCCTGCCTTTCCGCGTCGAAGTGCGGGATTCAGGCAGCTGGCTGCGGGGTGTTCGCCCGGTGGAGCTGCGTGGTCAGAGCGTCGCAGGCTTGCCCCTGACGGTGGCCAAAGAGGCTCCTGCCGGCAACCACAACGTGGATCTGCAAGTGGAAGTCACCAACTGCCACACGGCGCCGGGCAAGCATCTCGTCTTGCGCTTGCCGGTTCGGATCACCGTGACTCGTTGAAGGGCTGAGGCTGCTTCCGGCGGCCTGCGCCGCCCCTCGGCTATACTGTAGGCTACAGGAGTTTCCCAGGTTCTATGTTTGACCTCTTCCGGAGCCGCGCCCGTCTCGTGCGTTTTGGCCTGGGCGCGCTGCTAATGCTCGTCGCCATTTCCATGGTGTCACTTTGATCCCGGGCTGGGGCAGCATCCCATCCGAGCGCGATCAGCCCGTGGCTGAGATCGGTGACGAGGTCCTGACCCAGCGCGAAGTTCACCAGCAAATCCAGGCCGCCATGCGCAATCAGGCCTTCCCGCGCGAGATGGCCTACGTGTACGTGCCGCAAATCGTGGACCAGATGATCACCGACCGTATCCTGGCTTACGAAGCCCAGCGCCTGGGTTTCCGCGTCACCGAGGCCGACGTGGCCCAGACCATCCGCTCCATCTTCCCCCAGCTTTACCAGGACGGCAAGTTCATCGGCCGCGAGTTTTACGCCAACTTCCTTGCGCAACAAAACATGACCATCGAGCAGTTCGAGGCCAACGTACGCAAGCAGATGTTGCTGACCCGCTTGCAGAACCTGGCCGCGGAAGGGGCCATCGTGACACCCCAGGAGGTCGAGCGCGAGTACCGTCGTCGCTTTCAGCGCGTCAAGCTCGAATACATCGTGATCCCGGGCAGCAAGCTTCGCTCCGAGGTCAAAGTGACGCCCGAGGAAATCCGGAATTTTTTCAACCAGAATCGGGCCCTGTTTCAGGTTCCGGAAAAGCGCAGTTTCGATCTGTTGCTGATTGATGAAAACAAAGTGGGCGAGCGCATCCAGGTTCCCGAGGCCGAGCTGCGCAGCGCTTACCAGCAGCGCCAGGAGCAGTACCGCACGCCGGAGCGCGTGCACGTGCGGCACATCCTTCTGAAAACCACGGACAAGCCCAAGGAAGAGATCCCCAAGATCCGCGCGCGCGCTGAGGAACTGCTCAAGCAGATCCGGGCCGGGGCTGATTTCGCCGAGCTGGCCAGGAAGAATTCCGAGGATCCCGGCTCCGCCGAGAAGGGCGGCGATCTGGGCTGGATCGTGCGCGGGCAAACTGTGCCGGCCTTCGAGAATACCGCGTTCTCCCTCAAACCGAAGGAAATTTCCGATATCGTCACCACCGAGTACGGCTTCCACATCATCCAGGTGCTCGAGAAGGAGCCGGCGCGGCTGAAGCCGTTCGAAGAGGTCAAGGCCGAACTGGCCCGCGACCTCAAGCGGCAGCGCGTCTTCGAACTCATGCAGAACCTGGCCGATCAGGCAGTGGCCGAGTTGAACAAGACGCCTATGCAAGCGGCCGAGATCGCGTCGCGCCTGAACGTGCCCTTGATCCGGGTGGAAAAAGCGGCCGCCAACGATCCCATTCCGGGCCTGCCTGTGGGCGCCGAGCAGGTTCATCAGGCGCTGACCGGGCTCCAGAAGGGACGCGTCACGCCGCCCATCCAGATCGAAAACAACAAGCTGGTGATCGCAGTCTTGCGCGAGGTTTTCCCGGCCCGTCCGGCTGAGCTGGCCGAGGTCGAGGACCGAGTGCGCGAGCAGTTGGTGGCGCGGAAAGTTCAGGAGTTGCTGGAGACACGGACGCGCCAGGTGCTCGAACAGGCACGCGCCGCGGGCGGCGACTTGCGCAAAGTGGCCCAGGCTACCGGCTTCCAGCTCAAAACCACGCAGGAGTTCGGTCCGGACGGCGCTGCTGACGGCATCGGTCCTGCCACCACCGTCATCGAGGCCTTCGTCAAGCCCGTGGGCGAGATCTTCGGGCCCGTGGCGGTGGGGGATCAGCGGTTTATCTGCAAGGTCGTCGCGCGCACCGAGGCCGACATGAGCAAGTTCGCCGAAGAGCGTNCCAATATCCTGAACGCCCTGAAGTCCCGCAAGGCCCGCGAACGCAGCGAACTCTTCGTTGACTCCATCCGCACGCGCCTGGTGCGGGAAGGCAAAGTCAAGATCCACGAGGATGTGATCCGCCGGATCGCTTCCGCGTACGCGAGCTGAAGGGGCAGGGGTAACGCGGCGGGAGCGATGCTCGAAGCGCTGATTGATTTCCTCCGCACCCTGACTACTCCCGAGCGGCTCATCAAGCTGCTGACNACTGTCTTCACGGGATGGCTGGGATATGCCCTGCTATTCGGCGTGGTGTTCGCCGAAACCGGCCTGCTCACCGGCTTCTTTNTGCCCGGCGACTCGTTTCTGTTCACCGTGGGCGTGGTGGCCGGCGCCGGGCAGTTGCGCCTGGAGTGGGTGTGGGCCGTATTGATGACAGCGGGCATCCTGGGTGATTCCACCGGTTACTGGCTGGGGCGGCGCACGGGTCCGATGATCTTCCGGCGCCCGGATTCACGTTTCTTCAAGCGCGAGCACCTGATCCGCTCGCAGCAGTTTTACGAAAAATACGGCGGCAGGACGATTGTTTTGGCGAAGTTCCTCCCCATCCTGCGCACGTTTGTGCCCTTCCTGGCCGGCGTCTCCCGCATGCGGTACCCGCGCTTCGTAGCGTTCAGCNTCTGTGGCGTCGTCGGCTGGGTCGCAACGATCACGACGCTCGGCTATACGCTGGGCGGCGTGCCCTTTGTGCGCCGGCATTTCGACAAGGTCATCCTGGTCATCATCGTGCTGTCCCTGATCCCGGTGATCTCGGAATCCTTGCGCGCCCGGCGACGTAAAGACGCGCCGGAGCCGGTCAGTACCCCTGCGGGCAGGCGGGACTCCTGACGGGTTTCAGCGCGCGTACAGCGGCGCGATAGCCACCAGCCCCAGCCCGATGGCGAACAGGGCCAGCATCAGTCCCAGCAGCAGCTTGACCGTGCCCGTGGCCCCGCGAAATTCCTTCCAGACCAGCAATCCCCAGAGCGCACTGATCAGCGTGGCGCCCTGGCCCATCGCATAGCTGATCGCCGGACCAACCTGCACTTCGCGCGGAGCGCTGGCCGCCACGAAATTGGAGATCGTCCCTGTGGCCCAGATCACGCCTCCCGTCCACCCGAGCAAGTGCTGGCGAAATGTGCCTTTGAAGTAATCCCTGATTTCCACAGGTTTGCCTTCAACGGGCACGTTCATGAAAAACAGGTTGAAGACGAAGGTAGAAGAGAAGACCCCCAGGGCAAAGATGAACGCGATGGCGTATGGGCCGAGTCCCCAGTCACCTTGCTTGCCGAGCTCGACCAGCGGGTAGAAGGACCCCATCAGTACGCCGCTGGCCAGGCTCAACGCGATCCCTTTCCAGCTCGTCCTGGGGGCGGTGCTGCGCGTCTGGCCGGCCTTGGTGTTCCCCTTTGCCTGTTGGATCCCGTGCGTGCGGTAGGCAATGGCGTCCACCACGATGGCCCCCACGACGATGGCCACCCCGGTGAACAACAGGGTGGGATTGCCTTGGGGATTGATTACGTAGTTCCAGATGACGCCGATGACCAGGGCCAGCCCGATGCCCACCGGGAAGGCCACGGCCAGACCGGCCACGGCGATCGCGGCGACCAATAACATGTTGGCCAG
>JGI24721J44947_10008284_pt1 | contig 13644 bp, 15 predicted proteins | sample YelNatPaOPGAMG01_FD_44947 | JGI IMG/M metagenome (IMG submission 44947)
ATTCCCCCTTATTTTTTGAAATATGAAAAAATATCAAATTTTAGAACACAAAGCAGATTTAAAAATTAAAGTTTTTGGAAAAACAAAGGAAGAGCTTTTTGAAAATGCGATGGTTGGAATGTTAAAGGCAGCAAAATACCAAAAAAAACTCAAAAGTCAAAACTCAAAAGTCAAAATTAAAATAAAATCAATGGATTTGCCTTCTCTTTTAGTTGATTTTTTAAGCGAGATTTTGTATTTAGTTGAAACGAAAAAAATGGTTTTTGAAAAGGTCGAATTTAAAAAATTTACTGAAAATGAAATTGAGGCAATTTTAATCGGAAAGCCATTAAAAAGGATGGGAGTTCATATTAAAGGGGTAACTTATCACGATTTAGATATTCATCAAGAAAAAGACAAAACTTGGCAAGCAACAATTTTATTTGACATATGATTAATTTATTTCCAAAAGACGAAATATTTTATAATCTTTTTGAAAAACAAGCAGAAAAATTAAAAGAAGCGATTGAGCTTTTAGAAGAAATTTTGCATTGTCCTGAAAATTTGGGAAATTTATCTTCAAAAATGAAAAAGCTTGAAGAAGAAGCCGATTCTCTTGGACATGAAATTATTTCCCATTTAGAAAAGAGCTTTATTACTCCTTTGGAAGGAGAAGATATTGATATTTTGAGAGAAAAATTAGATGACATTATGGACTATATCGAAAAAGTAGCTAACAGATTATACATTTATCAAATTAAAGCACCTTTTCCAAAAGAAATTTTTGAATATTCAAAAATTTTAAAAGAATCGATCGAAGAAATTAATCAGGGAATAAAGGAAATCAGAAATGTCAGCAAATTCCAAAAGAATCTTTCCCTTCGCTGCCAAAACTTAAATGAATTAGAGGACAAAGGCGACATCATTAATCGAACTGCTTTGAAAAATTTAATGAATACTTCATCACTAACACCAGATAAGGTTTTGGAAATAATAAAATTAAAAGAAATTTATGAATATTTAGAAAATGCCATTGATTGTTGCGAAGATGTGGGGAATATTTTTGAGACAATTTTAATTAAAAATAGATGAGCCCAATCTTTTTGTTGGTTTTAATTGTGATTTTGGCTTGGCTTTACGATTTTTGGAATGGGGCTAATGATTGTGCCAATTCAATTGCCACTACTATTTCTACTCATGCTCTTTCTTTTAAAACTGCTGTTTTTCTTTCAGCCATTTTTAATTTTCTTGGCGCTCTTTTTTCTACCGAAGTTGCCAAAACTATCGGTAAAGGAATTCTAAATCAAGAAGTCATTACCCCATTTCTTTTAATTTTTTCTTTAATTGGTGCAATTCTTTGGACTTGGCTTTCAACAAAATTTGGTATTCCTATTTCGGTCACTCACGCTCTAATTGGTGGCTTAATAGGTCCTGGTTTAGTTTCAGCTGGCTTTTCTTCTCTAATCTTTAAAGGACTTGTAAAAATTGCAATCGGAATGTTTCTAGCTCCAATAATTGGGTTTTTAGCCTCAGCTTTCTTTTTCATTTTCATTGTTTGGATGATTAAATTGTTTGTTAAAGCTTCTCCATCAAAAATCCAAAATTTTTTTAGAATGGTTCAAAGAATTACTACTCCTTTAGTTTCCCTTGCTCACGGTTTAAATGACACTCAAAATGCAATGGGAGTAATTACTATTGCTTTATTTTCAGCAGGATATTTGAAATCTTTTGTTGTGCCTTTGTGGGTGAAAATTGGTTCTGGTCTTTTTATGGCTTTAGGGACTATTTATGCTGGTCAAAAAGTTGTGAGAACTGTAGGACAAAAAATTTATAGAATTTCTCCTCTTCATGGTTGTGCCACTGAATCCGCTTCATCACTTTTAATTATTTTACAAAGCTTATTTGGAATTCCATTGAGCACTACTCAAGTAATTACTGCCGGGGTAATGGGTATTGGCGCTGTTGAAAGGAAGGCTTTGGTAAATTGGAGAAAACTAATCGAAATCTTTTTTGTTTGGATTTTTACAATTCCAGGCTCAGTTATCATTTCTGGANGCCTCTTTTTTATTTTTAAACTTATTTTGAGACAATAATTTACCTTGTTCATTTGTCACTCAATGTATTTTTATTTAAAATTAATATAATGATCTCCAAAAAAGATTTCAAAAAAATTTCACCTTGGCTTTGGGAAATCCCAAAAGGATTTAGGNCTGATATGAGAGTGCCAGCCAGAATTTATGCCTCAGAGAAAATGCTAGAAGAAGTTTTTCGCGATCAATCCATCCCTCAGTTGATCAACGGAACTACCCTTCCTGGAATTATGAGATATGGCATCGCGATGCCAGATTGCCACGAAGGTTACAGCGTTCCCATAGGATTCGTAGGCGCAATGGCAACCTCAGATGGTATCATTTCTCCTGGAGCCTGTGGCTTCGACATCAATTGTGGCGTCAGATTATTAACCTCAACTCATACTGAAAAGGAAATTAAACCTTATCTTGAAAAATTGGCAAATGAAATTTACAGAGAAGTTCCTTCTGGGCTTGGAAAAGGAAGAGAACTTAAGTTTTCGATCCCAGAGTTAGACAANATTTTAGAAGGNGGAGTTCCTTATTTGGTTGAANAAGGCTATGGAGAAAAAGAAGATATTGAAAATTGCGAAGCGGGCGGAAAATTGCCATGGGCCAATGCAAAAGCAGTTTCAAATCATGCAAAAAACAGAGGGAGAGATCAGGTTGGAACTTTGGGTTCTGGGAATCATTTTTTGGAAATTCAAAAAGTCGCAGAAATTTTTGATGAAGAAGTGGCAAAAATTTTTGGTCTGTTCAAAGATCAAGTTGTTATTATGATTCATACTGGCTCTCGCGGTTTGGGTCATCAAGTTTGTTCAGATTATTTAAGAGAATTCATTCCTTTAATGCTCAACAAATATAAAATTAAAGTTCCAGACAGAGAATTTGCTTGCGTTCCTTTTAATTCACCTGAAGGACAAAGGTACTTTTCAGCAATGGCTGGTGCCGCAAATTATGCCTGGGCAAATAGGCAAATGATCACCCATTTTGTAAGGAAAGCTTGGAAAAATGTTTTGGGGGATCGAGGAGGAAAATTAACTTTGCTTTACGATGTCGCTCACAACATTATTAAGATCGAGAGATACAATATTGATGGAAAAGAAAAGGAAGTCGCAGTTCACAGAAAAGGGGCAACCAGGGCATTTCCCTCAGGTCATCCTGAAATACCAGAAAAATACAGAAGCGTTGGCCAACCAGTAATCATTCCAGGGTCAATGGGAACTGCTTCTTATATTTTGGTTGGGACAAAGGAAGCAGAGGAAGCATTCTACTCCACTTGCCATGGAAGCGGTCGCACTATGTCAAGGCATGCAGCAATTAGGAGTTTGTCAGGAAGAGATATTATAAATCAGCTTGAAAGAAAAGGAATTGTTGTTAAATGTTATTCATTAAAAGGAATTGCTGAAGAAGCCCCGCAAGCTTACAAAAATGTTGATGAGGTTGTTGAAGTTGTTCACAATGCCGGTTTATCAAAAAAGGTCGCAAAATTAATACCTTTAGCAGTAATTAAAGGAGAATGAAAAAAGCTTATTTATTCTGTTTTCTTTCAATTTTAGTTTTTGCTGTTTTTTCCTTTGTTTTTGCAATGATGGGAAGTGGGCAAGGAATGGGTGGGGCACAAGGAACTGAAGGCTCGCAAAGTGGACAAGGAGGTATGATAAACAATATTCTTTCTCAATTACCCGTTCCTCAAGTTTCGATTTCTGCCAGAGAGAAAATCTCAGGCCAAAGAAAAATCGAAATTCAAATTCCAGAATATCCAGGNTTAGAAATTGAAAAAGTTGAGATCTATTTGAGGCAACCTTCTTCTTTAACNGAAATCTATGTTGGAACAGCACAAAAGAAAGACGGAGCTTTTGAATNTGATTTTAATTCAGAGCAATTNCCAAANGGTGATTANTTTCTTTTTCTCAAGATCTCTAGTTCCTTTGGCGAGTATAAAAGCCCAGAATTCCCATTTGGGATAGAAAATAAAATAGAAGAAAAAAAAGAAGAAACAGAAAAAATAAAAGAAGAAGTTGGGATGAAATTACAAAACTTAGAAGAAACCGAAAAAAAGGGAGAGAAAGTCGTTGAAGAAACAAAATCTCAAATTGAAAAGACAATAGTTGAAAAAATTCCACAGGCCCAAAAAGAGATTTCAGAGACAATAAATGAAATTGAGCCGAAAATAAAAGAAATTAAAGAAAAAACAGAAAAAGAAATTTTAGCTCCTGAAACAAAAATTCCTGAATTTAAAAGAGAAAAAGAAAGTTTAAAAAAGGAGATAATTGAGAAAAGTTTAGAGCCAATAGAAAAGAAAACAACTAATCTTGAACCTCAAGAGAAAGAAAGAGTCGAAATAGCTAAAGTTGAAATTCAAAAGAAAATTGAGGAGATTTTAGAAAAAACAGAGACCCAATTTAAAGAAATCGCAAAAGAAAAGAAAGAAATTTATCCTGAAGCTTTCAAAGATTCTGATCAAGATGGAATTTCAGATTGGCAAGAAGTGATTTTGGGAACGGATCCTTCAAATCCAGATACAGATGGCGATGGATATTTAGACGGAATTGAATATAGATCAGGATTTGATCCAAAAAAACCTGGGCCAGCAGATAAAATTTTGTGGCAAGATCCAAGCGAAAAAGGGAAAGTTGGAGAAAGAGTTGCGATTGAAAAAGTAGAGATAGTAGATAAAAAATTGAAAGTCACCGGAAGAGGAATTCCAAATAGCTTCGTTACTATTTATATTTTTTCAAAGCCGATTGTTGCTTTGGCTAAAGTAAATGAGAGCGGATATTTTGAATATGTTTTAGATAAAGAACTAACAGACGGAACCCACACAGTTTATGTTGCTTTGACAAATAACAAAGGAGAAATTGAAGAAAAGAGCGCACCCTTTACTTTTGTTCAAAGCCAAGGCAAGATATTAAGAATTTCAGAATTTACAGCCGCTCAAGTTGCTCCGCCTCCTTCTGAAGCTTTAAGAAAAAGCTTTTTAGTTTTGGTTTTAGGAATGATTGTTTTTTCTTTAGGACTTGGGTTTTTTATAATGGGTTTGGCAATTCAGAGAAAGAAGATTTAAGGTCAAATTAAAAAATAAAAAATGAATTTTTTTCGGGAAATTTTTTCCTTTGTTAAAGCTTATCCTGGAATTTTATATTCCCTTGCTTTAATTTTGTTTTTACCACTTTTTTTATATTTTTCTGTTTTTTATGTTAGCTCAAAATTTCAAAAAAGCGTTGATTCTATAGTTCAAACCGAAGCTCTTTTTTTGACCCAAAGCCTTGCCACATTTTCTCAAGATTTTATTTTAGAACCCGATATTTTACAAGANAAAATTTTTCAACTNCAAAAAGAAAATCCAAANGTAAAACAAGTTAGAATTNTGAAAAAAGAAAATGAAGATTTTAAAATTTTAGCTTCCGGAAAAAAAGAAGAGGTAGGAGCAATTTTGCAAGATCCGAGCGTAGTTTTAAGTTGGTCTCAAGGGCAAAGTATTGCTACTCTTTTTTCTGACCCTGAAACCAAAGAAAGATTTTGGAAAGTAGTTACCCCAATCGGGNAAGAAAAGAAAGTTGGTCTAATTTCTCTCGCCCTTTCTTTAAAAGAAACTGATGAAGTAATTTCAGATATTGTTTTTAAAACCTTTTTGCTAATTGTGTGCGGAATTGTTGTTTCCTTGTTTTTAATTTTTCAGCATACTTCCTTATTTGGGTATGTTCAACTGGTTCAAAAATTAAAGCAAATCGATAAAGCTAAAGATGAATTTATAAGAATGGCCACTCATGAACTTACGGCTCCGATTGTCAATATCAAAAATTATCTTTGGGAAATAAAAGAAAAATTGAGAGAGAGAATTTCAGAAGAAGAGAAAGAATATTTAGAAAGGGCTGAAATTTCTGCAAATAATCTCTCTTTATTAATTGAGGATATTTTAGCTGTTTCTAGGATTGAACAAGGAAGGATTGATTTTACACCCCAATGGCTCGATCCAGCAAAAGAAATAAGACAAATTATAAATGAATTTTTACCAAAAGCGAAAGAAAAAAACCTCTCTCTCTTTTTTTGAAGAGCCAAAAGAAAAAGTTAATCTATATCTTAATCCTCTTCGATTTAGAGAAATTATTTCTAATTTAGTAAGCAATGCCATAAAATATACCTTTCAAGGCTATGTGAAAATAGGAACAAAGATTGATTTTTCTCAAAAGAGATATTATATTTTTGTGAAGGATACAGGGCTTGGAATTTCAGCAGAGGCTCAGCAAAAACTTTTCCAAAAATTTTTTAGAGAGAAAAAGAGAGAAACTGCAGAGGTACCAGGAACTGGACTTGGACTTTGGATTTCTAGAGAACTTGCAAGGAAAATGGGAGGCGATATTTTAGTTGAAAGTATTGAGGGGCAGGGATCAAATTTTATTGTTTATTTTCCTCTTAAGGCGAAGTGAGGAAAAACTTTTTAAATTTCGATTTTAATTTTTATGGCCCTGGATTTGAAATTACCAAAATCCATCAGGAAATATATTCGAAAAGAAAAAGCGAGAATTCGCAAAGAGGTTTTGGATTTGAAAGAGCAAGAGAGGTTGATCCAAGAGTTATATCAAAAATTTTTGAAACAAAATGAAAATAAAAGAAATCTTCAAACTAGCAATTGAAATGGGAATTGAGGCAGATTTTAGGGGAAAAGAAGGAGTGATGAAGGTTTTAGAGAGGAAAAGGAAAAAATATGAAAAACTTTCTCAAAAAGAGAAAGAATTTTTTGATTTGGAAGCTTTAGAAAATCCCTATTTAGATTCTAGAATTTACAATATTGCAGAAGATAAAGAAATAAAAAAAGTTTTAGCTGGAATTCACATTGAAACTGAAGAACTTTTAGTTGCAAAAGAACTTGGCGACATTGATTTAGTAATTTCCCATCATCCAATGGGAAAAGGTTTGGCAAATTTAGCAGATGTTATGGAATTGCAATGTGATATTTTGAATTATTATGGAGTTCCAATAAATATTGCTGAGAATTTAATGAAAGAAAAAATTGAAGAAGTCGCAAGAGGAGTTCATGCTTTAATTCATCAAAAAACTGTAGATTCAGCAAAACTTTTGAAAATAAATTTAATGAATGTTCACACTCCTTGCGACAATTTGGTTGCAAAATTTTTGAAAGATTTAATCGAAAAAGAAAAACCAGAAAGATTGGGAGATTTGTTAGATTTGCTTTTTGAAATTCCAGAATACAAAGAAGCAGCTAAAATTGGAGCAGGGCCAAAAATTACTGTTGGATCTCTAGAAAACAGATGCGGAAAAATTGCTTTAACTGAGGTTACTGGAGGAACCGAAGGTTCTCCAAAGCTTTATGAAAAAATGGCAATTGCCGGAATCGGAACAATCGTTTCAATGCATCAATCAGAAGAGCATTGGAAGTCAGCAAAAGAGGCTCACATTAATGTCATCGTTGCAGGCCACACTCCTTCAGATTCTTTAGGAATGAATCTATTTTTGGATGAACTCGAAAAAAGAGGAGTTGAGATTGTGTCCTGTTCAGGATTAATTAGAATTTCAAGAAATTAATTTTAGGTATTATCACGCTATCTAAAAGCCCTTGGCGTTGTTCTTTTTTAATTAGCCGGCAAATCAGTTTTTTGTTAAAATTAAATTTGAATTGATAAAAATAAAGGCCAAATTGTCTTTTGTTTAATGTTAAAAAATGAAAGAAAAATTGGTGATAAGTTTAGGCGGTTCTTTAATTTGTCCAGAAAAAGTGGATTTTGAGTTTATTAAAAATTTTAGGAACTTAATTTTAAGCCAAAAAGAAAAATGGTTTCTTATTTGCTGTGGAGGAGGGAAAATTGCCAGAGAGTATCAGAGAGCTGGAAGATTTTTTTCCAAAAACAACAAAGATCTAGATTGGCTAGGAATTTTTGCAACTTATTTGAATGCCCAGATTGTAAAAATAGCTTTTGGAAAGAGCGCATTCGAGAAAGTGTTGTCAAGGCCACAAAAAATTAAAACCTCAAAGATAGTTATTGCTTCGGGCTGGAAACCCGGTTTTTCAACTGATTTTGATTCAGTTTTGTGGGCAAAAAAGAATAAAATAGAAAAAATTTTAAACTTGACCAACGTCGATTTTATTTATGACAAAGATCCAAAAAAATTTAAAGACGCAAAACCGATTCTAAAAATTTCTTGGACAGATTATAGGAAATTGATCTCACAAAAATTCAAGCCAGGAATGAACGTACCTTTTGATCCCGTTGCTTCAAAGCTGGCCCAAAAACTCAAATTAAAAGTTTTCTTTCTTAATGGTAGAGATCTCTCTAATTTAAACAAATTTTTAAAAGGAGAAAATTTTAAAGGAACAGTAATTTTTCCATGAGAACAGGAATTGCAACAATTCCTTTGGATACTGGTAAATGTCCCAGATGGCTTTTTGAAAGGATGAAGAGGTTATCAAGAGCGATTACTCTGGCTATTGTTGAAGAGTTTGGACCAGAGGAGTTTTTAAAAAGNTTATCTGATCCAATTTGGTTTCAAAGCTTGGGTTGCGTGATTGCTTTTGACTGGAATTCTTCCGGTTTGACAACTACTTTAATGGGTGCTTTAAAAGAAGGGATTCGAGGATTGGAAGATGAATTGGGAATTTATGTATGCGGGGGGAAAGGAAAAACCTCAAGGAAAACTCCAGATGAAATTAAAATGTTTGGATTGACAAGAGGTTTTGATTTTTACGAAAAGTTAATTTATGCATCAAAAATTACTGCAAAAGTTGATTCTTGTTTAATTCAGGCAGGATTTCAAATTTACCATCACAATTTCATTTTTACAAAAGATGGAAAATTCGCTGTAGTTCAGCAAGGAATGAATACCCAACTTCAAAAGGCAAGAAGGTATCACTGGCTTTCTTTAAAAATTAAAGATTTTACCGAAGAACCCCATTCCGGAATAATTTCTGATATAAAATTGAAACCATTAAATTTGGTTGCAAAAGAAAGTAGAGAAAATAAAGAAATTTCTGTAGAAATGGTGAGAGAAGAACCAAAAACATTTTTAAAAGATTTAAATTTGGTTTTGGAAAGTTCCAATTCTTTAATTAAGCAAAAGAGGTTACCAGGGTTTTGTGAAATCAAACTAAAAGATGTTGAATTTCACCATCATCCGGTGGAGAGAGAAAAGTTCGATTTAAAAAGATTAAAGAAAACAATAGAAAAAGCACATTTTTTAAAGCCAGAAAATTTTGAACAACTTTTAATGACAGAAGGCGTGGGGCCAAAAACTATTAGAGCTTTAAGTTTGGTTTCGGAAATAATCTATGGCGCGAAACCCTCTTTTGAAGATCCTGCAAGATATTCTTTCGCCCATGGGGGAAAGGACGGCACCCCTTATTTTGTGGAAAGAGAAACTTATGACAAAACTTTAAATATTTTAGAAAAAGCAATCGAAAAGGTCGAAATTTCTTTTAAAGAAAAAGAAAAAATAAAAAGAAAACTCCATCAATTTTATGAATAATTGGTCTTTGGGTCTTCTATTTTTGTCTTTAGGAATTCTCTGCTGGATTTTAGTTGGAATTTTTCTTTCTGCAATTAGCAAAAATTTCCCAGTGAGCTATCATTTTGTTTTCCTTCTTTGCCTGCTTGCTCTTATTTTTGGCGTTTTCGGTCCACTTCATTTTTGGTTAATTTCTGCAATTTTAAAGAAAAGATCAAGTAAGTAGAATGGGAGAGATTTTTTTTGAAATTTCCTTTTTCCTTTTTGCTTTTTTTCTTGGGAAAGAAATTCTCCCTCATTTTAAAATCCTTCCTTCTTATTCTTCCCCTTCTTCATTTGGTTTTTTACTTTCTTTTTTATTTATTTCCTTTTTGTTTTTCTGGATAATAAAAGCCTTAAAATCTTCTGAGAAAAGAAAGTTTTTCTTTCTTTTTCTTTTTGTTTTTTCCTCTCTTTTTGGGCTAAATTTGGTCTTTTCTGCTTTTTCCCCCTCGCTTTCTTTCTTTTTTTCATTAATTTTAATTCTAATTTGGTTCCTTTGGCCAAAAGTTTTTATTCATGACTTGATTGTAATTTTAGCTCTTACTGGCATTTCAGCTCTTTTTAGCTTTAGTTTTTCGCCAGAAAGTTTTTTGGCTTTACTTTTTCTTTTATCTCTTTATGATTTCATTTCAGTTTTTGTTACAAAACATATGGTCAAAATGGCAAAGGCAATGATAGGAGCAGAAATTTTTTATGGAATTCTTCTCCCCAAAAATTTTTCAGGATTTTTAAAAGAAATCAAAGGAGAAAAAAAGGATTTTTCTTTTCTGGGAGGCGGAGATATTGCCTTTCCTTTAATGCTTTGCTTTTCTTTTTTAAGGCAATCTTTCTGGCAAGGTTTAGTTTTGGCAATTTTTATTAGCTTGGGATTAGCCTTTTCTTTTTTAATTTTAAAAAAAACAAAAAAACCAATTCCTGCCCTTTGCCCAATTTTTCTTTTTGCTCTTTTTGGCTTTTTGATTCTTAAAATCTTATGAAGAAATCCTTTCTAAAAAGATTACCAATTTATTTCTTAACCCTTGTTTCTTTTCTTGGTAGGTTTTGGCAAATTTATTTCCCCCCAAAGGTAGTTTTTGACGAAACATACTTTAGCCTTTTTGCCCATAAATACCTTTTTCACCAATATTATTTCGACATTCATCCGCCACTAGGCAAATTGCTTTTTGCTCTCTTACTTTTCCTTTTTGGCAAAAAAACCTTTTTCGATTTTAAAATGGATTCTTTCTATCCAAACCTAAACTATTTGATTTTGCGAAGTTTTGTTGCTTTTTTAGGAGCTCTTTTGCCAATTTTAGTTTTTTTCTTAGTTAAAAAAACAGGATTTTCAGAAAGGGCTGCCTTTTTGGCCGCTTTTTTAATTGTTTTTGATAATGCGNTTTTAGTTCAGTCTCGATTTGTTTTGATGGATATAATTTTACTTTTTTTTATTTTNCTTTCTTTAATTTTCTTTATTCTTCAAAAAGAAAAAAAACCATTTTCTTTTTCTTGGTATTTTTACAATTTGATTTTGGGTTTTCTTTTGGGTTTTACAATCTCAATTAAATTTACTGGTTTTGGGGCACTGGCAATTATTTTTATTTGGGAAATTTTAGAAGAAAAGCTCTTTCAAAAGCCAAAAAAAGAAATTTTNTTTAAAATTTNCTTTTTCTTTTTTCTACCCCTCTTTATTTATTTTTTCATCTCTTACATTCATTTAGAGCTTCTTACAAACGTTTGTTTTTCAAATTGCGGTTGGATTTTTGATGAAATATGGACAAAAAGAATCAGCGAACTTTCTCCAGAAAAAAGGGAAGAGGTAATAAAAATTATTCGTTTTCCTCCTTTTGGAAATAAAATTTTCAGAGTTTTTTTGCTTAGCTATTATTCTTTGTCAACAAATACCAGCTTGATCGATTGGCGCTTTAGCAGTAAGTGGTATACCTGGCCGTTTTTGATTAGGCCGATTTTATATTTTCAAGAAAAAGTTGATCAAAGAATGAGATTTATTTTTCTACTGGGAAACCCAATCGTTTGGTGGCTTTCTTTTTTGGGCACAATTTCTTTTTTATATTTTATCTTGAGAGAATACATCATTAAAAAGAAGCCCTTCGTTTTTCAAAACGAAAACTTTCGGCTTTTTTTCTTGGGTTATTTTGTATATCTTTTTCCTTTTGCTGCCATTCCTCGCTTCACGGCTATTTATCATTATTTTCCGAGCCTTGTTTTTTCAATCATTCTTTTTAGTATCTTTTTTGATTTTGCTTTACAAAAAATTCCAAAGATTAAACCTTTGTTTTTTGTCCTTTTATTTTTTGTAATTTTGGGCTTTCTTTATTTTTTGCCCNTTTCTTATGGNTTTTTAATGAATTTTTCTCAATTTAAAGCCAGGATTTGGCTACCAACTTGGTATTTGTGAACTTGATTTTTTGAGAGAAAAACTTAGAATAAAATTGTGGTTTTTCCGATAATTTACGAAGACGAGAACCTTTTAGTAATAGATAAACCGGCAGGAATTGTTGTTTTTCCAGAGAATAACGAAAAAGAAAGCGTGATCGATTACTTAATTAAAGAAAGGCCAGAGCTAAAAAAAGTTGGCAAAGCGCCAAGGTATGGCATTATTCACAGATTGGACAAAGAAACCTCAGGAATTCTTTTGGTAGCAAAAAATAACTCAGCCTTGGAGTTCTTTCAAAAACAATTTAAAGAGAGAAAAGTAATTAAAAAATATTTAGCCTTGGTTTTTGGAAAAGTTAAGGATGAAAAGGGAGAAATTGAGACTTTACTTGGAAGAAATCCAAAAGACAAAAGAAAGCAAAAGGTTTATTTTCCTTTTGAGCCTGGGGCCAACAGAAAAAGAATAGCTCAGACTTCCTTTTCGGTTTTAGAAAGGATTGGAGATTTTACACTTTTGGAAGTTTGTCCAAAGACAGGGAGNAAGCATCAAATTAGAGTTCACCTTTCTTTTTTGGGCCATCCAATTGTTGGAGACAAACTTTACTCTTTTCGTAAGCAAAAAAATATTTTTGAGAGACAGTTTTTACATTGCTTTTGGCTTAAGATTAAAATGCCAAACGGAAAAGAAAAAGAATTCTTTTCTCCACTGCCAAAAGAACTTAAAAACTTTTTAGAAAAAATTAAGAATGGTTAGCTTAATAAAAAAAATTCAAAACTGGCCGAGAGAAAGAAAAAAACTTTTAGCTTTTTTTATCGTTTTTCTCTGTGCTATTTTTTTATTTTACTTTTATATCAAGGAAATAAAGGAAAGCTTTAAAAGTTTTGGGAATGTTGATTTTTCTCAGCCCCTAGAAAAAGTGAAAAAAGAAATCGAGCAAGCGAAAACAGATCAAGAATTAGAAAAAATTTTTGAAGAAAATCTTAAAAACCTTTCAAATTTGCCAAAAGAAGAAATAAAAAATGAAGAAAATCCAAAATAAAGAAACACAAATAGTAAAGAAAGAAAACATTTTTCCAGTTGAGATTTCTGAAGTAATGAAAACTTCTTATTTGGATTACGCAATGTCGGTAATTGTTGCTCGGGCATTGCCCGATGTTAGAGACGGGCTAAAGCCAGTTCAGAGAAGGATTCTTTATGCAATGTGGGAGGATGGCCTGAGGGCAAACAGTAAATTTAAAAAATCAGCATCGGTAGTGGGTGCTGTTTTGGCAAAATACCATCCTCATGGAGATATGGCTGTTTACGATGCTTTAGTAAGAATGGCCCAAGATTTTACTCTTCGTTATCCTTTGGTAGAGGGCCAAGGAAATTTTGGAAGCATTGATGGTGATGAAGCAGCTGCTTATCGTTATACCGAAGCCAGACTCTCAAAAATAGGGGAGATGATGCTAAAGGACATTGAAAAGAACACGGTTGATTTTATTCCAAATTATGACGGAACCACAAAAGAACCAGTAGTTTTACCTTCTCCCTTACCCCAGNTGCTTTTAAATGGAGCTTTAGGCATTGCTGTTGGAATGGCCACCAACATTCCTCCGCACAATTTGGGAGAAGTAGNTGACGCCTTGGTTTATCTTCTTTATCATCCAAAAGCCGATACTGAGGATCTTTTTAGATTCATAAAAGGGCCAGATTTTCCAACCGGTGGAGAAATTTTTA
>JGI24721J44947_10008290_pt1 | contig 13637 bp, 12 predicted proteins | sample YelNatPaOPGAMG01_FD_44947 | JGI IMG/M metagenome (IMG submission 44947)
AGGAAATGGTTGGCTGGGATGACCTGATCATACAGATATTCGCCAAAGAAGGATTGGCTCCCGGTTTCGCTGAAATGTTGGGTTTCCATAAGCCCCTTCATTTGTGAAAATATGCCCATTGAATCACATTTCTGCGGGTATGGCAATTTTAGGGTTGTTTTTCAACACTCTCCCGACCCGTATTGACATGGGTCAGCGCGTGCTCGAAACCCTGAATGCTACAGTGCAGGTGCGTCTTAAAACGCTGGAAGGAACACTTGTTTTTTAGGTAGTTGGCGCTCATACTGGATTGGAAGTGATCGGTGATCTTCCTCGACTGATACAAAGTTGAGCGTTGCCAAAACCAAAGGTGAAAGCAAAGCAGGAACCAATCCGGCCAGCATATTTACCTAAACAGACAGAAGCGGTGTAAGGATCGTATCCGCTATATTGATTCTTCTAGAAATAGAAAATAAACGGCGCGGAATTCTTTCGCGAGCCTTCTAATTTTATCGATCATTACAGATTTCCTTGACACATCTAACATTTGAAAAAACCAAGCTCAATTAAAAACCAAGCTAAAATCCAACCGCACAAATTTCTTTGAAAGAACGCTCGGTTTTTAGCGTTCAAAGAATTTCTTTCTAATCAGATACGCATTGGCGGTAATTAACTATATCTTTTTCCGTACCAAAACCGCTTCCAGTCATTTCCAGATGTTTGTAGAGCGATCAGCATGTACAACGCACCCGCCCAGAATCCAAGCACCATCATCAGGATCACCCAGATTACGGAGGGCAGCAAAGCTTTTTCACGGAAGACAATCCAACAAGAAAAAAGGCTAAATCCAACATACAGATCCACCAGCGAAACGATACCCCATGGCATTGCCAAGAGCTTAGCCCCATCAGCCGAAAAATTTCCCAGTGTAAATCCATAGATCAAAACAACGGTCATGGCAATTAGACCCAATACAGCAATGATTTTTGCAATTTTTATAAGAGCTCCTTTATTTGATAAGCGATTGGACCGAGGAACAACGGCTCAAGACCTAGCGCGATGAGCAATCTGCCGAAAATTGCACGGATCTTTTAAACGCCGCTGACCCCATTAGCGGTTAGGCCAATGAAACCGTAGGCCGCTGTTGGTTTGACCAAAGCGAGTAGGGCTGTTGCCGCAGTTGCAAAGGCTGAAATAACTTTCAAGATCAACCGGATGTTCTTTTTTTCTTCTATAAATTAGCCATTTCTTCGGTGCGCAGAAAGAAATTTTAATGGCTATTTGCCCAAATTCTGCAAGGCTGCGCGTTTTTTTCGATATTCAATGATAGGCAAGTCCCCTTGTATCAGGATTTCGCCAATTTTTAAACCACTGGCTTTAGGTTGCTGGGTAATAACCACCCGACGGTCTTCGTGAGCGATGTACACATTAATCGGCATTGCCAGGCGAGCTACCAGCTTTCCCAGAACGGGTAATCGCACAAAATTTTGGTAAAAGCGCAGATAAAGCAGAGTATGCTCGTCGTCTACTGGGACAAAGGCGGCAATGATGCGAACATTTTCACTGATATAGTTCTGCCATAAGTTAGGAAAAATGAATTCCAGGTGAACGCTGGAAGAGTCTTTAGGTGAAAGTTCACTCGGTTTACGGGGTGGTCTACCATCATCTAGTCGGTTAAAAACATAGGTATAGAGCATCTTGTCACCCTTCCATTCCACCACTGGCCCATCGACTAGGGTACGGTTACCCCGCCCTATGGTATTACGGTGAATGAATGGGAGATGAACCACATCTAGTTGGTTTTCAATGACACGTGAGTAGTGCGCATCCCATGGATCATGAGTCGATCCATAAACGAAAGTTTCATCCAGATTATCGAAGAATTCTGGCGCGGGTAGCTCTTGAGACGTGGGAGTGCCCCACCAAAGCCAGATCAATCCATGTGCTTCATAGGTCGGATATATATTCAACCGAAAAGCATTGGGAATGACACCTTTGCGTCCGTTGGCAGGAATCAAAACGCATTTTCCCGTTGCATCGTACTCAAAACCATGAAATGGACATTGCAAATTACCATCCTTGATTTTTCCAACACTTAGGGCTACCCCGCGGTGTGGACAAAGATCTATGGCGGCGTGAACCTTGCCACCCTCGTCCCTCCAAAAAACCATTTTCTCGCCCAGACGAGTGACGCCAACAGGTTGAGCTTTCACCTCGTCGGATTCCAAAACAACGTACCATTGGTTATGGATCATTGCAGTATCCTCCTTGTTCTACATGCTCGATAAGCGAATAAAAAGGGAAAGCCTATTTGCATTCCCTTGCCAACCAGCCACCAAAAGGGGTCAGATCGCAAATTCAGGGTGATTTCATCCACCACTTCGGTCGTCCGTTCATCTACAACTGCAAAAATGTGGCGGTGAGACCACTCTGCAAATGGACCGCGCAATTGGCGGTCGGTGAAACCAAAATCCGAGACTGACTCGATGTGGGCCAGCCAGTGAATGGGGAATGGACCAAGCCACATGGTGAATTTCATCTCATCTTCCTCAATTATAGTATTCGGAGGATGCTTCATCTGAATGAAAATGGGCGGAGGTGTTATAGCAGCCATGCTCGCAGCATNGCTATGGAATTCAGATACGCGCGCGAGAGAGGCAAGCACTCGGAAACTATGGCAATAGATCATTTAACCCTCTCAAATAGGGGAAATACTTCCGGGCTCAATAGGGTCTGCTGGTCAGCCTGAGAGATTACTGGCAGATTGTTGCCAACCTGGTCTATTCGAGTGACGCTATTAACCTTATCAGGCACCCAAGAGGTGACATCAGACAATAGCGGCTGAAATGCAGCTGGATTGCAGATGAACCANTTGTCTGGAGTAACATTTACTTTAGGGTCTGAATGAATGGCAACCATTGTTTCATGTATAGNCTGACCAAGAGTTACCCATGAGACCACAAACAAGGTAACATCTCCAATTATTAGTAGACCCTGAAAAAGCTGAATACTGCCTAATCCTTTACCCATGCGCAGCATCCATTTTTTCCGCCAGGCGTGCTCGCCGGGCTGGCAGAATGATGCGCCGGTAAGCAAAGCTTACTNCCCAGACCATTAGTATCGCGCTGAACACACCCGGCGCCCAAGTACCCAGATTCTGGAGTAATAATCCTCCAAACGAAGGAGCGAGAACCCGGTTAATTGCTTCAAGAGAGCCAGTAATGCCCAAAATGCCCCCAACTTCTTCACGGCTGACCGACTTGGTGATAGCACTTTGTATCACGGTGTTGAGCACCCCACCGGAAAGCGCCAGTGGTAGCAAAAAGACAAGTAAAAGCCAAAGTTTTGTAGTAAAAGCCCAGGCCAGCANTGAGCCAGCCATCAACCAAAGCCCGGTGATGATGAGCCAGTTTTCGCGAAATCGANGGGTGAGCACGCCGATCAGTCCGCCCTGTACAATCACCGAAAGCAGACCAACGTAAGCCAGCACATAGCCTGTGGTTTGAGAGGTCAAACCGATAGCCTTGGCATACAGCGAGAAAATGCCTTGAAATGTGGCAAAGGCCAGACCATAGAAAAATCGCACATGCAGCAGAGGACCAACGATTGGACGTTGAAGTGCCTGGATCATGGCCTTNAGAGTGAAAGGTNTGCGACTTCGCTGCAGCGCAGAATTNCGCAGATCCGCAGTGAGTGATTCAGGAAGGAAAATAAAGATCAACAGCAGATTGAGGAATGAGATAGATGCGGCTGCAAATGCCGGAAGATTGTATCCCCACTGGCTGAGCGCNCCACCAACCGCCGGGCCAATGATAAAACCCAACCCAAAAGCCGCGCCGATCAGNCCNAGGCTCTTGGCGCGGTTCTGCTCATCAGTGATATCGGTAATGTAGGCCTGGGCAACCGTAATATTACCGCCGGTTATTCCGTCAACTATGCGGCTAAGAAAAAGCACAGCAATAATGAAGATGTTGGCTGATTGAGGAGCTATCAGGTTTGAAAGGGACCGTCCAATCGGATCGGCAAAGCCTAACAGCAGAAATCCGACAAAAGTGCCGGCCACAGAAAAGAGTAATACAGGACGACGGCCGAACCGATCTGAAATGCGCCCAAGAATCGGTGCACCTACCAACTGGGCTGCTGCATAAGAGGCGACTAACAGACCGACAACTANCGGCGTCGCTCCGTATGATTCAGCATAGAAAGGTAAAAGTGGAAGTATCAGGCCAAACCCAAGAAGATCTACAAATACGATGATAAAAATAGTCAGTAGCCGTGATTTTTTCATTTTTTAACCTCACAGATTGTTCGTTATAATGATTGTGCAAGATTTTTTTCTGTAATTTGGTCTGNTGACCCTTGGTAAAGAACTTTAAGAACTGAAAACCCGGCTACGACTGCGGCGGCGCACTCCGTTCCTGAAATGTCAGATAAATTCGGCCGACCTGCCACTCGTCATCATACTCCGTCAGGATCGCGCTGGCCAGCCGCAGGCAGGCGGCTTCATTCGGGAAGATGCCCACCACGCTGGTTCGTCGGTGTATTTCGCGGTTGAGCCGCTCCAGGCCGTTGGTGGTGCGCAACTTGCGCTGGTGGCTGGTTGGGAAGGCAAAAACCGTCAGTCCTTCGGGGACNTTTTTCTCGATCCAATCTGCCAACCTGGAAGCGGTCTTGGCGTATTTTTGCACCACCTGGGCGAGATAGGCATCGGCGGCGGCGCGGTTGGGGGCGTTGAAGATCATGCGTAGATCGGCGGCCACTTCGGCTTTCATGCTCTGGCGTGGCACATATTGGCCGGCGTTCTGCTGCAAGTGAAACTGGCAGCGCTGCCAGGGAACCCCGCCAAAGATGGCCAGGCGAGCAGCCTTGAGGCCGGCGTGATCATCACTGGTAATGAGCTGAACCCCGCGCAAACCGCGTTGGACCAGGCTTTGCAGGAAGGTGCGCCAATGAATCTCGTGCTCACCGAGCGAAACGGAGACACCCAGAATATGCCGACGCCCACTCCGATCCACGCCGATGGCCACCAGCGACCGCAGCGTCCCGAATCTGGCCATCCTGGCGCACCTTTTCGTAACGGGCATCCAGGAAGAGATAGACGATTTCTCCCAAGGAACGTTGGCGCCAAGCTTCCAGGATGCCATCCAACTGGGCAGCTGCCCGACTGACGATTGTGGAGGATACCTCACTGCCGCACAATCGCTCGACGATCGCCGTCACTTTGCGAGTGGAAACCCCCTGCACGTACATCTCGGCCAGCGCCAGGTTGAGCGCCCGCTCGCTGCGCAGCCCTTTTTCCAGCGCCTGGGGATAAAAACCACCTTCGCGGACTTGAGGCACGTCAAATCTGATCTCACCCAGGCGAGTTTTGACCGTCTTCGGCTTGTAGCCATTGGCATGACCATTCCGGTCAGGAGAATGTTGGTGAGGTGCGGCTCCCAAATACTGCTGGCGTTCACCCTGCATGGCGGCATTGAGCACGATCCGGATCAATTCCGGCAGAATGTCGAAACCTTGTGGGGCAATTTGCTCCAGCAATTCGGATGGTAAGGTAAAATCGCTTTGGTAGGTCATGGTGGTCTCCTTTTTTGGTGTGGTAACCTGAAGGATACACCAGACCTACCGCTTTTTGGGCGGTCAGAAATTACAGAAACCATGATATTTGGCTTGATATTTATTTTGTTGGAGGCCTGCGGTCCAGCGGCAACAATCCTATCCTTTCTCGTGACTATCACGATCGCTGTTTTCGTAGAGATCATTCTGATCCCTAAATCGCTTGATCTTATCTTTATACTCGGATCTTGTTTGCATAGAGATAGGCGTGCAGCAGAAGAATCAGTTTTCGCCATTGGCCGACATGCGCACGACGGCCGAAGACATTAAAATCATGCGCCTCAATATCGTCTAGAATCCCCTGGTAAAGCATGGCAGCCGCAGCGACGGCAAATCGTCCGTCGGGATTGAGCAAGGCAATGCCGGGCATCGCTTCCGTATACAGGCGACGCGTCCTGGCAATCTGGAAACGTATAAAAGCGCGCCATCGTTCATCAATTCTTGCTGCTGCTACGTCCCCCTCTTTCAGGCCAAACGCCGCCAGCTCATCCAAGGGGAGATAGAGACGGTTGGAATTCCAATCCATCCCCACATCGCGCAGGATATTGGTGAGCTGCAAAGCTACGCCCAACTTAATGGCGTAAGGGATGGCCTTCGCATCGGAATACCCAATGATTCGCATGCTCATCAAGCCAACCGTAGAAGCAACGCCATAACAGTAAATTGTAAGTTCCTCAAATGATTTGTAGCGGNCTTGATATAAATCCCTCTCAACCCCATCCAGTAATTGATCAGAATATCGGATCGGAATACGATAGCGGTGACGGGCATCCTCCCAGGCAAGCAAAATTCCACCGAAGAGATCGTTGTCTAATGGTCTTGGGGTATGAATTCTTTCACGAAGTTGTTGCAAAGCCAGACCTGGCTGATCATGATTCTTATCAATAAGATCGTCTGCCAGCCGGCAAAATGCATATAACGCGCGTACTGCCTGGCGTTTTTCAAGAGGTAACAAGGTAGTTGCCAAATAGAAGGAGCGGCTATTTTGGGCGGTTATCAACCGGCACTGTTCGTAAGCTCTGCTTAAAATCCGGACTTCTGGTTGAAATATCCTCGCCCCGTGAGTGTGGTTCTCTCCGGTTTCTTGAGCAAGCGCCAACAGATACTGTTCCCAGTCTTGGTGCACCGATTGACCTATCATCTTCACTCCTGTTCCCCGCAAATAAGAACAAAGAGAATTATATACAGTGCACAGTATTTGTCAATATTAATATATACAATATATTGACCGTTACAGGGAATTGTGCTATAGTCTTGACTAGATATGGAATAAGGAGGCTTATGTTAACAACCAAATCTTACAGCACAATTGTGATTGGGGCGGGTATCGGAGGGATTGCCCTCGCAGCACGGTTGGCAAAGCGAGGTTACCAAGTCACTGTGGTTGAGAAAACCTCTGTGCCAGGCGGTCGTTGTGGCAGATTGGAGAAGGATGGTCACAGATTCGACACAGGTCCGACTCTATTCTTAATGCCAGAGGTCTTTGCTGAAACATACACAACCCTGGGGCAGAATATGGAAGATCACTTAAGCCTGCAGCGGGTTGATCCCACCTACCAAATCCGCTTCTCAGATGGATTGGAAATGGTTATGACGGCGGATTTAACCCAAATGAAAACACAGCTTGAAGCCATCCAACCAGGCAGCTTTGGAGGATATTTATCCTATTTGAGAGAAGGTCACCAGCATTATCAGGTCAGCTTGGAGCGGTTCGTTGGGCGAAACTTCAACAGTTATTTCGATTACTTCAGCCTTGCCAACCTGCCCCTTCTGTTTCAACTCAAGGCTCTGCANAAACATTACAACAACCTTGGCAATTATTTCTCAGACCCGCATATTAAAGCGGCCATGACATTCCAGGATATGTACCTGGGGTTAAGCCCGTATGACGCCCCGGCCACATATTCCTTGCTCCAATACACCGAATTAGCCGATGGGGTTTGGTTTCCANCAGGCGGGATGTATCGCGTCATTGAAAGCCTGGTCGGGATTGCAGAGTCTCTGGGGGTGCAATTTATCTACAATGCCCAGGTAGAGGCCATTGAAGTGAATGGCAACCAAGCAACTGGCATCTTGCTGAAGGANGGCAATCGCCTTGCTGCCGATGTGATCGTNGCCAACGCCGATCTCCCTTATGTATACCAGAATCTTTTGCCTAAATCGCCTTTAGGTGACAAGCTAGATAAGGCGCGCTACACCTGCGGCGCGATCACCTTTTATTGGGGACTGAAGAAAGTCTATCCTCAACTCCGTACCCATAATGTCTTTCTTTCTACTGATTATCGCCCCAGCTTCGATCGAATTTTCCATGACTACACTCTCCCTGATGAGCCCAGTTTCTACATTCATGCCCCGGCGCGTACTGATCCTTCTGCCGCTCCATATGGACAGGATACCCTCATGGCGCTTGTGCCTGTTGGTCATCTGCATCAGGATACACAGCAAGACATGGATGCTCTGGTGAAAAAGGCGCGCTTTAGNATATTTAAGCGATTATTCGAGGTTGGTATTCCCGATCTAGAACAAAACATTAAATTCGAAATCGTTTATTCACCCAAAACTTGGCAAAATCTGTACAGTTTAACCCATGGAGCTGCATTCGGATTGAGCCACGACTTTTGGCAGGTGGGGTACCTTAGACCAAAAAATCACCACAAGCAATATCGTAACCTGTACTTCGTAGGTGCTAGCACCCACCCGGGCACCGGCCTGCCAATCGTATTGCTCTCTGCAAAGCTAGCTTCGGAGCGTATCTTCAATGATCTACAGTCTTTTTGACCAGGAGGAAGTATCGATGACCGACTGGCCGACTGACAAGATTAACAAAAGAGGCCTGCGACAAGCCCAAATTATGGCAAAGTTAGGTCGCCACACTCAAACAAACCATAAGAAGTATGTCGGATAGATTCACGCTTTATCGTGACATGATTGCCACAATTTTGGACACCTGTACCCGTATTCACTTTCATGATCTTTGTTTTGCCCGGTCGCATNTGCCTGGACGATTGTGGGCGTACTGATGGAAAAAAGCGTCTATCTGAGCATATGGGGATGTATCACACCGGCCAGGCGAAGGCCAGAAGTCGCGCAAAGACAGTCTTTGGGTTGGTTGAAAAATGTTAAAATTGTAACTACTCAAATCTGTCCTGTTCTGGTTGCGAACGTCTTTGTGGGCTGGGGAAATCATCCGATCTATCTTGCGCTGGACAGCAGCAGTGTATGAGTTGGTGATTGTGTGGATTGCCTTGGTCTATCGCGGTCGAGCATTGCAGCTAAGTTGGATTGTTTAATACAGCAAAGCATGATGGTAGCCTCTGAGAAATACAAGCAGATCTTGAGAGATGCGGCTGCCATAATTCCTAAAGGGCTGGCCTGTGATTTTGTTAGCCGATTGCGGCGTTGATGTCAATGATCTATTTTGTGCCAGCCGCNAGTTGGGCTATGGTTTNCGCATTCGGCTGAAGAAATTGTTGCTAGTTTGCCGGGTCCGCAAACCCTTCTTAAGTGTCGGATGCTTGATACCCGCCAAAGGCCATGCGCTATCTCTGTATAAGGTTTGGATTACCGATCGGCGATTGGGTCCGGTTTAACTGGCAGTGGCGCATGTTCAAACGCGCAAAGGCTTTGAAGAATGGGTTATTCTCAGTAATGAGCTGACCGATTTGCACACCTTTGACGAACGTGGGCTGCTTTGAACAATACATTGAAATCATATAAGATTTGTCTGTCAATCCGCGATGACTGATCGAACGAGTGGTTATAACCTGAAAGTAGTCATGCATGAGACAGGGCTAAATGCTGAAACTTTGCGTGCCTGGGAGAGGCGATATGGCCTGCCTAAACCCGAGAGAACTCCCGGAGGGCACAGATTGTACACCTGGCGGGACATACAAATGCTGAACTGGCTTTCCCAGCGGCGAAAAGAAGGCATGAGCATCAGCAGAGCTATTGAAAACTGGCGTAGCCTGGAAGCGGCTGGGGAGGACCCCCTGGTGGCATATCCCCCAAAACCACAGCCGGTTGAAATTGGTGGTGCGATGTTGGATGAATATTGCCAGGCCTGGGTGAATGCCTGCCTGGATTTCAATGAGCAAGCTGCTGAACAGTTCCTGACTCAGGCATTTGGACTATTCGCACCCGATATAGTGTGTGTGGGTATCATCCAGAGAGGCATTTCGATGATCGGTAGCGACTGGTATGCGGGTAAGGCCAGCGTTCAGCAGGAACATTTTTCCTCAGCTCTAGCCATGCGCCGATTGTATTCCCTCCTTGCTGCTACCCCCGCCCCAACTCGTCCAGACCGCATCCTGGCAGCTTGTCCCGTTGGAGAACAACATGAATTCAGCTTATTGTTGCTTGTATTGTTGCTCCGCTGGAGGGGATGGGATGTAGTATACCTGGGCGCGGATGTTCCACTTTTGCGCTTGGAAACCGCATTAGAAGCTACCAATCCTTTTCTGGTTGTCTCAGTTGCCCAAACCCTGCCTTCAGCAGCCTCCTTGCGCAAGATGGGTGAATTCCTGGCATCGCGTGATTTACGCATGTCATATGCAGGGGGAATCATCAATACTCAACCATCTTTGCAAAACTTTATTCCTGGATTTTATTTAGGTAGAGCATTTCCCGAAGCCGTTCAAGTGGTGGAAAGTTTATGGAATTTAAAACCAACGAACCCAACATTGCGTCCAATTCCACCAAATTATCAGCAAGCTCTGAAGCATTACAATGAATTTCAACCGCAAATTGAAAGCTTCATAAAAAAAAGAATGCGCACTGACGAAATCTTGCCGNCTCACCTGGATATTGCCCTCACTGCCCTTCGGCGGCATGTAGAAGCCGCTTTAGAGCTGGGTGAAATACGTCTCGTTGAGGATTCTTTAAAGTGGTTGAAAGGTTTGTTAGTAAATCATGGTTTATCGATAGAGCTATTGAAACGCTTTTTATATGTATATCAGCAGGCCCTGAAAACCTATTTACCAGATGCAGATCAGGTCATATTCACAGATCTGATTGAGAACATTCAAGATTATTCGGATCAACCGCCTCTAAACGAAAAGAATGAAGTTGACGGAAGTCCTGGCCCGGTTAATGATTTCAATCAGTCTGGCTCCACTTTACACAGCACTCAATTTCCTGGAAGGGTCGTGAAATGAAGACTTTTCAACAATAGGTGAATTCGTGATGATATTAAACCCCCCGACATTGACCATCCAGAGTGCACCCGCNACGTTACGCGCATTGCAGACTCATAAGAGCTTGCTGCTTGGGTTGAAAGCCATGCGTGATGAATTGGGCGATATATTTTCTCTATCTTTCCCAGGGTTTAAAGCGATTATCCTGTCAGGACCAGAGGCAGCCCATTTTACATATGTGCAGGCGCGCAATTCGCTCCACTGGCGTACTGAAGATGATCCCGTGACCGGCCTTTTAAGGCACGGCGTTTTGGTTGAGGATGATGAAAACCATAATTTGTTGCGGCGAAGTATGCTGCATTACCTGCACCGTCAAAAAACAGATGAATATTTTGANGCGTTTATCCGCCGAACCGACCAGATCTGTGAGACCTGGAATCTTGACCAGCCCCTGGATATGCTGGTGGAAATGCGGCGTGTTGCTTTATTGATTTTGATGGACACGCTTTTTAATGTAGATATGACACCAGATGTNGAGCGACTCTGGAAACCAATTGTCGGCGCCATTAAATATATCTCTCCAGGAGCTTGGCTGCTCTGGCGGAATATTCCTCGTCCAGGCTCTAGGAAAGTAATCCGCAAACTTGATGAATATATTTATGGATTAATCGAAACCAAAAGACAAGGCAACCAGTCAGGCGACAACTTGCTTCAACATCTTATCGACTCGGGTATGAGCGATTCTTTAATCCGGGACCAGGTTTTGACTTTGTTGATCGCTGGCCATGATACCAGCACGGCTTTGCTTGCTTGGGCTATCTATTTGCTCGCCTCACACCCCAAAACCCTGCAACGCGTTCAGGAAGAAGTAGACTCTGTTCTACAAGGTCAGGTGCCAAGCCATGAAATGATGAAAAGCCTCGTTTACCTAGAACAGGTAATCAATGAAACATTGCGCTTGTATCCCCCCATTCATGTAAGCAACCGTCATGTAATGGAGGACTTAGAGTTCAAAGGTTACCGTATTCCAACCGGCTATCGNTTGATGTTTTCAATCTACCTGAGCCATCACGATCATAANACCTGGGAAGATGCAGAGCGCTTTGACCCTTCCCGTTTTGCGCCAGGTGTTAGGCATCGCCCTTATACTTTTATTCCATTCGGGGGAGGACCGCGTAATTGCATCGGAGCGGCTTTTGCCCAGGTCGAGGCAAAAGCGGTCCTGGCACGCCTGCTCCAGTATTATCACTTTACCCTTTTACAGCCAAATGTCCGCTTGTATATGGGGGCGACCCTCGAGCCCCGCCCCGGCGTCTTTGTAAAGGTAACTCCACGGCAATGATCGATTACGACTTTGCTATACTGGGCGGGGGGGCATCTGGCCTGAGCCTAGCATTGGCTCTGACCCAAAGCTCACTGGGAACTGGAAACATTCTACTGGTTGAAAAAGATTCAAAAGATCGCAATGATCGAACCTGGAGCTATTGGACATCCCAAGACAGTTTCCTAGATAATATTTGTTATAAAGTATGGCATACCCTGCGTATTACCAGCGATCAAGTCGATTTCAAGATTCCTTTCCAACCATATCGCTACCAGATGATCCGGGGGATAGATTTTTATCATTATATGCACCAGGAATTAAGGCGGTTCCCCAATTTCAAATATTTAAACGGGATGGTGAATGGTTGGCAAGATGGAGAAGAAAGCGCACAAGTATGGGTGGATGGTGAGGTCATTCATGCATCGTGGGTGTTCGATAGTCGCCTGAACCCAGCGGATATTCAACCTGACTCATCCAAGTACCACTATCTCAAACAACACTTCACGGGTTGGGAGATCGAGACTGAGGCTCCCGTTTTTGATCCAGATGTAGCAACTTTGTTTGATCTGCGCACTAATCAAAGCAGCGGATTGACCTTTTTCTATATCTTGCCCTTCAGTGACACTCACGCGCTGGTCGAATACACTCTGTTTTCAACTGAACTCCTGCCCTCGGAAGAATATGACCATNCTTTGCAGGATTACATCGCTAATAGGCTGGGAGTGAACCAATATCAGATCAAGGCAGTGGAGAGTGGGGTGATCCCCATGACTGATCACCCATTCCCGCGCCAGCTTGGTAAGCGCGTGCTCTCGATTGGAACGCGCGGAGGGCGTGTTAAACCAACGACGGGATACGCCTTTTCCCGCATCCAGAGAGATACACAGGCGATCGTGTCCTCGCTTGAGAGGATGAAACACCCCTTTGCTATTCCCGCCGATTCAAAGCGTCACAGATTCTATGACTCCTTGATGCTGGAGATCTTCGCTTACCCCGACAACCCGCTTAAACAGATTATGACAAGCATGTTTATCCACAATCCCGTTCAGCGGGTATTCAGATTCCTAGATGAACAGACGTGTATTTGGGAAGATCTGACGCTTCTTGCTTCCTTGCCATCAATGCCTTTTCTCAAGGCGTTGAGAAATCGGTACGGGCGATTCAACCACTGCCTTTGATCGCTGTGCATGTGCTCTAATTATTTTTTTGGAAGTGGTGAGATATTCAATATTTAATCTGACGCTCTCTATCGGATTAAGTATAACGCGGGAAGGAGAGTGTCAAAATGACGAACGAACAAAAGATTCAAGAACAAACTCGTACTNNTTAGAATTGCAGAGCAATTAGGGAACGTTAGTCAGGTTTGCCGGATAATGGGCTATTCGCGAGACAACTTTTACCGTTTCAAAGAACTGTATGACGAACCCAGAGAAGCCGGATTGCAGTAACTTCGCCAGAAGCCCATTTTGAAGGACCGAGTGGATCCGGCAGTCGAAGAGGCCGTCTTAGCCCTGGCGATGGAACAACCAGCCTATGGGCAGCTGTGGGTGTCCAACGAACTAAAGAAACAAGGCTTTGAAAGTGTTAAT
>JGI24721J44947_10008313_pt1 | contig 13611 bp, 17 predicted proteins | sample YelNatPaOPGAMG01_FD_44947 | JGI IMG/M metagenome (IMG submission 44947)
TGGCAGGACATTCTCCAGAAAACCCAGATTGGGGGAGAATATTTTCCGCAAAAAATTGCCGCATTGGATGCCTATTTAGATCAAGTAGAAGAAACACTGGAACAATGGGCGGCAATTAACGGCGGATAAAAAGTTTCACGTGAAACATTAATAACTGATTCGCGCATTGAAACTGCAATTCAATGTCTAAAAAGGTTTCACGTGAAACATCCATCAATCTATACGGGGTTCTTGCACCGCTAATTTTTTACTCCAAAATAACCAACCAACTAATAGCGCTAAAGGTATCCAGCCGGTTAAACTAGCAATGGTGCCGCCAAACGTGATATCCACCCCCTGGAAAAACATCAGCGGAATGCCGGCGGTTGCATTAAGAGAGCCATGGGCCAAGGCGGGCAACCAGGGGCTTCGCGTGCGCAAGTAAAGCCAACTTAAAAAGCTGCCCATGAGCACACAAAAGATAATCATTAAAAACACTCCTAAATAGGGGTGGGTTGGATAATTATGTCCTTGCAGAATAGCTGGCGCATGCCAGATTCCCCAAACTGCTCCACTGAGCAAAATGGCTTTCCCTTGCCCTAATGGGAGCAATTGTGGCAGGAGGAATCCGCGCCAGCCCAACTCTTCTCCCAGCGCGAAGATAGTATTAATGAGCGGCGCCAGGAATAGAGTAAAGGCTATTTGAATGATGACAACCAGATCGGGTGAGATATTTGCCCCGCCAGGTGCATTTTGCATTGCCTCTTTGATTTGAGTGAACTGGAGGTCAAGTTTGCCCAACCCAAATGCCCAGGTTAAAATTCCGGTGGCAATCGCTAACAAAGGTGGAATAAACCAGGCAATCCAGATCAGCTTGGGCTCACCGATCCGATTTAAATTGAGCGAACGAAGCGGTTGCTTAAGTGCGTAGCGCGTGCTGATGATTGCTGCAACTCCCGGCGCCCACATCGCGATACTCCAAAAGGATAATTTCATCCATTGCTGGGATTGGGGATTGCGAATCAAAAGGGGAAGGCAGAACAATATCCAGGCCAGGCTAAACGAGATGAGGCTATACATGACAATTGCTTTTCGGTTCATTTTATTATCCTGTTATCCCAATTTTCTTCTATAGTTTTTTCGGTGAAATGGTCTCGGAGGATTGTTGGATTTTGTGAAACACAAGATAAGAATAAATCACCGGTACAATGGCGGCGAGGAGAATTGGTCCCATCACAAACCAAAATGCCAGCCTACCCCAAAATACTCCCAAAAACGTCAGGACACCAGCCACCTTGAAAAGAACGCTCCCCAGGCGATGCGTTTTCTCCCAGACCATGTCATTTGAAAGTGTCCAGGGGGTGCGGATACCGATGAACCAATTGGGCTGCGCTTTGCCAATCAAGATACCAGCTGCAAAAACCAATACCCCCAATGCAGGCAACATTGCCCGGCTCATAGCAAAGGTATACCCCAGATTGAAAAGCAAGGTGAGGATATAGATGTACACCATAAAAACTACGATGAGGACAATAAAGTTATTAAAGGTGCCGCGAAAGCGCTCTATATTTTTCGCAAGGGGATCAATCTTGGGCATAATGAGAAACAATCCTATCATCAGTAAGGTGATGCTTGGCATGAGAAAGACTCCCCAGAAGCGGGGGATATACCCATTCACTTGATCATTGGCACTCCAGTGGGAAGCCATGAGCGGTGGCAGTTTCTGCCAAAGCAAGAGTCCGCCCATTGTGGAGAGCAAGATAAGGATGAGCATCAGGAATAGAGCTGTTTTTGTTTTCATCGTTTACTCCTCTTTTATCGTGGGAGTGTTTTGAGCAAGAGAGGTCAAACCACTTAATCCACCAAGATTCATTGTTTCCACTGCACTGCTCGGTACGATCACCAGCGCACCTTTTTCTTTCAAACCTTCGAATAGCATATTCATCGCCCGCAGGTGTAATGCGGTAGGGTTATTTTGATAAGCTTTAGCAGCTTCTGCAAAAGATGCTGCGATTTGCTTCTCGGATTCTCCCAGGATGACCCGCGCCTGGCGTTCTCGTTCCGCTTGTGCTTGCCGGCTCATGGCATCTTCGAGATCTTGCGGGATGACAATATCGCGGATCTCCACCGATTGCACACTTACCCCCCAAGGCGTGGTNCGTTCATCGATAATCTGCTGTAAATCGGCATCCATTTTGGCGCGCCCGACTAAGATATCAGCAAGGTTCATCTGACCNATGACCTCGCGCAAGGCAGTTTGGGCAGCCCAGGTAATTGCACTGCGATAGTCCTCTACTTCCAGAGCGGCTTTTTCTCCATCCCAGACCATCCAAAACAATACAGCATCTACATTGACCGGTACGGTATCTTTGGTAAGTGATTTTTCGGCGTTGAACGGAGTGACCATTACGCGCTGGTCAATCCAATTGGAGATGCTATCCACAATCGGTATGATCCAGAACAAACCTGGTCCGGCTAATTTATGGAAGCGTCCAAAGCGTAAAATGACCGCTTTTTCCCATTGAGAGGCAACCTTTATCGCCATCATCAGGTAAAGCCCTACCAGGAAAAAGGGGGTAAAGATTGCCGCGATACTTCCATCCGATAAGGCAGTGTTGGTATCGAGGTAGATCGCTAAAGCGATGGCAATTGCAAAAAAGATAAATGCCGCTAACATGGCGATAGGGGGGATATGTTCGTCTTTTTTGGTAAATAATTTATTTATTCGATCGGTCGATTTATTCATTTTTTCACCTCGTGTATGTTCTATAACTCGATTTTTGGTGCGTCACCGGATTGCTGCCATTCGTCAATATGTTTCTGGACAATCTTCGCGACCTCTGCGGGTTGAAATCCCAATCGAGCAGCATCGGCCAGGTAACGACGAGTGAGGCTGGTCAGGCTCTGCTGTCGAATTTGATTCATTGTTTCTGGTTTCGGCGTTTCCCAGATATAGGTACCCCGTCCATGTTGGGTGGAAATTAATCCAGCTTCATCCAACAACCGATAGGCGCGGGCAACTGTGTTGAAATTGACCCGTAAATCGGCTGCCATCTGGCGCACGGTCGGCAATTGATCGCCAGGTTTGAGTTCACCGTTGGCTACCTTTTGGCGGATTTGCTCGACGATTTGCAGGTAGATGGGTTGTTCAGAACGAAAGTCAATCGTGATTTGCATGATTTATCACATATCCTTCTCCGATTGTAGTATTGTATTATTGTATAATTGTATAATTGATTGAATTGTATATCATAAAAATAAGGTTGTCAAGGGATAAAATTGCGATTGCGCCTTGCTAGCTATTCAACCAGCGTACGGCAGTAGTCTGGATATTCTGCTCACGCGGTTCGTGCACAGCTGCTCGGCCAACGCGGTTTACTGGTTGGGCTTGCCTACATTCCGTTGGTTGAGCCCCGTCGAAACCTTGTTGAAATACCCTCCGAACCCCCGTTGGTTGAGCTTGTCGAAACCAAAAGAATAAATATCATTCAACGTACAGAGATGATGCACAGCCTGAATCACTAGTACCTGCCTGGCAGATTCTTTCTACAGCGAATAAGTAAAATGGTTAACTGACAACAAGAACTGGACAACAGATAACCAAAACCGGTTATAGGAAAACAGAACACTTGTGCCCAAAAGCTGATTGTTGAATCCTAACACCTTCTCGCCTCCCGATTCCCAACTTTGTTGCTTCTCCCTTGACAGATCAGTATACCCGTATATAATTCAACGTATGTTGAACTATTATGCGAATGAAGGAATAAATACCCCGGTTAATTTAGCGGTATTATCAAACCGACTCAGAGTTCTGGCTGAGCCTAAACGACTGCTGATAATTAACCTCATCATGGAGGGAGTCCAGTGCAATTGTGAGCTCGGCGATGCGTTGCACATGTCGCCCAATTTAATCTCGCACCATTTGAGCAAGCTACGTGAAGCTGGTTTGGTTGACGTTGAGCGAGACCCCTTTGATTCTCGGTGGGTTTATTATTCGATCAATCGCCAGGCATTAGAAGAACTCAATGCTGCTTTTGGTGTTTTTTTTGATCTGAAACGAATCAAGCCGCGCCGGCTCACTTGCGGTCCACAGACAGTATTATGTGCGACCGATTTGGGCGTGAAAGAGAGTTAATTTTTTTACCAAAATTCTTCAATGGAGATTGAAATATTATGAGTGAGACTACCCCCTTATTGGATATCTTACCGGTTTCTCATGAACCCATCGATGTTGAAATATTTGATCCGCCTTTATGTTGTCCCACCGGTTTGTGTGGGCCAACTTTGGATCAAACCTTATTGGATGTCAATGAAATGGTTATGGCGCTTCAAGCTGAAAAAAGTAAAATATTACGACCTTTTTGAAACCGATTGCCCTAAAATGCCCGCAGAAGCACAATTACCGTTGGTCTTCGTCAATGGTGAGGTGACCATCAATGGAGGGAAAATTTCTATCCCGCTTCTGCGCCGTAAAATAGAAGAAGTCCTTGTCAAAGCAGTGGTGTAAAGAACAAAGGAGACCTTTAGAATGAGCATAGAAGAGGACTGAACCTATATCGCGACGTTAAGTCACACAATAAAAATATTATGGAGGTCATACATGTCTGAAGCAATTAGCACAAAAGCCGCGGCGCAAAGCCTAAGCAAACAACTTTCTTTTCTCGACCGCTATTTGACGCTATGGATATTCCTGGCGATGGCGGTAGGGGTGGGGATCGGTTTTCTATTCCCGACAGCAGTTACCAATTTCAACAAAGCAGTATCTATCGGAACAACCAATATTCCCATTGCAATCGGATTGATTTTAATGATGTATCCACCGTTCACAAAGGTCAAATATGAGGAATTAGGTGATGTATTTCGGAATAAGAAAGTTCTCACATTATCCCTCATTCAAAATTGGGTGATCGGTCCAATTCTCATGTTTNTTCTGGCGATTTTATTTTTACGTGGTTACCCAGAATACGCGGCTGGCTTAATCATGATTGGTTTGGCGCGTTGTATTGCAATGGTGATCGTATGGAACGAGCTAGCTCATGGGGATACAGAGTATGCAGCTGGCTTAGTAGCATTTAATAGTATCTTTCAAGTGTTATTTTATAGCGTCTATGCTTATATTTTTCTCACTGTTCTCCCAACCTGGTTTGGTTTAAGTGGAGTAGTAGTAAACATCACGATGGGTCAAATTGCCGAAAGCGTCTTTATATACTTAGGCATCCCATTTTTAGCCGGATTCTTAACCCGCCTGTTTTTAGTGCGTGCTAAAGGTAAAGAGTGGTACTATAAAAACTTTATTCCTAAGGTTAGTCCTTTGACACTAATTGCTTTGCTCTTTACCATTATCGTCATGTTCTCATTGAAAGGCAATTTGATCGTTCAGATACCGATGGATGTGGTTCGTATTGCCATTCCGCTTTTGTTTTATTTTGTGATCATGTTTCTGGTCTCTTTCTGGATGGGACATCGTTTAGGCGCTAACTATGCACAAACCACGACCTTATCTTTTACAGCAGCCAGTAATAATTTTGAACTGGCAATTGCAGTTGCGGTAGCTGTTTTTGGTATTAATAGTGGCGCTGCCTTTGCTGCGGTTATTGGTCCATTGGTAGAAGTACCGGTGATGATAGGGTTAGTCAATGTCGCTTTTTATTTTAGCAAGCGTTTATATGGGCTTTCACCAATTAAAGTTACATAAGGNTTGAACACATACAAAGAGAACAGCGCCTCTACTAAAAAAAATTGAATTGAAATAAACGATGTTTTCTCATGCTCTCTTTCCAACCGATTTTTCAGCTTACGCNGATGCGGTGTTAGCCTGTCTTCCGGATCTTAGGAAGGCAGGCTTGATAGAAGTCACCCTGCTCAGCGTTATCCGACCAACTGATGTGCCATTACCGGAAACCATCAATCGGGAGAGCTTAGAGTATTGGCGCTGGTATTCATCCGAAAAGTTGAATGTAGCGCAATGGGCTCTTGAGGGAAAGGGGTTGCGGGTTTTCTCACGAGTGGAATATGGCAACCCGGTGGAACAGATTCTGCGTGTTGCAGATGAAGAAAGATTTATTCTTGCGTGTGGGCGGTGAAACAAGTCCATTGGGGCTCTCTGCTTGTGGGCCGAATACCCGCTCCGGTTGTTGTGGTTAATTTTTCTTAGTGGTATCGGGACAAAATAACGCTATGTGGTTTACGTCGCTTAACCAAGAGAGGCAATTGGAATGGCTGTTGAAAATGCATGAATAAATAGGATATTGATAATGCATATTGTCTATTTTGGAGTAAAATAAATTCATTGGATTTGGCATAAATACATCATTGCTATGGAGATATCACACTCATGAAACACAAAGTCCTTTTCCTTTGCTCCGGTAATTCTTGTCGTTCTCAAATGGCAGAAGCGATTGTGAACGCACGTTTAGGCGAAAAGTGGGAGGCGGTCAGCGCTGGCACTAAGCCGGCTGGCTATGTCCATCCTTTAGCGTTGCAGGCGCTGGAGGAAATCGGTATTCACCATCAAGGACGTTCTAAATTCGTGGATGAATTCCAGGGGCAGGATTTCGATTTAGTCGTCACGGTTTGTGATGCGGCAGCCGAGGAATGTCCGCTCTGGTTAGGAAAAGGGAAGAAAGTGCATCACAGCTTTCCAGATCCAGCGAAAACCAATGATTTGAATGTCTTTCGTCAAGTGCGCGATGATATGTTGCAGATTTTGCCTGGGATATTACAAGAAAATGAAAATTGAATTACTGTATTTTGATGGCTGCCCTTCATGGGAAAAGGCACTAGAAAACCTGAAAACGGCATTGCAGTTGGAAGGAAAAAACGCTGATATAGAATTGATTTGTGTCAGGGATAATGACCATGCATCTCAGTTGAAATTTCTCGGCTCGCCGTCTTTTCGGGTGGATGGTGTCGATTGGTGGCCCGAAGAACGCACCCGTTATAATTTAAGTTGCCGTGTTTATGCTACCCCAGAGGGAATGCATGGTGCACCAACGGTGGAGATGTTTCGTCAACAGCTGCGCAAACGTGAATAGGTTAAATGTAAAACAGATATCAGTATTTATTATGGTATAATAATCATTTGGCGATGAGGCTCGCCATAACTGTCTGAGTGACTGATAGCCTCTATTGGAGGAATACTTCAATAGAGGCTTTTTGTTCTTAAAATGAAATGGGATTGATGATGATTATGGATAATTTTTACTGGTATTATGTTTCTATAACCAGGAATTTTCTTAAACCAGAAAAGGGCAAGGGATGATGACTGACCCAAGTATTCTTTTTATAAAAGAAATCCCCAATATCGATACTGCTGCCCAACCGCTTTATTTTCCCGATTTGAACCTTGATCAAATTGTGGACACGATCACTGCTCGGAAGAGTGATTACAACTTAAAACCGTTTTTCTTCACACCCCTGACAGATCCCGATACGATTGTTTATCGCCAAGATGTATTTCGAGATATCCATGACCTGAATTTGTTAGCGGGGCTCAAATCTTTTGCCGAGAACATGGTGCAGGTACGCCGATATTTGGGCTTAGTGGAAAAGTTGGATTTTCATTACCATAAAGAGGGCTGGATTTTAGAAGCAGCTCTGAAATATTGCCAGGCTGTAATGGACTTGGAGAAGGAGCTTGCTCAGGTTAACCTTGCATCGGCTGGGTTATTGTCTGTGCGTGCTTTCCTCACAGATTATGTGCATTCCACAGCATTTCAAGGCTTATATCAGGAAGCTTTGACAGTTCAGCAAAACCTGGCGGCAATTCGCTATTGCATCATTTTACAAAATGGCACGATTCGGGTGCGCAATTATGAGGGCGAGATTGATTACAGTCAGGAGATCTTAAAAACCTTTGAGAAATTTAAACAGGGGGCGGTGAAAGATTATCGAGTGGAGTTGCGCGAGTCAAGCGGGATGAATCATATTGAGGCAAAGATATTAGAGTTTGTTGCCCGATTGAATCCCTCCGAATTTAAAGCGTTAGATCGTTTTTGCGAGCAACATTCACCGTTTATTCATCCCGTCATTCAACGTTTCGACCGCGAGTTGCAATTTTATATTTCCTATTTGGATTATATTACCGATATTCAAAGGCGCGGTTATCCCTTTTGTTATCCCACCTTAACCAGAAATAAAGAGGTGTATGCGAAAGATACGTTCGATCTCGCTTTAGCATACAATTTACTTTATCAGGAAAAGCCTCTTATTTGTAATGATTTTTCTCTGCAAGGTCATGAGCGTATAATCGTGGTAACTGGGCCGAATCAAGGAGGGAAAACCACTTTTGCCCGTATGTTTGGGCAATTACACCACCTTGCTAACTTGGGTTGTCCGGTTCCCGGGAAAGATGCGCAATTATTCTTGTTTGATCAGATTTTCACTCATTTTGAGCGGGAAGAAAATGTGCGCAATCTCCGGGGAAAATTGCAAGATGATTTATTGAGGATTCACACCATTTTTCAACAGGCGACTCCGCAGAGCATTTTTATATTGAACGAAATATTTTCCTCCACCACATTGAAAGACGCCGTATTTCTCAGCCAACAGATTCTCTCCCGCATATCGGAGCTAGATGCAATCTGTGTTTGGGTCACCTTTCTTGATGAGTTATCTACGTTCAACGAAAAAGTGGTGAGCATGGTGAGTACTGTGTCACCCGAAAACCCACTNGAACGCACCTTTAAAATTATCCGCAAACCAGCGGATGGTTTGGCTTATGCACTTTCTTTGGCTGAAAAACACCGCTTGATGTACGAACAAATTTTGGAGCGAATTCATCCATGAACGTATTTTTGCTTTATCCGGATCGGGATTTTAATCCCCAAGAAAAACTGCCGCCGCAAACAGAAGATCTCATTCAAGACCTTGAATTTAACACCATNCTTAATGCCATGGCAAAAGGGGATAAGTTTTTATTCAATGTAGCAAAGCAAACGATTTTTACCAGCCTCACTGACCCTCAAGAGATCCGTTATCGTCAGGCAATTTTACAAGATTGCTTGAATAACGAGTCGGTTGTACGTGATTTGTATCAAATACCCATAAAATCGATTGAAAATAAACAATCCCAATGGTTAGGCATTTTCAGCAATTATCCAGGGGGGATCTTGAGCAGTGCGGTGCAGTTTCTGGAAATGCTGGTGGGTTTGTTGCATCAAATGAAACAAATTGTTGACCAACATGCCTCTAATTTTAAGTCAGAAGGATTTCAGCGCTTCTTTCGCATGATACAGCAAGAATTAGACGATGCCTATTTTGAAGAGGTAGAAGAACATCTGCAAACATTACGTTTTCGCAAGGGGGTTTTAATCAGCGCTCAACTGGGCAGAGGGAATGAGGGCACGAACTATGTTTTACGCCGCCCCAATCGACAAGATGATCCATGGGTACTCAGATTGATTAGCAGAAAAGCGCCAATTTATTCCTATACGATTGCGCCGCGAGATGACCATGGAGCACGCGCCATCGGAGCTTTACGTGATCGCGGGATCAATTTAGTGGCGAATGCAGTAGCGCAGTCTGCTGATCATGTGGATAATTTTTTGACCACCTTGCGGACTGAGCTGGGTTTTTATATTGGATGTCTAAATTTAGCGGAACAATTAAAAGCTTACGATGAACCAATCGCTTTCCCAACGGTTTTACCCGCCGATAAACGTTCTCATTCTTTTGTTGGGTTGTATGATGTGGCGCTGTCGTTGCTAAAACATCAAAAAGTGGTCGGTAATGATATTCATGCCCATGAAAAAGATTTAGTCTTCATCACCGGCGCCAACCAGGGTGGAAAGTCAACCTTTTTACGCAGTGTTGGACAGGCGCAATTAATGGCGCAATGTGGGATGTTCGTTGGCGCCGAATCGTTTGAAGCGAATGTTTGTCATGGTCTATTCACTCATTTTCGCCGTGAAGAAGATGCAACGATGCAGAGAGGTAAGCTTGACGAAGAGTTGAGTCGGATGAGTGTTATCATCGACGAAATTAAGCCGCATAGTATGATTTTGTTTAATGAATCTTTTGCAGCCACAAATGAACGCGAGGGCTCGGAGATCGCTCGCCAAATTATCAACGCTCTCTTGGAAAGGAAGATCAAGATTTTCTTCGTTACCCATCAATATGAATTGGCGCAAAGTTTTTACGAGAAAAATATGCCGAATATCCTGTTCTTACGGGCTGGACGTCAAACAGATGGGAAACGGACTTTTAAACTCAATGTTGGGAAACCCCTGCCGACCAGTTTTGGACGGGATGTCTATCGGGCGATCTTTGAGAAATAAACAGCATTGCTGCAAACACTAAATATTCTATAAAAAGGTTCTTTATTGATTCATGGATAAATTTATTGTGATCTCGATCGGCGCTATTTTAGGCGCAAATGCCAGGTATTGGGTGGGCGGATGGGCTGCAGAACGGTATGGAGCAGCTTTTCCTTATGGCACCTTAATTATTAATTTGACTGGTAGTTTTATACTTGGTTTGTTTATTACTTTGATAACGGAAAGATTTTTGGTTAATCCAAACTGGCGCTTGCTGATTGGAATAGGATTCTTGGGCTCGTATACTACATTTTCCACTTACACGTACGAAAGTGTAGCTTTGTTGATGGGGGGGCAACTCTGGATTGGATTGATAAATCTATTTGGCGGTAGTATGCTTGGCGCTGCTGCGGCGGTTCTCGGTATTCTCATTGGACGGATTTTGTAAGAGAGGGAATGAATGACTCCACAACTATTGAATAAAGCTCAGATTCTTACAATATATATTGGAGAGAGTGATCGATGGCGCGGTAAACCCTTATATGCTGCAATCCTAGAATTGCTTAAAAAAGAAGGCATAGCTGGGGCAACCGTTACGCGCGGTGTGGCAGGTTTCGGCGCGCATTCCCGTATTCATAGCGCCGCAATTCTACGCCTATCAGAGGATTTACCATTAATTATCCAGGTTATTGATTCACCCGATCACATTGCACGTGCTACGGAATTAGTCTCCCCTATGGTGCGTGAAGGGATAATTACCCTGCAAGATATACAAGTGATTCGCTATACTCACCGCTATCTCAATCCCCTCCCAGCGGATAGATTGGTTGAAGAGGTCATGACAACAGAGGTGAATGTGCTCACAGAGGAGATGTCAATAGCAGAAGCCTGGCAAAAAATGTTAACCTTACTAGTCAAGGCGATGCCAGTTGTCGATAGCGAGGGGAAGGTAGTGGGTATGTTGACCGACGAAGACTTGCTCGAACGGGCAGGTTTGCAGCAAAGGCTATCGGTTGCGATGAACTTGGAGAAACCAATTCTAGCAGAAGAGCTTGCCTATTTGCAAAAATCAACACTGACTGTTGGGCAAGTGATGTCAAAACCACCGATTACGGTTAAAGTGAAAGATTCATTAGGTTTAGCTGCCTCGCGCATGAGTCAACATGGCATAAAACGACTGCCAGTTGTGGATGAGCATGGTAAATTGGTGGGCGTGATTTCGCGCGTTGATATTCTCCGCCTGGTAGCAGAGATAACCCCAACGAAAGTGAAACAGCCAATCAAGGCTGGCAGAACAGTAGAAGATATCATGTCGCCAAAAATCCCATTTGTGAAACGGGATGATGATCTATCGNTCATTATTGAGCGAATGCTGGAGAATGGGCTTCACCGCGTCATTGTTGTGGGTGATGATGGNAANGCNATGGGTTTAATCAGTGATTCGGATGTCGTGGCACGNATTCAACCGACTCAAAGAAGAAAAATATTATCAGCCTTANTAGGAAAGACCCGCTTGCAATATAGTGATATCACTGCTGCTGATCTGATGTCACCAGGGGTGCTAGCGGTTTATCGTGAGACGTCGTTGTTAGAAGCCGCGAAACAGATGATGGATCAGAAACGAAAATGGCTGGTAGTTATAGATGAAAAAGGATTACCGATCGGATTAGTGGATCGACAAATCTTGTTGGCGGCTTTAAGCAGTGGATGATCGTTCTCATATAAATTTCTTATCTTNAGGGAATGGATAGACATGATAAAATAGAGTATATCACTCCAAATATAATGGGGTGTTTGGAAAGAGAGAAGTATTGGTATGGAACGGTTATTACAGCATCTACAGCCCCCTTCTTCGGAGATCACACCAGAAAAGGATTATCTTTCCCGCCGCGAATGGTTGAAGATGGTTGGGTTGGTTTCTGCAGNTTCTGTTTTAGCGGCTTGTGCACCAAAAGAATCAGCCTTGTCTNCNCCAGAAGAANCGGGAAATACCCAGAACATTCCGCTAGACGAACTGGGCAATCCCGCTAACACTTATAAAGAGATCACCAATTACAATAACTATTACGAATTCAGCACCGATAAACAGGCGGTTGCCCGATTAGCAGAGAAATTCCACCCTACTCCATGGACGCTTGAAGTGGGTGGATTGGTGAACAAGCCAAGAACCTTTGGATTGGAAGACNTGTTGAAAGTAGAGCAGGTGGAACGTATCTATCGCCTGCGCTGTGTGGAAGCATGGAGCATGGTCATTCCCTGGACGGGATTTGAATTGAATAAGTTATTGGAGCAAGTGGAGCCACTGGGCAGTGCAAAGTATGTACGATTCACCGCCTTACTTGATCCGAAGCAATTTCCGGGACAGCGCAGTCAGCTTTACCCTTGGCCATATACCGAAGGATTGCGTTTAGACGAAGCAATGCACCGTCTGACTTTGATAGCGACGGGTATATATGGAAAGTCATTGCCAAATCAAAATGGCGCCCCATTAAGATTAGTAGTACCGTGGAAATACGGGTTTAAATCCATAAAAGCCATCGTTAAGATTGAATTGACAGAAACGATGCCTGCAACGCTCTGGAATACGATTGCCCCAGATGAATATGGGTTTTATGCAAACGTAAACCCCCAAGTGGATCATCCGCGTTGGTCACAGCGCACCGAACGCCGTATTGGTGAACTAAACCGCCGTGAGACCTTGCTGTTCAATGGCTATGCAGAAGAAGTTGCCTCGCTTTATTCAGGGTTGGATTTGAGGTCGAATTATTAATGCGTTTAGCATGAGACATCCCAACTGGATGCGGGTTGCCGTTCACGCGATTGGATGGTTCCCGTTGGCCTTGATAGGCATTTCTGCTCTGCAGGGTCGTCTCAGTGTCAATCCGATACAGGATGTTGAGCAACGATTGGGGCGCGCTGCATTTTACTTTCTGGTGCTCACCCTGGCTTGCACTCCGATCAACACAATATTTGGTTGGCACGCCATACTTCGCCACCGCCGTACATTGGGTTTGTATAGTTTTTTCTACGCCAGCTTGCATTTTTTCGTCTTTGCTGGAATTGATTACGGATTTAATTTGTCCGAGATCGAAAAACTGATCCTCGAAAAACCGTTTATCTTATTGGGTGTGTTCAGCGGATTGATTTTATTATCTCTAGCTATAACATCATTCGATTGGTGGAAGAAGAAATTGCAGCGCAATTGGACCAATTTGCATCGTTTAATTTACCTAGCAGGGTTGACCACTGTTGTGCATTATGGCTGGGCAAAGAAGGGCAATTTATTTTCTTTACAAGGGGATGTCCTTTACCCCGTTCTATGGGGGATAGTTATTGGGGTCTTGCTGATCATGCGAATTCCGTCCCTGCGGAAATT
>JGI24721J44947_10008328_pt1 | contig 13596 bp, 13 predicted proteins | sample YelNatPaOPGAMG01_FD_44947 | JGI IMG/M metagenome (IMG submission 44947)
CATCACAATACATCAGCAGACCGGCGTGATGCAGGGGGGCGCGGATCCGCGAGCCGACAGCCTAGCGGCGGGGTGGTAACTCACGACCCCAGCGGTGACTATATACACCGAAGGCAATGCGTTGAAAGGAGACTAGTGGTGGTACAGACCATGTCCTTGCGTGATGAAGCGTTGAGTCTGCGCGATGAGCTGGTGGCTGATCGCCGCCACTTCCATCGCAATCCAGAGCTTGGTTTTCAGGAGCATGATACCTCAGCATACGTCGCGCAGCGGCTGCGTGAGCTTGGCGTAGAAGTCCAGACCGGAGTAGCGGGCACAGGGGTCGTCGGGTTGGTTACAGGCCCGAATCCTGGGCGCACCGTGCTGCTGCGTGCGGATATGGATGCGCTGCCGCTGACGGAGGAGACTGGCGCGGAGTACGCGTCTGAGCGACCGGGCGCCATGCATGCGTGTGGGCACGATGGCCATACCGCCATCCTGCTTGGCGTGGCGAAAGTGCTCATGCACCATCGCGATGAGCTGCGTGGTTCGGTAAAGCTCGTCTTTCAGCCGGCGGAAGAAGGACCGGGCGGCGCGAAGCCGATGATCGACGCGGGCGTCATGGAAAATCCGCATGTGGATGCCTGCTTCGGCCTGCACCTGGCGAATGATCACCCCGTCGGGACGATGAAAGTTCAGGGCGGTCCCGTTCAAGCCAGCGCTGACGAGTTCGATATCGTCGTGCATGGCGTAGGCGGTCACGGCGCGTCGCCACACCAGACGGTGGATGTCGTCGCGGTGGGCGCGTCGATCGTCAACGAGCTGCACCGTATCGTGAGCCGGGAGCTGAATCCGCTTGAATCTGCTGTGATCACGATAGCGACATTTCACGCGGGCACGAAGCACAACATCATCTCACCGCGAGCGACGCTTCAGGGCACGATCCGCACGCTCAACCCCGATACGCAGGAGTTCATTCACCGACGTATACGCGAGGTCGCGACGCATACAGCCGAGGCACATCGCGCTCAGGCCGAGGTCACGATCAAGAAGCTCTATCCGGTGACGATCAATGACGACCGGATGGCAGACTTCGCGCGATCCGTCGCCCAGACGATCATTCCGGCAGAGAATATCGTACAGGGCAATCCGATCATGGGATCAGAGGACATGAGCTATTTTCTGCTTGCCGCACCAGGGTGCTTTGTGTTCCTTGGGTCGGCCAATGCAGAGAGAAAGCTCAACGCGCCTCATCACAGCCCTCTCTTCGATTTCGATGAAGAGTGTCTGCCAACGGGCGTTGAACTCCTCTCGAAGCTGGCGATGACATATCTCGACGAAACCGCTTCGTAGCGATCGGGGCACGCACTGGTGAACGCACAATGGGCTCGCTCACCAGTGCCGTTACTCTGCCGTTACTCTAGCGTGGCGCCATCCTGATCGCGCCATCGAGCAGTCAGAAATAGAGTTACGGAAGAGCTTGAGACGATACGGGAAATGACTGTCGCCTTGAAGCGTATTTTAGCTGGCTAAACGCCGTGCCAAATGCTCCTGCTCTCTCTCGTATCGTCTCTTTAGATACACATAGAACTGTGCTCGACCCCCAGGACCAAGAAGTATGAGGCCGATATAGTAATCTCGCCTCTGATCTTCTTCGGTATCTACGACCACGTTTTTCCTGATAGGTATGGGTTTCTTTATGTTGTCCTCTGTGTCCTGCTTTGCGCTTGTGCGCTCGCGTGGTACTACCTTTTTCTTTGCCATGCCATCCTCTCATGATACAAGGGAAACAAAAGGCAGTATGCATAAGGGATGCTAACTTTGCGCGTCTTCATCGATGGCCGCGATCACGTCCGATGTTGGCTGTGAATCGCGATCTCTGGTGGGCCCTGTGTCCGCAACAAGTGGCTGTCTTGGACAGCGGGGGTTCGACAATAAAGCAAGTGCTTCAAGGCAAACCTCATCATTTTGCTCGTCATAAGGCTCAATCACCATCGTGGGACGTTTGGTGCTTCGCGGTTTCATCTTCATAAACTTCTCCAGAATAGAATACAACTCTTCTAAAGGCATGCATGGTCATGTCAAATTCGCATGTTTAACAGGGCGTTTGTGCGTCTATAATTGAAAATTGACTACTTGGAATCACTTCAAGTGGTCAATTTTCAATTGGAATAGGGTATTCGTGTATGCCATCTTGCCATTTGGGCAAGTAATTTTTGCAGGTCCAGACCGGCTTGCGAGCATTATCTGAATGATATGAGCAACCATCCGAACTCCACATACATCCCCAAACACCCCATAGCCAACAACAATCCGTCTCAGCCGTGTTACCCCAGGTCTCGCATGGCTCCTCAATAGCAGACGTGTAGTGTCCCTCGCCTCCCGCCAGCCTGGAAAAAGTAGGGATCCAGATCACGTGGGATGGGCAGATGCTGGACACTGTCTTCGTCGAACGCCTTGTGTGCTCAGTCAACTGGGATGTCGATCTCCATGAATACCAGGCGGCCGCCGATGCTGTGAGCGGCCTCGACCGTTATTTCCGATTCGACAGCCAGGAGCGACCACACAGAGGCGGCCATATCAGAGTGGGCTATCAAACATCGGCTCAAGGCCGTGGTGTAATTTCGTGACAACGTTACACCGCCAGCTTTATTAACTTATGTTGCGCGTTACGCTGTCTTGACGGGGAGGAGTGCCTCACCTGCAGGGATATCTCACCAATGGCATAACGGAAGTCACCGTGCGTTTCCTTGCTGACCGCGCTATCCGAACATGGTACAAGCCCGTGAAAATGCTCGGGAAATCTCAGGCAGATAACAGACATTATCCGGTCAAAAGTGCCCGCAACGTGACGGAGAGTCCCCAAGAGGCGGGTGCTAAGCTATACGATTTTTGACCGGATAATGATTTTGCTGGTGATAAGCGCTGGGTAATGGGCATACGATGGATCGTCAAAGGATGGAGAACCCGGCTGGGATCGGCAAAAGTACAGAGATCTGGGTCCGAGAAGACATCTCCGTCATGGCTGACGATGTTCCGCTGGCTGGCATTGCATCCAGCTTTGGCATGCTACTCACCATCAGCTTGTCGAATCGTTGCGGCCCAGGTTCTCGGAAACAATTGTGCATGGTTGCAAGGAGAAAGAGGACATCGACAATTGCGTCTTTTGCGTCTTTTTACGCAAGAATTTCCCTATAGTGTTCAACAGGGCGATCTACGCAAAAAATGGATGGCGCGAGAACACCCCGATGATCTTCCCGCGACGAGAGGTCGTGACTCCATCAACGCGACGACCATTCCCTTTCGGGAGAGAAGAACATCCCGATAGAGAGAGACGAAAGATGGAGATGCCCATGGAGAGAACGAAACATACCGGCTCATACCACCACTCCTCCTCACCTCTTCAAGGGGACCCAGACAACAGAGACATCACCCCCAGCCAAAATTGACGTGCGTGAAAGCCAGGCTCCCCGATACATCCATCCTTCGTGATGGATCGTCAATGGAGATTCCCATCTCATTGATCCGCTCGACTGGATCCGCTCGATGGGGAAACGCATTCAGCCCGTTCTTCCATCGCTCAAAACTGGCCTTGCGACGGCAGACTGAAAACACAGAGCGAGGAACACCAGAAGCATGTCATGTGAAGGCGAGAGTGATGGAATATGGCTAAACGAGTGTTTCGCCCCATCGGAAGTCGGAAGAGCGCTTTGGCTAACTCCAGTGATGTCATGGAATCCGCATGATTCCCCCAAAATCCGCAGCGGCATGTCTGGATAAAATTGAAAAGTGACCCTCTCAATTTATCCCAGAGGGTCAGTTTTCAATTATTCAATGAGACGGGATTCGTGAGAACAACTCGATCATCCACGGAGGTGTTGAATGATTTGCCCAGAATGTTTAGAGATAGCTCAAGCTGAAGGTGCGTTTGACTGGTATAACGACCAGTTTGTTCTCATTGGTATTCGCTATCGCTGTCCATCGTGCCACATTGTTCTGGCTGAGTATAAGACTGACGCCAGGAAGAGTGTGGAATGGGGTGTGGATTACGATCCAGACCGCTTGATTCACCAACTTGTCGCATGAACTGTCCAAACTGCCGTAGTTTTTGTGTTCCGGTCATGACGGAAATCACTCGAAAAGGCCGTGATCAACATATCCATACACGAATAAAGATCACTGGCTACCATTGCCCGCATTGCAACCAGGCATTCGAACTGGACGGCTCATTGCAGACTAAAAGCAAGGAGGCAAGCAATGTTTGATGTTGATCCACGCATCGTCTTTGGAAGTGGTCCCAAAGATCGTCTTTGCCAGTTGTGCACCGTTCGTATGGCCGAGCATGACCATCACGCTGAATTCAAGAAGATGGGTGGTCGTAAAGGAGCAGCTAAAAAGATGATCGAACGACCGGAGAATCACAAATATATCTGTTCGATTTGCCATGACGCCATTCATCTACGGCATAGCGTGGCATCGGATGGCTTTTGCTGTGATATCTGCCCGCAGCTTCGTGACTGTTATTACGGCAGTGTGCTACTCAATCGAAAAGAAATTCCTGAAAAAATCTGGTAGGCCGTTGAGCATCGGAAGCATGCTCTGGTGGATACAGCCGGCATCAGAGCGCCTTCAGGTCATGTTTCTTTGAGCTCCAGCAGACACGGCATGAGGTCATAGCGTTCAATGGCTTCATGCCGGCATTATCACCGCACGCTCTGCGGGCATCTGTTCCGCATTCAGCTCCCTGTTCAATGCCGGAAGGATGGACACGGCAATTTCCACATCACCAGAGGTACCGGGTTCCGGGAACCATTCCGAAAGTTTCGCCGTATCCCATCGTCCCAGTGAGAACCGTTTCAGTGAGCGTGGTCTGCCGGTTGCGATGGACGCTCCAGGCCCCGCATCATATAGTCTTGTGAAGGATTGATCGGCGGCATGTCCCCGGTATCTGCCAGGCTCACCTGGCTTGCAGTGTTCCGGCAGTTCATGCCGCATCCTCTTCCGGACGACAGGTATAGTTCGGGCATGGCTTTTTCCATGGAGATCCAGGCGCGTATTCCGGAGGATAGACCTGGCTGCGGTTCTGGCAATGATGACAGCGGACACTGCGTGATCTCATTTTGATCTGTGAGTGTCCGTTTCACGGCAGAGGACGATGACGTCCCACGGAGGTGAGCCGCGGAATACATCACCACATGTTCAAGCGCCTTCTGGCAAAACCCCAACCGCTCCCTAAATTGTCTCCACGAGAAAAAGCCCAAGCGGTTTTAAACGCCGTGCAAGCTGAAGTCCTGACGATGCTCAGGACGCAGCGGCATTTACTCGGCTCTAACCCGTCAGAACGACGGGCGGCACTTCAACAGGTAGCCGATTCATTCTTGACTTCGGACTGGTGCCCTGAGGGACTCACTCGCGAGGATATCGAAGTTATTGATCCCTGGCTCATGCGGGGACTTGTTTATGCCATCAACGACGGTCGTGGTCTTCAGGGCTACGCCACAAGGCTGTATGAACTTTACACCACCCTTGCAACGCCTGCGCCCGTGTCCCAGGTGCAAGAGCTACCATACCCAGGTAGTTTCCCTACGGGACGACGCTCAGGGCCGCGTCGTCGCGTGTAACGACTGCTTTTACGAATGGGAAGAAGCCGGACAGGAAGAAGCCTTTACACGGTTCAGGCGAGGTATTGCGATATCCCGGTGCTGCACGTCTCCTGGTTCGCGAGACTTGCAGGTTGCAAAGATGTCCGGAGCGAAGCCAAGCGGCCTATGGCGCGCAATCCTCTCCTGAGCTAGCCCCGACTGCTCGTCTGTCGGACGGCCCATGGCTGGTTCGGGCCACACATCATGATGCTTTCGGAATCAGTGATTTGAGCGGTGCTATGATCTGTTTCCAAAGCTGCACCAAGAATGGGGTCCATTTCTCCACTTCTGTATCCCAGTCCTTGATGAGATTTCCGAATTCTTTCCGCCGCTTCGTGAACCCGTCACCTGCTTCGATCTCCGCATAGAGTTTCCGGTTGAACGCTTCGGGCATGAGATCCTGTTGAACATAGCGATCAAGTGCGGCAACGTATGCCGGTAAGTCGCTGTTGTAGACGGAGTACCTGAGCAGGTCTTCTCGCTTGGTGAACCTTCTGATCAAGCCGCCAAGGCGATCATCTCGCATCTTTGGGATCTCCTGGTTCAGGATCCGTGTGTAGTCATCATAGATGCGCCGCTTGAGTGCCAGGTGTTCGTCAAGTGTGAGAATGCGCCAGAAGAAACGCGTGACATTCCGGCGATTGAAGGACTGGAGTTCACTCTTTGGGGGGACCACGAGGACAATCCCCTGCCGCGTCGCTAACAGCGACCGTTGAAACTCTACTGGCACACTAGGATTGCGATCGATTGCCATGCATTTGTAGTCCTTGTCGTCTTCCTTACCGATCCAGAGCAAGTCATACGGCAAGTCTTCGAGTGCCCTGGGATCAAGGCGAGCCTCCCGCGCAACTGCTACCTTGACCGCAGAACGCCAGGGTGCATCGACCATCTGTAGCCTGGGATCCTCATACAATGCTTTGTGCAAGGAGTCATAGATTTGGGCCATGATATCCGGCAGACTTCCGCTGCCGAGCCGTGAAGACCATTGCCACTGTGGCGTTCGGCGCCATGGGCGCGTCTCGACAAGGTCGTGGTGGACGTCCTGGATGCTCTTGCTTTCTGTCCATGCCAGTGCGATAGCCACGCGGAGGACGATATAGCCGCTAGGGTAGAGGTGAAGGAAAATCTTCCCTTGCACTCGCGTGGTGGTGCCGCCAATTGCACGTAGAAACACGGGCCGGCATAGCTCAAAATACAAACAGCTCATGCGCTCGTCTGGCACAGCAGGGTCATAGCCAAAGTGCGGTTCATCGCCGAAACGTTCGCCACGCATCGACGCATTGATGGATGTTCCCGAGCGTTTCCAGGCATCCCGGTTGCCTGCCATGCGTCCGCTGCGGCCAGAGAAACAGAAGGATCCTAACCCGGGTAAGAAGGGTTTTGTGGGCAAGGATACCGCATCTTCTCCATGCATCTGGTCCCGGTTTGCCGGGTAATCGCGGGTGAGTGACGTGAGGTGAGAAAAGCAGCGTTTATCACTAAAGACAGGCTGCCATACTGGCCGAATACCGGTGAGTTTTGGAAAGGGACGATCACCTACTCCGAGGACCTGGGTATACACGACATGAGCAGCATGAATGTGAGAACCATCCATCCCTCATCCTCCTTGAGAGGAGATAGCAATCAGGGGGAAGAGCTTCGGGTAATCCTATGCCCTGCAAGCCTCACACGGGGCTGTCCACCCCCTGATTGTTGCTACCGGTTATCCTCAGGAATAGCGCCGGACTCACCTTCCAGACTCGCGCCAGTTTAGTTGCCCGATATCACAGGCGCGTTTCAAAATCACCTTTGCTGCTCATGATGACGTCACATGCGTCCGCCCCGCCTTCACGCATGGATGATCTCTTCGGCAGAGCGAGGGGACGTGTGTATGCCGAACGTGTACAGGGCCAGCATGGTCAGCGACCAAGATGTCACCTTTTCCAGGTCATGCCTTTGGATGTCGTGCAACCAGTCTCCTGCCAAGCCGTTGCCTTTGCGTAGCTACTCACAACCCCAGTATGTAGCAGAATGACCATCCCTGCCCTAGGCTGTGCCGCAAGGCAACTTCACGGCCTACCAGCGGCGCTATTACGTGCACGTTTTCGGAACACATGCTGCAAATGGCTCATCACTCTTCGCGTTAATTTGCACAACCATCCCACTGTAGGCAAGCTATAAGAGGGAAGAGAAAGGGAGCTAACCTTGATTTCTTAATTCACATATCATGGACCAGATCAATCATTTCTATGCCCCGATGCGCGCTATCGCACGCGCACGGCACGACAAATTCTATTTCACGGATCGCTTCTGCTCACGTGGACATCGCGCCCTCCGCTATACGAGTAATGGGGGCTGTGTGGCATGCCTGGGGGTGCAGGTCTACGACCGTGAGCCGCTGCAGGACGATAGCGGCCGCATGTGCAAACGCGGTCATTTCTTCTTTGGAAGCCAGTGTCCCGCATGTCATCGATCCTCTGCCAGGCGCTGGCGACGACAGGGGAACCCGCGCGAAGCCTCTCGGGTACGACAACAGGCCAGAGTAGCAACGTGTCGAGACTTCGTGCGGACCTACAAGACGATGCACGCCTGCACGGATTGCGGGCAGCACTATCCCTGGTATGTCATGGAGTTCGATCATCTCGAGCCGCGTGCCCGGACTGAGGCGCCAACGATCTCCAGCCTGGTGGGTCGCGGATCACTGGACAGGCTCATCCAGAATCTCTCGCTGGTCGAGCTGGTCTGCGCGAACTGTCATCGCACTCGTACATACCAGCGTCACCTGGCCGAGGGCCGCTACGTGGATGTACGGGCCAGCTAGCCGATAGCAGCGGCAAGCGGACACGGGCATGAGGACATCGACGCGCAGCACAGTGACCAACGCGAAATAGGTGAAAATGCGAACATGTGTCCAAGCGAACTGAGAGGCGAATCTGACGGTTTACCGTTGTTTCGGTATGATGGCTCATGTTGTGGTATGGACCCATTCTCCGCCTCAACCTGGGCGCATACAGACTATTTTCACAGGGTGCTTCACTTGACGCACCCCTTAGTCCGGACCAATGGGGCCACTCACCGCAATGGTCATCTCCCAGAGGGGCACATTGACTCGCCGCAGGGAAGAAAGCAGGCTGATGCTCGCAACGTCCAACCATTACTCGTGAGTTCAAAGCTGGCGAGGTGTGCCAATGTGCTTATGGCGAGAAGCTTCCCGTGCCGATCTTTCGTGAACACGGGCTGCAGAACATGACCGCCAGACGTATCTCAGAAAGCACTTCTCGACAGATTGCTCGCATCGGTTGCAACCGGACAGACCGCATTCTCATCCAGGTGCAGCCACCACATACGGAGATCCTCGTTCCCATAAGAAAAGTCGTTGAATAGCCGCTTTCTGGCCCCGGATAGTGATCTAGCACGTGGCAAAGAAGCTCGTCAACGAAGTCGTTCCTATCGTAGGGCCTCATGTCAGGCGATCGTGCTATCGGCATCATGCCGGTGAACCGTGCGGTCCGAGACGCCCCCATTCCACCCGCGCGGATCATCGTCCTTCAAGGGGATGCCGTGGTATGTCGTAAGAGATCTGCTCTGTTTGCTGGCGCAACACGTGAATCGTTCGTTGAAGGAAGCCTTCGATCACGGCGACCTCTTCGCGGCTATACCGACCAGCGAGTTCCTCCTCTAGCGCATGCTGCCACGATGCGAAGATCGGCCCGATAGCGGTCTTTCGCTCCTGATCCGGTATTGCCGTGATGATGACGCGGCGGCGGTCAAAAAGATCTTGCGTCCGGTGCACAAACCCGCCTGTTTCCAAGTGATCGATAATCCCGGTAATGGTCCCTCTGGTCAGTTCCAACCTCTCCGCTAGCTGGCTAGCCATCAGCGGTCCTCCTAGGGCCAACACATCCAGGCATTTCAACTCGGTCGCGTTCAAGCCAACACGCTCGGCGACTACATGGTAAAACAGCACGACGGCCGTACTCAATTCTCGCCCCAGCTGTTCACTGCGCGGTCCCCGTTGATCTTCCATCCCGCCTTCCCCTGCATATCATTTACTTTACTAAATTAAATTAAGATCAGCGTTGAACTACATCGCATTAGGCTCTACCATAGTGGACATTGCTCACGGGTCAAGAGCAGACCGGAAGCAGAACACAGTCCAAGCGCGACCATCTCGGGTCGAATGGGAGGGTGCCATCTGGTCGATCAATCTGCACCCGTACGCTAACAAGTATTGGGGGCACAGTAGTGCCTGTGAGCCCAACCTTATCTACCATGCCGGTAAATGGAAGCTGCGGTATGTCCCAGAATGATTATTTCATTCAGGGATATGCCGAAAGCTCTGATGGGAGCATGAACTGGTCGCAGCATCAGATCGTATTTGCGCCAGAAGACTAGGTCTTCGATTTCCGTGTCACTGCGTCGAAGGTCGGCTACGAAACGGTGTTCTCCTGCATGAACGGTGAGCAACGCGGACAACGCGGGTACATAGCGGTGTCAGCCAGCTAGTCCATTCCCTAACATGGCGGACTGGACCGAGCCCGTACGCATTTTTCGTCTTGCGTCGTGGAAACCAGTGTTGCGCTATGGCGCAGTCGACCTGACGATGATGTCGTATTTTTCAACGGCGGCTATCCGAAAACCTCTGACGTCGGCATGCGGATCCATTTTGCGCTTGAATGCATCCACACGTCCAACGTCCAGCGTGATCGGCAAGGACCGCTAACTTATTCTTTGCAAGAACGGCCTACGACATCAGCGGATGTAGCTCGCCACATGCCGTGACAAACAAATGCACGCGCCTCGTGGACGAAGCGGATGCTGCGCCCCTGCTCGACCTGCTCAAACACTGGCTAGTTAACCCGATGATTACGACGCATCTTGGTTACCAGAGCTGGAATAGCGAACTACCCCTGTGTGAGTAATGGGCTAATAGTGCCAGCCCAGAGCAGGTATAGACTGTGTAGTGCGCGCGTCAGCGCCACATACAGCAGTTTGGCATCGTATTCTCGTTGCATGTAGGTCTTATCGCTCACGTCTACCACTACAACGGTATCGAACTCCAGTCCCTTTGCCGCGAAAACAGGTAGTACGACTACCTGTTCAGATGTAAGGGGAGCACCTGCCAGAACTTCCTGATTCGGTACGTCCCGTAGCCCCAGTGCTTCCTTCACTTCGTTGGTTGCCGCTGAGGTTTTGCAGATCACGGCTACAGAACGGCTACCTGTGTTCTGCGCTTCCCTGACCACTTCAGCCACCTTATTTAGCATGTGACGGCGAGAGGTGCATTTTACGAGGTTAGGCACCCGGCCATGGCGTGCTACAGGTCGGGCGGGAGAGAGGAGAGAATCGGTGGCAGTTACGTGCGTTAGGAGTCGATTCGCATATTCGGTAATCTCGCAGGTAGACCGGTAGCTGATGTCAATGAGTTGATGGGTGATTGGGACTCCCCGCAACGCATCGTCAACTTCCGACAAGGTGCGTATTCCCCGTACACCGAGCCCTTGCGCCACGTCCCCGACGAGCGTCATCGAGCCACCCCTCGCGTGTTGGCTCAACAGATACAGTTCAAGCGGTGAGAGATCCTGAACTTCATCCACAACAATATGATCGTAGCGTTCCTTCTGGAGGTTGGTGAGCATGAGGGAGATATAACACAGAGGAGCGAGATCCTCGACCTGCCAACGATACCCCCGTCGGAGTACTTCCGGCGTAAGAAGCATCTCAACTTCCCACTCGTGTATCGGAACCGACAACTCGCTTGAGGCTTCTGAAGCGGCACGCATGAGCGCGTTTTTATCACCGAGCAGAGCGCTATAGCAGCTAGACGGGGTAACTACGGGCCACCACGTATCCAATGTGCTTCGGACAAGGTCTGTCATCGTGGCTCGAAATGCCTCGCTGCGCTTTATGTCTCTGGTCTCCCATGTCTTCTGCTCTTCCTTGTCCCGCGGCCAACCATACAGTGGATGATGCTTGAACTGCAGCCAGAGCTGCTCAACGATGCGCTCCACACATCTCTCACGTAAAACGTTGAGCCGCAGGTCATCACCTGCGCTTCTGGTGAGCACTTGTTCAACGACATGCTCAACTTCTGTCGATGAGAGACTAAGAGGGATGCGACCTGGATGGGCGTAGGAAAGGACCCGCACTGCTACATCACTTTCGTCAGGCATCGTGTAGGTAACACTTATCGAGGATGACAGTGATGGAAGCCGCTTCTTAGTGGCGGCCAGATGCCCTTTGAGTAAAGAAGCCATCCGCATCGAACCCTTGAGGCGGTAGAGGTGCGAGGCTGCGACCGTTAGCAGGCGATGTTTGGTTCGGCCGATTTGCTGCTCGAATGCATGATCGAAGAGATGCTCCATAGAGGCAATGCTTGGATCAACCCTGATATCGCTTCCAAGCAAGCTTTCCGCCCATTCAGCGAACGTGATCTGGCGGATGCCGTGCACACCCAGTCCGGGGAGGATATCGGATACGCTCTGCAGGAATAGCGCGCTCGGACCGATCACCAGCACTTGCTCCGGGGTAATCGTATCGCGATGCTGGTAGAGCAAATAGGCGAGCCGGTGAAGCGCTATAGAGGTCTTCCCGCTGCCCGCTACGCCTTGCACTACCATTACCCCATGCAATGGTGCTTCAATCAGCGAGTATTGCTCAGGTTGGATGGTAGCTACAATATCCTGTAGCTTGGTGTCATGAGGTGCCGCCAGCACATCGTGTAAGAACGTATTGATCGGCGCTGCCACTTTGTCGGTTGTCTCGCTACCATCAGATGGCGGCGCAGCGAGTTCACTCCGCATCGGCACTTCATCCACGATCTCATCGAGCTGGCTCTTGTAGATCCTGTAATTACGTCGGAGGGTGACGTCGCCGCTAATAGCGCTACGCGGTGCTGTGTACGTCGCACGTTGCCATTGACGCTTGTAGTAGAGCTGGGCAATGGGTGCATGCCAGTCAAAGACTACTGGAGATCGATCAGCGCCGTTCACACCGAACTTGCCAATATAGAGAGGCTGTGTTACATATTCGCCCTCGCGGACGAAATCGATACGAGCGAAGTATGGCTCGGCAAGCGCCTGTCGCATATTCGCTGCATGCTCTGTCGTAATCCGCGCAACCTCCAGGTAAGCGTTCCTGTAGGGGGGCGAGGACTCGCGGGGCTCTTGCGTTTGGCGCAGTTCTCCTTGGATGATACGGAGCGTGTCATGCAGGTGCCGGTTTTCTTCCGCGTAATCCCTGTGTTGATCGGCTCTGACCACACCGTCCCCCCGGTCTTCCTATACGCTTTGTTCTTGCTATATACTATTGCTACAGTGAGCAGTATAACATCGCATGCCTAGAATTTGATCGTCATCTACTCGTAGCGATAGTGCTCGCGCTCCACTGGCTGACATCGCTGCTAATGCATGACGCGCTGGCCGTACTGGGAATCACCCCTCGAACGGCGCTGGACTCGAGATGAGAATATGAATTATGGCAATGGATTTCGTGAACCCCATCGGAGCAGGATGACGCCGCAGCCCGAGCGATCGAAACCGAAGCAATTGAAAACATGCCCCCCTATAGCTGACCATCAGATGGCCGGAGTTGCCGAGCCAGGCGAAGTGGCACTCGATCCCCCAGGTAACTAGCGGCGCAGTGGGCGCATCCGCACAGCAGATATGGTTGCCAATGAGATGCTGGGGCAGGTCGCATACGAAGCGGTAGTCGACCTTTCGGCGCTCCTTGAGGTTCCAGGCTAAGGCTTTTTGGGCATCCACTCCTGCGTCTCGTCACTGGTTCACCCATAGCGGCGGTGGTGGTGGCACATCTGGTACTGCGGGTATCGCTTCGTCAAGTTGTACCAGCATAGTTCAGTTGAAAGGATTCACAAAATGTTGCTGACACACCTTGCGCCACGGCGTTAGCTCGTATCGGCGTGTTACCAATGAGTGGTTGGAGCACCCATCATTGCTTATCGGTTAGATCAGCCGTTGATCCAATTACAGAAGAT
>JGI24721J44947_10008331_pt1 | contig 13591 bp, 14 predicted proteins | sample YelNatPaOPGAMG01_FD_44947 | JGI IMG/M metagenome (IMG submission 44947)
TTGAGAGGTGTCGAACCCCCGCTTGCAATGACAGGTGCTGGGCAGGTGTGGAAATGGCTTTCATCGCAGCAAATGCATAACTGCTACAACTGTGTCCCTAAAGGTCTCAGAGACCTTTAGGGACTAGTAAGGCTTATGGAGAGAATGCTACTGTGGGATAATACACTCCTAAAACATGATGGCTGAGCAGTGTAATTATGTCTTAATTGTTATCTCTCGCTCACATGCCTGCCATATAGGCTATCCCTACCGTGCCTGGTCCAGCGTGGGTGCCGATCACGGGGCTGACGGTCGAGAAAATCGTTTCAACCGGTTGGATTCTGCGGCTCGATTCTTCGAGTAAGAAGCGGGCTTCCTCTTCTGCATTAGCGTGCAAAGTAGCTAAGCGCACGGGTTGTTGTCCGGCGGTTTTTTCGGCAATGATATCAATTAAGCGAGCAAGGGATTTCTTGCGTGTACGGATCCGTTCTACAGCCTCCACCCTTCCGCCAACTACTTCAAGGATGGGCTTGATATTCAAGGCGGTTCCAAGGAAGCGGCTGCCGCCCCCAATACGCCCTCCGCGGTGAAGGAATTCAAGCGTATCGACAGCGAAGACAACTCCGGTGTGCTGGCGGGCTTCTTCTGCCAGTTTTTTGCACTCGCTTAAATTTGCCCCTTGTTGTGCAGCCCGCGCAACCGTTAAGACTTGAAAACCCATTGCCATCGCTGTTGTATACGAGTCGACGATTTCGATAGGCGCTCCTGGAAAGAATTCCTTTGCTTTTATGGCAGAATCAATGGTTCCAGAAAGCTTGGCAGATATCAGAATCGCTAAAACAGCTTGATCTTGTTCAAGGATGGTTTCGAAAATTTTTTTGAAATTGGGAATGGTCACTTGGGAAGTGGTTGGCATCACTGTGGCTGTTTTTAGCCTTCTATAGAATTCATCTGGTTGGATATCCACCCCATCCTGATAAGTCTGATCTCCCCAAATTAACTCTTGTGGTGCAACGGAATACCATATTGATCCACAATGTTTTGAGGGATATAAGCGGTGCTATCGGTTACTAGTGCAACGTTAGACATGATTCCTCCTTTGACAAATATAATGAAAAATGTTCCATGAATCCGAAATGACAAGTAAAAAATAGGAAATCCTGATAAGTATAAACCCAGATACGGGCTATCGGTTGCGAAACAGGTTAAAATATCTTGACCTTTCTATCCTTAACGTTTACAATCCACACCTGCAAATGTAATTTGAGGCATTGGGTATTTCATTATATATGTTTGAGAATCTGACCAGTCGTTTAGAAGGTATCTTCAAGCAGCTTCGCAAGCACGGTAAATTGACCGAGAAAGACGTCGATATGGCGTTACGCGAAGTCCGTTTAGCATTGCTGGAAGCGGATGTTAATTATCAAGTCGTAAAAGAATTCATTGGGCGGGTGCGTGAGCGCGCCATTGGTGCTGAAGTATCCAAAGCACTTAACCCTGCTCAACAGGTCATTAAAATCGTCAATGAAGAATTAATTGCGACTTTAGGGGCAGCCCGAGCGCTTAAACCTAAGCGGGCAAAAGCCGCGCGTGATTATGCTGGTTGGTTTGCAAGGTTCTGGAAAAACGACTGCGGCTGCTAAATTAGCCCGATTATTGCGCTCACAAGGAGAACGGGTGATGCTCGTCGCGGCTGATCCCTACCGTCCGGCGGCTATAAAGCAATTACAAACGCTGGGCGAAAAATTGGATGTGCCGGTTTATGCAGACGATAAGGTCAAACCGCCCCAACTTTGTGCACAAGCACAGAGTAAAGCTGCTCAAGGTGGCTATTCGGTGATGATCATCGATACAGCGGGCCGCTCTCAGCTCAATCAAGAGCTGATGGATGAGTTAACCGCTATTCGTCAAAAAGTGAACCCCATTGAGATCTTATTGGTAGTGGATGCGATGATCGGTCAGGAGTCGGTCAATGTAGCGAAAGGTTTTCGTCAATCGGTGCCAATTAGCGGATTGATCTTGACCAAAATGGACGGGGATGCCCGCGGTGGTGCTGCCATTTCGATCCGCTCGGTAACCGGCGTCCCCATAAAATATCTTGGCACTGGTGAGGGATTGGACGCGCTGGAAGCTTTTGATCCTTCACGCTTAGCTTCCCGGATATTGGGAATGGGGGATGTCCTGGGATTAATTGAAAAAGCGGAAGCAGCCGTTGACCAAAAGGCAGCGCAAGAGCAGGCTCAGCGGTTAATGTCGGGAGAATTTACTCTCGAAGATTTTGCTCAACAGCTTAAACAACTGCGTAAAATGGGGCCCCTGGCACAAATTATGGAAATGTTGCCGGGTGGATTAGGGCAAATGGCGAAGCAAATTTCCCCCCAAGATGCCGAAAAACAGTTTAAAATTACAGAAGCAATTATCAATTCCATGACGCCTTTTGAAAGACGTCATCCAGATGTGTTAAATGCCAGCCGCCGTCGTAGAATTGCGTTAGGTTCAGGCACACAGGTTCAGGATGTAAATCGTTTGATGAAACAATTTCGAGAAACACAGCGATTGTTCAAAACGATCAAAAAGTCAGGCACACGCGGTTTATCGCGTTTATTTGGATAATTTTCATTCTTCTTTTGATCTTCAGGAAATCGGCGTTTCCTTCAACGCTCCCTCAGCCTGAAGTGAGAAAAAAGGTGAGAGAAATGAAATTAGGAAATATCAAGGAGAATAAATTATGGTACGAATCCGTTTACGCCGAGTAGGGCTTAAAGGACAACCAAGTTACCGCATTGTTGTAGCCGATAAAGAAAGTCCGCGCGATGGACGCTTTTTAGAGATCATTGGGTTTTATAACCCACGCACGAATCCGGCAACGATTCAAATAAAAGAGGATCGTGTATATGATTGGATGTCTAAAGGAGCATTACCAACCGAATCGGTAGCGAAGGTGTTTCAATCAGCGGGAGTATTAGAACGCTTCGAACGCTATAAAAAGGGAGAGGCACTGGAGACCTTGTTGCAAGAATCTGCTAATGCTCAAGCGGCGCGCAATATTACCGTAAAGACGAGTGGACAACCAGCAGCAAAGAAAACCAAATAAATCCAATAGAAAAGGTAGACCTCCAGTTCGCCATCATGCATAGGAGGCGGTTATGAAAACATTGATAGAATATATCGCGAAGTCTTTGGTAGATGATCCTGAAGCTGTACAGGTGCGTGAGATGCGCCGCGGAAACAACGTTAATCTCGTTTTGAAGGTTGCGAAGGACGACATGGGACGAGTCATTGGTAAAAATGGCAGGGTAGCCAATGCCATTCGAATATTATTAAGAGTGGCTGCTGCCCGGGCTGGCCAACGGGTCACTTTGGACGTTGAAGAGCCACGATGAACGCGGTGAAAAAGAGCAGTAGTTTCACACCCGCAGGCTCGCCAGTCGAGGGCGAGCCTGCCTTCTTAGTAATCGGGAAAATCCGCCGCCCGCATGGTGTGCGCGGCGATGTGTTGATGGAAGTCATTAGTGACTTTCCGGAGCGAATTCAACCCGGCGTCACGGTCTATGTGGGTGAGGTTGCCCAACCCCAGCAAATAACAAGCCGGCGCACCCATAAAGATGGATTAATCCTCCATTTTGCTGCTTATTCAACGGCAGAAGCAGTTGGTGTTCTCCGCAATGCATATGTTTTTGTCCATGCAGACGACCGGCCGGCATTGGAAACGGGTGAGTTTTATCACCATCAATTATTAGGCTTGGCAGTGTATACGGATCAAGGAGAAGAGCTGGGGAGGATTGTGGAGATACTAGAGACCGGCGCTAATGATGTCTTCGGTGTGCAAAATGAAGAAGGGAAGAAAGTGTATATCCCATATATCGATGAATTCGTCACAGCTATCGATCTCGAACAAGGGAAGATCACCGTTCATCTCATACCTGGCTTAATCTAATCATCATGGTCTCGGAAACGCAATACTGGGTAGCTTTTAGTTTAATTCGTGGCATTGGCGCAGTGCGGTTTCGGCGTTTGTTGAGTGAATTTGGCTCGCTCCAGGAAGCCTGGCAGGCAAGCCCGAGCGCATTAGCCCAGACTGGATTAAGTCCCAAACTCGTTGAAAATATCCTCGATATTCGTCAACAAGTGGATGTAGATCAGCTCTGGGAGCGTATCCAAACGCTAGGAATACAAGTGCTTACTTGGCAGGATGCGTCCTATCCGCGACGATTGAAAGAAATTGACCAACCGCCTCCAGTCCTTTACCTTAAGGGAAATTTATTGGAACAGGATGAACTGGCTGTCGCGGTGGTGGGAACCAGGAAAGTAACCCATTACGGTCGTCAAGTGGCGCAGGAAATTGCTGCCGGGCTGGCTCAAAGCGGGGTTACGGTGATTAGCGGTCTTGCCAGAGGAGTGGATGCGATTGCCCATGCTGCGGCGATGGATCAAGGTGGGCGGACAATAGCCATATTGGGATGCGGCGTGGATCGGATATACCCACCGGAGAATCGTCCTCTTGCCCAACGCATCCTTCAACAAGGGGCATTGTTGAGTGATTATCCTCCCGGCACTGCACCAGACGCAACCAATTTTCCCCCACGGAATCGCATCATTTCTGGGTTATCCTTAGCGGTTGTCGTTGTCGAAGCGGGTGAAAAAAGCGGTGCATTGATTACCGCCAGTTTTGCAGCAGATCAAGGCAGGGATGTCTTTGCTGTGCCGGGCAATATCCATGCTCCACAAAGCGTTGGGACAAACCGGCTGATTCAAAAAGGGGCATACCCATTTGTGAGTGTGCAGGATTTATTGGAAACACTGGACATTGTCATGATTACCCAACAAACGGATGCTCGAAAAACATTGACCACCGATCCGACAGAAGCAAAACTTTTGGAGGCTCTCACCACCCAACCAATTCATGTCGATGAATTAGCCCGTTTGGTAGAATTACCGGTTGCGCAAGTCAGTTCGACCTTAACGATTTTAGAACTCAAAGGGTATGTGCGCTCCTTAGGCGGAATGAATTATGTCGCTGTCCATGAAGACAACGGAGAATATCACCTAGAGAATGCATGAAGAGGTAGAAAGTACGAGTATGAATTCGCATTACTATGCTGTGATTATGGCGGGAGGTGGAGGAACCAGACTCTGGCCGCTTTCACGCCAATCCCGCCCAAAACAATTGTTGCCTATTATCGAACAACGGAGTTTGTTCCAAATGGCAATTGATCGTTTAGATGGGTTGTTCACCCCAGATCATATTTTAGTTGTGACCGTCCAGAATCAATTGAAAGATTTACATGAACAATGCCCATTTCTGCCGATGGAAAACTTTTTAGTAGAACCAGAGCCGCGTGGCACTGCTTCGGTCATTGGGTTGGCAGCGGTAGCATTGACCAAACGTGATCCGGATGCAATTATGGCGGTGCTTACTTCGGACCACTATATCGGTAATCAGGAATGGTTTCAAAAATTGTTAAAAGTGGCTGCCCTGGTCGCCCAGAAAAATTATCTCGTCACTTTAGGGATTACCCCAACTTATGCTGCCACTGGATATGGCTATATCCAGCAAGGCAAAGTGGAGGGGCGCTATGATGGGGTAGATGTATATTATGTGGAACGATTTAAAGAAAAACCAGATGAATTACAAGCGCAAATCATGCTTGCAACAGGTAATCATACCTGGAATTCCGGCATGTTTATCTGGAAAACCAAGAAAATTTTAGAGGAAATCGACCGCCAAATGCCCGCCTTAGGAAGTGCTTTGCGGAAAATTGGAGCGAAATGGAATACTCCTCAACGTCAGCAGGTTTTGGAAAAAGAATGGCTCCACTTAGAAACCCAGACGATTGACTATGGAATTATGGAAGGTGCGCGGGATGTGGTTGTGATCCCAGCAGGAAGTCTACGCTGGAGTGATGTGGGTAGCTGGGATTCGCTGTTCGATGTTTTACCCGCTGATGCTAATGAGAATATTATTATTGGGGGAAAACATTTTGGGCTGGATACACGGAAGTCATTGGTTTATGTGAACCAAGAACATCGTTTGATTGTGACCATTGGCATACGCGACCTGGTAGTAGTAGATACCGGCGATGTATTGTTGATTTGCCGAAAGGATGAAGCACAGAAAGTACGTCATGTCGTTAATCTCCTCAAAGAGAAAGGCGATGAACACGTGTAAAGGAGGTATGGAAAATTGGAAACTCTCGAAGCATATTGTGTGAAATGTAAAGAAAAAAGACCGATAAAAGACCCACAACCGGTTTATACTGTGAATGGTACGGCTGCAACTCAGGGTGTTTGCCCGGTTTGCGGCACAAAGTTATTCCGCATGGGGAAAACCGAAGCTCATGAGAAACTCAGTGAGGCGGAAACCGCGAAAATAAAACCCAAACGTTCCGGCAAATTGGTTATTGTCGAATCTCCCGCAAAAGCCAAAACGGTTGGGCGGTTCCTTGGTAAAGGCTATACGGTCAAGGCATCTGTTGGGCATGTGCGTGATCTATTACGGTCACAATTGTCTGTGGATGTTGAACATGATTTCGCGCCAAAGTATCGTGTTCCGAATGAAAAGAAAGCTGTTGTCAAGGAAATAAAAACCCTTGCCAAAAGTGCAGAAGAAATCTATCTTGCAACCGACCCAGATCGAGAGGGTGAAGCGATTGCCTGGCATTTGATGGAAGCCGCTGCCATTGATCCTAAAATATCGAAACGGGTGGTATTTCATGAGATAACCGAGCCGGCAATCGCAGAAGCTTTTGCACATCCACGCGGGATCAATAGTGACCTTGTCGATGCGCAACAAGCACGGCGTGTATTAGATCGCTTGGTTGGATATAACCTGAGTCCTTTGTTGTGGCGTAAGGTGCGCAGCCGTCTATCGGCTGGGCGAGTGCAATCCGTTGCTTTACGTCTGGTGGTCGAACGAGAACGCGAGATACAGGCATTTGTGCCGGTTGAATACTGGTCTATTGCAGCAGAATTTCGCCCGCAGGGTATTAAAGAGACCTTTATCGCTAAATTAGCCAAGGTGGATAAAGAAGATCCTGTTTTAGGGAATGAAGAAGCGGTTAACCCATTGTTAGAGGATATGCGCGGTGCGGAATATCTCATCAGTTCGATAAAGCAGGGCGAACGCAAGCGTAATCCATCGCCACCTTTTATAACCAGCACATTACAACAAGAAGCTTCGCGCCGATTGGGCTTTACTGCCAAACGGACAATGGCATTAGCTCAGCAGCTTTATGAGGGGATTGACGTTGGGAGCGGCGGAGCAGTTGGTTTGATCACGTATATGCGTACTGATTCAACGAATGTCGCTGAGGTGGCACAACAAGAGGCGCGCAGTTATATCAAACAACGTTATGGAGAGTCTTTTTTGCCGGCGCGGCCGCCTTTTTATCGCACAAAAACATTGGGCGCCCAAGAGGCACATGAAGCGATTCGACCGACATCCGTCTTTCGCAACCCCGATTCGATTAAGGGATTTTTGAACCGCGACCAATTTCGTTTATATCAATTGATTTGGCAACGATTTGTCGCTTCTCAGATGAACGCCGCGATCTTCGATACTGTGACGGTAGAAGTCGCGGGGAAAGGGAATTTACACGAATATTTACTGCGCGCTTCCGGGTCAACGGTTCGATTTATTGGCTATTTGATTGTCTATGAAGAGGCGCAGGATGAGGATCAACCCAAAGAAGAGGAAGGCGAAGGACGTATTCCCGCCGGTCTTTCTGAAGGACAACCTCAACATTTGGTGAAACTGTTGCCGGAACAGCATTTCACCCAACCGCCACCACGGTATACGGAAGCAACGTTAGTGAGGGCATTGGAGGAATACGGTATTGGGCGGCCCTCCACGTACGCGCCGATTCTGTCGACAATACAACAGCGTGGTTATGTGGTGCGTGATAATAAGCGATTGATTCCCACCGAAACCGGGATTTTGGTGAATGATATTATCATTGAGCATTTTCCAGATGTAATGGATTATGGCTTTACTGCTCACATGGAAGAAGATTTGGATCGCATCGCTGCTGGTGAGCAAAAATGGGTAGATGTCATCCGCGAATTTTACGCGCCATTCTCGCAGTTGGTTGAAAAAGCGGAACATCAGATACCCGAAATGAAGGCGGAATTAGAGCCAATTGGAAGAAACTGCCCGGAATGCGGCAAGGAATTGGTGATTCGTTATGGAAGATTTGGGAAGTTTATTTCGTGCAGTGGATTCCCGGAATGCCGNTATACTGAGCCGTGGTTAGAAAAGATAGGGGTGAAGTGTCCAAAGGATGGCGGCGAAATTGTGGAACGGAAAACCCGCCGCGGTAGAGTGTTTTATGGGTGTGCGAATTATCCCCAATGTGATTTCACCTCGTGGAAAAAACCGCTNGCCACACCTTGTCCTAATTGCGGTGGTTTATTGGTGATCCAGGATAAGCGCCACGCACAATGCACCCAATGTGAGGAGCAATTTTTACTAGAACAAGTTGTGAAGGATGAAGTCGCGGAAACGGCATGAGTCTTGCACCATTCTGGTTGTTAGAAAAGTTGTTGGTTTAATTTTTATCGTATACAATAAGATAACAGCGTAGTTTGTTGTAATGTGGTCACCATTAAGCGATTTACGAGGATAAATTTCTAACAGTCAGATTAAATTGGATCGAGAGAACGGAGAGAGTAAAATGGAAAAAGTCCGCGAATTCTTAAATAAACCGATCGCCATGGCAGGAGGTGGTTTCCTGGTTGGGCTTATTATTGGCTGGTTTGTAATCGGCTGGGGCATCTGGCCGGTAAAATGGACCGATGCATCGGTGAAACAACTCCGCCAAGACTTGAAAATGGAATACCTCAAGATGGCAGTTGATTCCTACGCGCTGAATAAAGATGCGGCTTTGGCACAGAAACGGTTCAAAGAAATGGGTAAAGAAGGTGAACAGCTCCTGGCNGAAATGGAGAAGGAATTTCCGGAAATTGCACCGAATATCGCCTCATTTCGATTAGCGGCAGCGGGAGCAGCAACCACACCCCAAGAGACGGAAAGTGTAACCCTTACAACCCCCGAAGTGAGTGCAAACGCACCAGAAGCGGGGCTTTTACCTACTCCAGCACCAACTACAAAGTCTTCCCCATTAAGTGTGTTGCGTAGTATCTTTATTGTTCTTTGTGTTGCAACGGTGGTTATCGTTATTGGCCTGGTAGCTATTCTGTTCTTGCGTTCGCGGAAAACAGGCGGGAAGACCTCAACGAAAACAACCGCAACCCCAGCAGCGCAGCCACTCACTGGTTGGGAAAGCAAACCTGCTCCTACTCCTAGTGAAGAACCCCCAATGATGCAATTCATGGCTTCCTATAAATTTGGAGATGATTTGTTCGATGATTCCTTTAGTATCGATTCACAAAGCGGTGAATTTTTAGGGGAATGTGGCGTCAGCATCTCTGAGACGATTGGGGTAGGAGACCCGAAAAAGGTCACGGCATTCGAGGTTTGGTTATTTGATAAGAATGATATTCAAACCATCACGAAAGTACTGATGAGCGAGCACGCGTATAATGATGAAGCTATTCAACAACGCCTAGCCGCCAAAGGGGAGCCTGTGCTGGTACAACCCGGCATTGAAACCGTCCTCGAATCGCAGACTTTACAACTGGTTGTGCGGGTTGTGGAAATGGGATACGGAGATGGCGCCTTGCCTCCCCAAAGTTATTTTGACCACTTGATCTTAGAATTAGCGGTTTGGTCGAAAGCCTGAGATAAATTCCTGGATGTAATAGAGAGCAGGGTTAGACCCTGCTCTTTTTTATTCCTCAATCGGATTGTGGGAGAGGATGGCTGGCTGCATTTGAAATGAATGAGGAAGTAAAAAATCTACGGCGCAGGATAATTTCACGAGTAATTATGAGAAAACATTAATGAAATATTAATACACAAAATCCAATAATCGGTTATAGTTAGTGCGTTAGTTACAGCCCGTGAGCAAAGCGCACGTTTCCGGCAGCCAATCCGCCTTAGGGGGATGATGAGTTGATTTGTCTCTTGCCTTTTTAGTGTGTCCAGCGTCAAGGCGGTATCTCAATAATATACTTTTTATGGAGAAAAAAATGGAACCCAAATTATATGTTGGCAATCTGCCATACACCGTTACTGAAGACGATTTGCGCGAGTTATTCGCCCAAGCCGGAACAGTAAAATCAATTGCCTTGATCAATGATCGTGACACAGGGCGCTCAAAAGGTTTTGGATTTGTAGAGTACGAAACCAATGAAGATGCCCAAAAGGCAATTACCATGTTCAATGGAACACAACTCCAGGAACGTACGCTGACCGTCAATCAAGCTCGTCCACGTGAAGAACGTCCGATGGGTGGTGGTTACCGCCAAAGCAGCCGTGGTGGCCGCAGTGGTGGTGGACGCAGCCGCTCAAGCTGGTAAAATCGTTTATTGAATAAAAAAACAAGGCGCTTTTTAGCGCCTTGTTTTTTTTAATGTTTTTACTTTAATGGAAAATTTCCAGTTCCGGGGGAGTTACGAACCCAGCTGTATATGATTAGACGCAATGTAGATAAGCACCATTTAAAATCACTTAGGTCACTTTGGGAGAGATTTGTACATTCTGGTAAATGGAAAACTATTCCAACCAACGTAATTATGTTATATTTAGATCGGGTTTCAATCAGCGATATGTATCAGAATAAGTTAAGCGCAAAATTACAATTTCTCCTTAAAGTGATCCCATTTGTATTATGGATATTCACCAGCGCTTGTGCTGGCTTAACGCAACCGTCCGCTTTACAAAATCAACCCATGTACGTACCGCCCTCTCCCCAAATCAAAAAATCAACCCAAATCCCCAATTTATCCGCTATGATTCCCACACCAACATTGACCTGCACCAACTCTCTACGCTTTGTAGCGGATATCACGATACCTGACGGCAGCCAGGTAAAGCCTAATGAGGCAATTGAGAAGGTTTGGGAAGTGGAGAATAACGGCTCTTGTAATTGGGATGAACGGTATCGCTTGAAATGGATTGGCGGCTCAGAATTAGGGACAGCAACCGAACAGGCGCTTTACCCTGCCCGCAGCGGAACTCATGCCCAAATCCACATGCGCCTTATCGCTCCTCAAACTCCAGCCACCTATCATAGTGCCTGGCAAGCCTATGACCCACAGGGAGTGCCATTTGGGGATCCAATTTATGTTGAATTTGTTGTTACTGCGCCGTGATCTTTAATTTGGGACAATCATTTCGCTTATGTCTTTCAATGGTTTCAACACATTCGTCGATCCTTGCTCCATTTTGAATTGACTGATCAATTCTTTCAACTGTTGTGCCATAACATCTAATGATTTTGCCGAATGGGATACTTCCTCGACCTGAGCGCTGAATTCTTCGGTTGCTGCCGAAATCTCTTCTAACGCGGCGCTATTTTCCTCACTTACCGCGGCGATACTTTCAATCGCCTGGGTTATTTCCTTCGAGCCAAGCGCAAGTTTTTCTGTTGCAGATATATTCTCGCTGATTACATTGGACACGACATCTACCGCTTTTACCAGTTTTGCCGCTAATTGGTTCATCCCGTTAGCTGCACCCAAAGCTTTGCTCGCTTGTTCGTTTACTTTATTTATTGAAGACACAATATTCTGCAATGCATCACCGGCTTCCTGGGCTTGATGAAAACCATACTCTACTTCTTTATTCCCATCTTGCATCGCTTTTATGGTTTCGTTTACAGCTCGTTGGGTCTCTTGAATTATTTCGTTGATTTGGTGAGTAGATGCACTGGAACGTTCTGCTAATTTTCGAACTTCATCGGCTACAACTGCAAAGCCTTTTCCATATTCTCCTGCACGAGCAGCTTCAATAGCAGCATTCAATGCTAATAGATTTGTTTGAGAAGCGATTTCTTCGATGGTATCTATTATCATAGATATCTGATTTGAATGATATGCCATCTGAGATACCTTTTCACTAGACAGATTATTTTTTTGTCGTATTATTTCCATCACATTCAGGGTGCGCTGGACTTGTTGTGCCCCTTCAGAGGCGATAGTCATTGCTAGACCTGCTTCATGGGTGACAGTTTCTGAACTTTGGGTTACTTGATTTATCGCCGTGTTTATTTGTGAGGTCAGAGATACTGCTTGTTCGATTGCTGTCGACTGATCTTGAGCCCCTTTCGCAACTCCATTGATTGCTGTAGAGATATTTTCAACGGATACGCTTGTTTGTGATACAGATTCGGACTCTTGATTAATTCCTTTCGATACCTGTTGAATGGTCATGGCAATCTGATTTGATGCTTCTTCAGCTTGTTTGGACGCCTGAGCAAGTTGGGCCGAGGCGATCCCAAGTTGTTCTGCATTTTTCGACACTTGGTTAATCATATTCCGTAAAGAGGCACTCATATTTTTAAAGGCATTCCCTAATTGGTCTTTTTCACTTTTTGGTTGGATAGTCAAACTGATATCCCCGTTCGCGATGGAATTCGCAATATCTACCATTTCAATTAAGTAGGCTTCAACTGCGGATGCACTTTTGCCCACTATACCAAACTCATCTTTCCGCTTGGTAATGCGAGTATTTTGTGAAAAATCCCTATTTAATTCACCATTACTTAATTCTATCAACGCTGGGGTTATGGTCGCTAAAGGCAAAGTAATCGAACGGGTAATTAAANAGACCAATATTACCGAAATGAAAATACTGGTTAGTGACCCTCCTAATAATAAATATAGGAATCGCCGATAGGTATCTTCTCCAGCAACTTTTAATTCTTGAGCAATTTTCATGTTATTGCTGGTTATATTTTCCATGATTGTATCGAGTTCTTTGCTCGCATTCGCAATCTCTCCGCCTTCGTGTACGCTCATTACAGCCTGCTCTTCATTGCCTTTATCAATATATCCAATGGCTCGGTTTACTTTCAGTATATAATCAGCATATTTTTGATCGAATTCGGCTAAGACTTTTTTCTCATCCTCATTCAGGGAAGTNGAATGATATTTATCCATTTGTTCTTGAATTGCTGCAATGTCTGCATTAATNGCTTGCTTGGTAGCCTCTCGTGCTACTGGATTAAAGATATAGATATATAAATCTCCTCGTAGTTTATATAAAGCGGATTTGGATTCTTCAACTTGAAAAATGGGGANAGCACGGTTGTTATAGAGATTGCTCATATTTCGATTTACAATATTCATTCCCCAAAATCCGAGAGAGGTAATGGCAAATGAGATAATCACTAATAAACCAAAACCGACCGTTAATTTTACGGAAGTATTAAGGTTATCAATCCAATCAAACCCAATTACTTTGGAGAAATTTATTTTCATGTTTGGTATATGAAATTTGGAATTGATGGAGATAAGTCTGCTCGCCATTGAGGTTTTACTCCTTATGATTAGAAAAGCGAAAGGAAAAAAATTGAAATTTTTCATTAAATTTATCGTGTTGAATCAATATCAGAGCATAAAGAATCAATAAAAATCCAGTAAAAAAATAAAATTGAGAGAAATAGTAAAGCTCTCATTGATTTTTAATATGTCTCCCTCATTATTGGGGAATGTCGTATTCTGTTCAAGTTCTTTTTCAATATAGTATATAATCCAGCGCGGAGGATTT
>JGI24721J44947_10008340_pt1 | contig 13581 bp, 12 predicted proteins | sample YelNatPaOPGAMG01_FD_44947 | JGI IMG/M metagenome (IMG submission 44947)
TTAATTTTTAATATTTATAATAGTTTTTAAAAAGAACCAAACGAATAATAAATTTTCAATTATCAATTATCCAATTTTCAATCAATTATCAATTATCCAATTTTCAATTAAATAAATTACTTTTGACTTTTGAGTTTTGACTTTTAACTTTTGAATTTTGACTTTCTTATAAATTGTTTAGAATTTAGAATTTGAGATTTTATTGGAATTTGGAGCTTGAGATTTAGGATTTTTAAAACATTAATCCGTTAACTCGTTAATTCTTTAATTCTTTAATTTGTTAATTTTATATTAAATACAAGATACTTAATTCTAGATTCCAAACTCTTTTCTATCGTGGCTTCATAAAAGGAAAGAAAATTGCTTCTTTAATTGATGGTGCATGAGTTAAAACTGCTACTAATCTATCAATGCCTACGCCTAAACCAGCTGCTGGGGGCATTCCGTATTCTAAAGCCTCTAAAAATTCTTCATCTTGAGGATGAGTTTCTTTTTCTCCTTGTTTCTTTAATTTTAACTGATTTTCAAATCTTTCTCTTTGATCAATAGGATCATTTAATTCAGAAAAACCATTGGCTACTTCCCAACCATTTAATATTAATTGGAATCTTAAAGTTTTCGTAGGATTTAAAGGATCTTTTTTAGCTAAAGGAGAAATTGCTAAAGGTTGATTAATTAAAAAAGTAGGATTTTTAATTTCGCTGCGATACTTCTTTAGAATAAGATCGGCGATTTTTTCTTTAGAATCATGAATAGTAGCTGTTTCAATATTTAATTCTTTTGCTTTCTTAAACCATTCTTCTTGAGAATTAGTAAATCTTAAACCTGTCTTTTGATAAACAAAATCTTCAAAATCAAGTATTTCCCATTTATTTTTTAAAATAGCGGAGTTATCAATTTCGTTACCAATTTTTTTAACTAAATACTTAATCAAATCTTCCAATAGTTTCATTAAATCAAAGCGAGTTTTATAAGCACTATATAGTTCCATCATTGTAAATTCGGGATTATGTTCTCGATCAATTCCTTCATTGCGAAAATTTTTACCAATTTCATAAATATTTTCAAAACCCCCCACTAATAATCTTTTTAAATACAATTCGGGAGCAATTCTTAAATATAATTTTATTTTTAAAGCCTCTAATTGGGTAATAAAAGGAGTTGCATTAGCGCCACCATAAATAGTTTGCAAAATCGGCGTTTCTACTTCAAGATAGCCTTTTTTATTTAAAAAATTACGAATCTCGCTGATAATAATACTTCTTAAGACAAAGCGTTTTTTAACATCTTCGTTTTCTAATAAATCAAGATAGCGTTTACGAAAGCGCTCTTCTTCATCCTCCAAACCATACCATGCTTTTGGTAACGGTCTTAAACTTTTAGTAATTAAAGCAAAATTTTTAACTAAAATACTTTTTTCTCCTTTTTGAGTAAGATAAGGAATTCCTTCAACACTAATAAAATCTCCTAAATCAAAATATTTTTCTACGAATTTTAATTTTTCTTCGGTAAGCAAATCAGCTTTAAATACTAATTGAATCTTACCTGTTTCATCTTTTAAATCGCAAAAAATTAAAGCACCATGACCTCTAATTGCCCATAATCTTCCAGCCACACTTACCTTTTTTTCTTTCTTTAACCACTCATTAAAATTATCCAATACTTTTTTAATTGAATGTTGTCTTTTAACTTTTTCTGGATAAGGATCTATTCCTTTTTCGCGAAGTTCATTAACCTTTTTAATTCGCTCTTTAATAATATCTTCTAACATAATAATTTATTAAAATTATTCTAATTATTCTAATTAAATCCCAATTTTCAATTTCTAAAAAATTTTGATATTAGAGATTAAATATTAATTAGGTTAATTAGAAATTAGTCATTAAGTTAATTTCAATTTCAAAGAGATTACTTTTTTTGTTTTGCTCCTTATAATGACAATGTATTTCTATTGTATTTCTATTGTATGTCTATTGTATTTCTAATATTTTATATTTTACCTCACCTTTGGGTGTTTTGACAATAACAATATCCCCTTTCTTATGACCCAAGAAGGCTTTTCCTAAAGGAGATTCATTAGAAATTTTTCCTAATAATGGATTAGCTTCTTGAGCACCAATAATTAAAAACTCTTTTTTCACTTTGGGAGGAGTTAAACTTTCTACTATTATTTTCGAACCAATTTCTATTTTTCCATTACTACCCTTAGGCTTAATAATCGAAGCTGTTTTTAATAATCCCTCGATTTCAAGAATACGAGTTTCTAAAGCAGCTTGTTGATCTCGAGCTTCCTGATACATCGCATTCTCTGATAAATCACCTAATTCTTTGGCTTCCTGAATTTTAGCCGAAAGCTCTCTTCTTTTTTCCTTTTTTAAATATTCTAATTCTTCTTTTAATTGTTGATATTTTTCTGGAGTTAAATAAGTAACCATACATTTATTTTTTATTTTTTACTGATTATTTGAGGTTAAGGGTGTTAAACGATTTTCTGCATACCAAGTTAAAATTTCTTGAACGGCAGGAATAGTTGCCACTGAACCTTCTGGTGGTTGTTCTATTAAAACAACCAAAACTATTTTGGGGTCTTGATAAGGAGCGAAAGCGACAAACAAAGCATTATATTGTTTTTTACCTTCAGAAATGTATTCTGGCGAGCCACTTTTACCAGCCACTTCCATGGGAACAGAATTTAATGATTTAGCAGTTCCAATAGTCACCACCTCTCTCATCCCTTCTTTCACTATTTCAAAAGTATTTTTATCAATCGTTAAGGAATTTATTATTTTGGGCTCAATGGTATAAGAACTCGTTCCTTTTATTTCCTTTACTAAATGGGGCTGCAACAAAATACCATCATTAACAATAGTTGATATATAATCAGCAATTTGCAATAAAGTCAAGCTCAAACCACCTTCTCCAATGGAAATGTTATAAGTATCACCAACTTTCCAAGTAGGATCATTGGGTCTATTTTTTGCTAATAAACTTTCATCAGGCAAAACGCCAGATTGTTCGCCATATAAATCAATGTTATGTTTTGTTCCTAATAAAAATAATTTCCAATATTTTTGAATTAGATTTAAACCTAANCCTTTAATATTTTGATAACCACCTCCAATAGTCCAGAAAAATACATTTGAAGAATAAGCCAAAGCCTTTTTCACATCAATTTTTCCAAACCCTTTTGGATCCCAATCTCGAAAAGTATAAGTAATATTAGGATTATAAGGATTATTAATCACAATTTTACCTTCATCATTAATAAGAGTATTAGGAGTAATTATTTTCTCTGTTAATGCCGCGACTGCCATTAAAGGTTTAATTGTGGAACCAGGTGAATATAAACCTCCAATAACCCGATTAAGAAAAACATGATTAGGATTATTTAAATAATTATTGATAATATTTTTTGGAGTGCCTTTAGTTAAAACATTGGGGTCAAAACTAGGAATACTCACTAAAGCTAAAATCTCACCAGTTTTAGGATCTAAAGCTAAAGCAGCACCTTTTTGAAGATTTAATTCTTCTAAACGTTTAGTTAAAACTTGATAAATTTCTAATTGCAAATCGCTATCTAAGGTAGTAATAATATCATTCCCTTTTACTGGCTCTTCGACTCCTAAATCTTGAATCACTTTATTATAAGCATCAACTTCTACTAATCTTTTTCCCCATTTACCCTGAAGAGTATTTTCATAATAAGACTCCAAACCATCTTTTCCTACTAAAGCAGTTAAGGGATAATGAGGATATAATTTTTTGTCTTCTAACGATAATTTTCCTACATATCCTAAAACATGAGCAAAAGCTTCTTTATAAGGATAATAACGACTCGTATCAGTCATAATCATAAAACCCTTACCATCTAAAGAACTAGTTTCAAATTTTCTAATTTCTTCGATATCAAGATTATATTTTATCAAAATGGGGTCAATAGAATTTAAAATATTAGGTTCAGCTAAAATATTTTCAATTTCATTTTTATCTAAAGAAAAAATATTCGTCACCGTATCAATAACTTGATTACGCTCATTAATATCTTTTGGTAAATCTAAAGGAATTAATGTCAAGCTATAAGAAGGAGAGTTTAAAACTAAAGGTTTATAAAAACGGTCATAAATAATTCCTCGAGGAGGGTTAAGAACAAAATAACGAGTTTTATTATTAGTGGATAAATTATAATAATAATCCCCCTTTTACAATTTCTAAAAAAGATAATCTCCCTAATAAAATAATTATTATTAATAGAACTAAAAACTTAATAGATTTTAAGAAAAAAGAAGATAAAGGCCATTCTAATTTAGCCCGATTTAAATCTTTATACTCTAAGGATTTACTATCAAGTAATATCTCCTCTGGGTCCAAAGGATTATGATCTCGTTTAATAAAATTATTTCTTGATTTGAACATAAATGAAATTTCCTAAAAGATAAGCTAAAAGATTAATCAATAAATCGATAATTATTAAAAATTGAAAACCATTATGATATACAAAAATATTTAGAATCTCAAAAACACTAAAATAAAAAATAATCATTAAAGAACCAATCATTAAGCGTGCAAAAAACGATTCTTTATCAATGCAAGTTAATAAATAATATCCGAAAATAAAACTAATCAATAAAGAAATTAAATTTATCCCCCAGTTAATACTTAGTAAGCTATCAAATATTAATCCTTTTAAAATGACTAATAATATCACTAACCACAAAGGAGCGAAAAAAACTAAGATAATTAAATATAACAATACAAAATCAATAATTGGTCTAACAACAAAAAATCCATTTAAATAGATTTCCAGTAAACACAAAGCTACAAAAATTATTAACGATAAGACAATTTTTTTCCAAACATTAATCATGAGGAGCAATAAAATTAGTGATAATTAATACATTATTAAGTTTATCAAAACTAAACATTGGTTCTACAAGGTATTCTTTTAAAGACATTTCTTCTGAAATCACGTTTTTTATTTTGCCAACAATTAATCCCTGAAGATATTGCTTATTTTCATTAGAAGTAACTAAGATATCGTTTGATTGGATATTAGCTTCATGGGGAACTAATTTAAAAATAAATTCGCCCTTAAGACTTCGCGTTAAAATAGCAATAGTATTAGTATTAATATCTTTACTACTAATATTTGTTTGGGGTGTGAAAATAGTATTCACCTCACAATAATAATCAAAACATTCATTAACTACTCCGATTAAACTCTCATTATCTAAAATAACATTCATTCCTGGTTTAATACCATCTTTTAACCCCTTATCAATCCAGATATTACCTGTTAATCCTGTTGGGTCAGTGAAAATAACTTTTGCCGGTATTAAATTCCATTTTTTTTCTTCTTTTAAATTTAAAGCTTTTCTTAAAGTTTCATTTTCTTGTTGCAAATTAGTCAATTCTAATAATTTTTGCGATAATTCATTATTAATATCATTTAAATAATAAGCCTTTAGGCGAATCTGATTAAAATGGAAAAAATCATAAACCCAATTATTTAAACGAGTAAAAGTTAAAAGGAGATAATTATTTTGAGGATAATCTAACGCTGTAAGAGTTGCGTTTTGAAGGCTACTTTTATAATTGAAATAAAATTTCAAAAAAATAACCCCTAAAAGGCACAGGATTATTCCGAAAAAGAAACGCTTCAAAAAACGTCGTTGATTCATGTTCTTAATAATGAATTATCTTTATACTGGCGGTTTTTCTCGATTAATATTAATTAAAATATCACGATAACTATCCAAATCTTCAAGAACAACGCCAATACCTCGAATAACAGCAGTAATTGGTTCTTCAACTATATGAACAGGAAGATTAACAGCATCAGAAATTAATTTATCCATTCCTTTTAATAAAGCTGTACCTCCGGCTAAATAAATTCCACTATTTAAAATATCAGCAATTAATTCTGGTGGCGTTATTTCTAATGTTCCTTGAATAGCATCAACTATTTTTAAAACTGATGGCAAAATAGCTTCTCTTACAGCCTCTTCTTTAATTTTGATTTCTTTTGGCAATCCTTTAGTTAAATCTCTTCCTTTTATTTTNATTTCCTGATTAGAACCAGTATCGATTACTGAACCAATAGTGGTTTTAATATTTTCAGCTGTTTGCTCACCAATAGCTAATTTATAATTATCTCTTATATACAAAATAATATCATCGTTTAAACGATTACCAGCAATACGAATGCTTTTATAAACAACAATACCACCTAAAGAAACAACAGCTGCTTCAGTTACGCCACCACCAATATCAACAATAAAAAGACCTTTTGATTCTCTAATTGGAAGTCTCAAACCTAAAGCAACTGCTACCGGCTCCTCAATAAGATGCACCTCCTTGGCACCAGCTAATTTAGCAACATCCTCTACCGCTCTCTTTTCAACTTCAGTTCCTCCACAAGGAATACTCACTACTAATCGATTCCAATTAAAAAGACTCTGCAAAAAATTCTTTTCGCCAGTTCTTTCTAGAAAATAACGAACCATTTTTTCTGTTACTTCAAAATCAGAAATCACACCATTAACTAATGGTTTTACCGCGCTTACATGAGGAGGTGTTTTCCCTACCATTTCAACTGCTTCTCTACCAACAGCAATTATTTGATTAGTTTTATTATTCAAAGCAACAATTGTTGGTTCATTAATAACAATCCCTCGTCCTTTGACATAAACTAAAGATTTGGTAGTACCCAAATCGATACCGATATCTCTTACTAAAGATGATGGCAATTTTAAATTAATTTGTTTCATAGCTTAATTAAATTTTATTTTTTCTCATTTAAACTTTTAACAGTTTTCTCAAGTAATTTTAAGGGAATTAATTGCGTTTTTTTACTATTTCTCTTTTTTAATTCAAACGATTTTTGCTCTAAAGTACGGCTACTAATTACTAAACGATAAGGAATTCCTAACAAATCAGCATCGGCTAATTTTTCTCCAGTTGATATTTCTTTACGATTATCATACAAAACCTCAATATTATCTTTTATTAAAGTATCATAAATTTTTTCTGTTTCTTTAATAATCTCTTTATCTTTTTTACTATCACCACTAAATAGTGATAAAAGATAGAATTTATAAGGAGCAACTGATTCGGGCCAAATAATACCTCTCTCATCATGATGAACCTCAACTAAAGCGCCAAGAATGCGAGAAATTCCAATACCATAGCAACCCATCATGACTATTTTTTCTTCACCGTCTTTATCAATAAATGTTAAATTAAAAGGTTTAGAATATTTATCTTTTAATTTAAATATATTCCCTACTTCAATACCTTTAACTTTTTCTAATTCATGACCACAATTGGGACATTTTTTCAAATCACCAATAATTTCTTCATTACGAGCAAAACCACAATGAGGACAATAATAAATATTATCTTCACCACTAGGAGTAATTACCTGAAATTCGTGAGAAAATTTAGAAAATGTTCCTCCTGAAGCTTCAACTAAAAGAGCAGGTAAATTTAATCTTTGATAAACTTTGAAATAACCCTTTTTTACTTTCTCATAATAATTATCTAAATCTTTTTCATCTTTATGAAAACTATACAAATCTTTCATTAAAAATTCCCTCGTTCTTAAAAGTCCTGATTTGGGACGAGGTTCATCGCGAAATTTGGTTTGAATTTGATAAAGATATAAAGGTAAATCTTTATAAGAAAAAATGTATTTTTTTGCTAAAGGAGTTACTATTTCTTCGTGAGTTGGGCCTAAAGCATATTCCGTATCATATTGAGATTTAATTTTAAATAAAGCATTAAATGTTTGCCATCTACCAGTCTCTTCCCAATTTTGTTTTGGTTGCAAAGCAGCCATTAAAATTTCTTGCCCCCCTAATTTATTCATTTCTTCACGAACGATATTGGCTATCTTATTTAGCACTTTTAAACCTAAAGGCAAAAAATTGTAAGCACCGGAACTTAATTTCTCGACATAATTAGCACGAATTAATAAAGAAGCATTAATAGAAGCTTCATCTTTCGGCGCTGTTTTTAGTGTTTTTAAATGTAATTCACTAACTTTCATAAAATTTTATTTTTTATTTCTTTATCTTTTATCTTTTTAAAGATAAAAGAATTTTACATCTTTAATAGTTACTAGTATTGCTAAAAGTAAAAGAAAAACCAAAGTAATATTATCAATCAGATTAATAATTTTGGAATTGATTGATTTCTTTAATACTTTTTCAATTAAAGCAAGCACTATTTTTCCGCCATCAACCGCTGGAATTGGTAAAATATTAAAAATAGCTAAAGCATAAGAAATCGCACCTAAAATATATAGTCCAAAAATCACGCCGTGGTGAAAACTTTTACTTGTTACTGCAAAAATTCCTACAGGACCAACCAAATCACTTACATCTAAAGAGGTAAAAATTTTAATAAAAGCAATTTTTAAACCTCGAAGCGTTTGTTCTAAAATAAAAAATAAAAAAGCAAAAGTTTCTTTAATAGCGTTAATAAAATTTAAACGAATAATATTATTATCATTAATTACCAGAAGATGATAATTTTCTGGTAAAATATTCCGAGGAATTCCAACACTAAAAAGAATAATAAAGATAATAAGAGCAATTAAAATATTAGTTAAAACTCCACCGCTAAGAATTAATATTTTTTGCCATAATAATTTATTTCTAAAATTTCTTTCATCAGGATTGTTCTCTTCATCTAAAATATTAACATAAGCGCCCAAAGGAATTAAATTTAATGAATAAGTAACCTCTCCTTTTTTAATAGAAAAAAGGCGTGGCGGAAAACCAACTGCGAATTCAGTTACTTTAACATTAAATAGTTTTGCTAATAAAAAATGACCTAATTCATGAGCAATTAGTAATAAATTTAAAAGCAAAATAGTAATAAGAGCAATCATGATTTTATTATTTAATTATGATTCCATTATTTCTTGAGATTTTTTCTCAGTTTTTTCATCTAAAATCTTATTATACTTATCAATAACTTTTTGCACCTCTTCTAATAACCTAAATTTTTCATCTTCAGAAATAACTTTTTCCTCAAAATCTTTCTTAATTTCTTCGATTGCTTCTTCTCTCGCTTTTCTAATCTTTATTCTTGTATCTTCTTTTAAAGAATTCAAAATCTTAATTAGCGATTCTTTTCTTTCTCTTGTTAAAGGCGGCAAAAATAATTTTATCTGTTTTCCTTCAATGGTAGGAGTAATCCCTAAATTAGAATTATTAATTGCTTTTTCAATATCTTTTACAATATTATTATCCCAGGGCTCAATAATAATAATATTGGGTAATACTATTGATATTGATGCTAAATGCTTTAAGGGAGTTTCGGTATTGTAACAAAAAACTTTAATATTTTCCACCAAAGAACTCGATGGCCGAGAAGTTCTTAAAGAAGTTATTTCTTCGGTAAATTGATTAATAAAAGAATTTATTTTATCTTCTAATTGTTTGATATATTGGGTCATATTTGTAAAAATATATTTTCTAATAAAAGATTAATATTAATATTATATTGATTAATTAAATTGAAGGCGTTAATCAAATTGTGAGTTAGTAGGATAACATTACGGTTATTGATTTTCTGAGGATCTTTTACAAAATCTAAATGTAATTTTTCTAACCAAAGTTTTATTATTTCTAATACTTCTCTCTTTTCTTTATTTTGTAAAATCGAATTTAAAATATCAAGGCGATTTAATTTGGTACTATTTATTAATTTTTCTAAGGTGTTTTGTAAAGAAATTATTTCTTTACGATAATCATCATCTAATAATTTGAAAGCTAATTTTATTTTACCCTGAGATAATTCAGCTATTTCTTTTGCTTTTAAAGGCTCTACTTGATAATAACGAATTAAATAATCACTAATTTCCTCTTGAGAAGAACGATAAAATCTTATTAATAATAATCGAGAACGAACTGTTTCTAAAAGCATTTTGGGTCTTGAGCTAATCAAAATTATTAAAGCTCCTAATGGTGGCTCCTCTAAAGTTTTTAACAAAGAGTTTTGAGCATCAAGAGTTAATTTATCAGCATGGTTAATTATTAACACCCGATAAGAAGATGATTGAGGTTTATAAGATAAAAAATCAATGGCTTTCCTTACTTCTTCAATTTTAATCGAATTGTTTTCGTTAGGTTCAATCAAAAGTAAGTCATCGCTAATTCCTTTCTGAAAATTTTGACAAACAATACACTCCTTACACCCTCCCCATTTTTTCACTGGTTCCTGGCACATCATTGATTGAGCAAAATATAAAGCAACTTCTTTTTTCCCTAAATCTGTTTCACCATAAAATAAAAAACTTTGAACTAAACTATCTTGAGCGGTAAAAAATGTCTCTAAAATTTTTTTAACTTTTTCTTCNAAAAAAACCATTTTAAAAAAATATTTTAAAATTCCAAGAACCAATGACCAATAAAATTCTAAATTCTAAATCCTAAATCCTAAACAAATCACAAATCACAAATTCTAAATTACAAACTTTCATTTATTTTGTGCGATCGCTGAGAAAAAATGAAAACCATGAATAATAAATTTTCAATTATCAATTATCAATTTTCAATTTTCAATCAATTTTCAATTATTTAATTTTCAATTGTTTTGTCATTCCGAGCGTAGCGAGGAATCTCTTGCGAATGCAAGATTCGCCAACAAGTGGCGAGATTCTTCGGCCTTCGGCCTCAGNATGACAAAAAGTTTTTCCTTGATTCATGATTCATGATTCTTAATTCATGACTTCAGATTCCAGATTCCAGATTCTATTTGTATGTCGTGATGCTCTTTTTGTATAGCTCTAAATTATCAAGAATCACTCCTGTGCCTTTAGCAACGCAAAAAATAGCTTCATCAGCAACATAACTAGGCACACCAGTATACTTAGTAATTAATTCATCAATATTTCTTAACATTGCGCCGCCACCACTTAATAGTATTCCCCTTTCCATAATATCAGCAGCTAATTCTGGAGGAGTATCTGATAAAACAGATTTAATTGCCTGAACAATATCTTTTAGAGGAACACTAATCGCTTCAGCGATTTCATTAGCATTAATAACAATATTTTTTGGTAAACCTTCACTTAAATCTAATCCCCTAATTTCCATTTCTTCTTTTTGTTTAATTGGAACAGCGGTTCCGATTTTAATTTTAATTTCTTCGGCCATCCTTTCCCCAATGGCTAAATTATATTTTCGTTTTATATACTCCATTATTGCCTCATCCATTTTATTACCAGCAACTCTGACTGATGCCCAACTAACAATACCCCCCAATGAAATAACAGCGATTTCACTTGTGCCACCACCAATATTAACAATCATATTACCACTCGCTGAATTAATTGGCACCCCAGCTCCTAAAGCAGCTAAAATTGGTTCCCGAGCAACATAAGCTTCTTTAGCACCAGCTTCTCTTGCAGCATCAATAACAGCTCTTTTTTCTGTTGAGGTTACGCCAACGGGTACAGAAATAACCAATTCGGGTTTAAATAATTTGAAATTACCCAAAGCTTTATCAATAAAATATTTAAGCATTGCTTGAGTAATTCTATAATCAGCAATAACGCCATCTTTTAAGGGCTTATAAGTTTGAATTAAATCTGGCGTACGGCCAATCATTTCTTTTGCTTCAGCACCGATGGCTAAAACTTTATTGTCATCCATCGAAATTGCTACTACTGAAGGTTCATTAATAACAATTCCCTTCTTGGGAACATAAACTAAGGTATTAGCAGTACCTAAATCGATACCTAAATGCCTAACAATCATAAAATTTTTATAAAAATTAAACTACCGTGATTATACCACTGGTTTTTGTTTTGGTCAAACAGAAAAAATATTATTATTTACCTAATTTTTGAATAATTTGCCCTTTAGGATTAGCTTCAAAAATACCTCTTTCGTATACAATTTTGCCATTAATAATAACAAATTCAATTCCATCTGAATACTGAAAGGGATTAGTCAAAGTTGCATTATCTTTTACTTTTGAAGGATTCAAAACTAATAAATCAGCATAATAATCTTTTTTAATATAGCCTCGGTCTTTAAGATGAAAATAATCAGCCACATTACCAGTTAGTTTTCTTATTCCTTCCTCCCAAGACATTTGTTTTTCTTTAATAATAAAATCATTAATAAATTTAGAAAAAGCTCCAAATGTTTTAGGATGGTACCATTCACGATATTGTTTTTCTTTCAAATTTTTTAAACCACTATTAGTAGTTATAAATGAATATTCACTTAAAACACCATTTTTTACATTTGCCTCTTCTTGTACTTTAATCACTGCATAAATTTGTTCACTTACTATCTTTAATAATTCTAAAATTGTTTCTTCTAAACTCAAAGAAAAATTATTGGCAATTTCTTTTAAGGTTTTATTATTAAACCACCAATTATTCCCACTCATCACAATGCTTAAATTTTCATATAAATATCTCTTTTTCTTTAACTCAGAAATTAAATATGCTTTCATCTCATTATTGTGCAAATACTGAAGCAAAGTTTCTCTTCCGCCAACAATGGCCCAATCCGGTAATAAATTATATAGAGAAATAATATCAGTCTCATAAGGAATTACTTCGAAAGTAACCAATTTTTTATTAAATTTATTATTTGTCTCTTTAATTAAATCAAGTGCTTGATTAAATAACTTTTCGTTTTCTTTGCCTTCAGCTCTAAATAATTCAATTTCAATTGGTAGTTCAACATTTTTTAATACACTTAAGGCTTCTTCTAAAGAAGATATTAATCGATCACTATAATTTCTTAAATAAAAAGATAAAATGCCGTGATATTGATTTACTATTTCAGCAACTGATTGGATTTCAAATTCCAACAGCTTGTTCAATATCATAACCTAAACCAAAAGATACACCAAAAGCTCCTTCTTTCATGCTCTGTTTTACTACTAAAAGTAATTTAGATAATTCTTCTTTAGTTAAAGAACGAAATTCATTTTTGATTAAAGAAGCACGCAATACCCCCCAACCAATAAAAGTACCAAAATTCAAATATAGTTTTTGTTTTTTCAAAAAATCAAAAAATTCTTTTAGCGTTCTCCAATTGATATTAATATCTATTTTGGACCAACGATTAAGACAGCTTAAATTAGGATTGATAAGCGGTGCTAAAGAAACACCACTTTTCCCACCAATAAGAGTTGTAACCCCTTGAAGAAGTAAATTATCACCCCGATTACGCCATAAAGTTAAATCATGATCACTTGAAGTATTAACATCAATAAATCCTGGAACAATAAAGCGATTTTCGGCATTAATTTCTTTTTTCGCCTTCTCGTTAATAAAATAACCAATTCCAGCTATTTTATCCCCATTAATAGCAACATCCATCTTTTTTATTGGATTACCACTTCCATCTATTACCTGACCATTTTTGATTAAAAGATCAAACATTGGAAAAATTTTAAATTTTAAATTTTAAATTTTTAATGTTTTAAAATTTAATCATTTAGATTTGAATTAGCCTTTAAAATTTAGCCTTTAAAATTAATTGTTTAGGATTTAGAATTTTATTGGTCATTGGTTCTTGGAATTTGGTTCTTTTTCTTAAGGTATCT
>JGI24721J44947_10008343_pt1 | contig 13580 bp, 18 predicted proteins | sample YelNatPaOPGAMG01_FD_44947 | JGI IMG/M metagenome (IMG submission 44947)
TTTTCTCCTTCACACCAAGCCTCTTCAAATCTTCAGGATCCATGTAACAGACGGAAACGCTTTCCACATAATCCTTCGAGGATTTTCCTCGCTCCTTTCCAACACCTTGCTCTATGGTGCGTCCAGTAATCAATGTCACACGCAGTTTGGGCTTATCCATGTTCTAACACGCATTTGAAAGGTAAATTGTGCAACATTATTTAATTAACTTTTATCTCCTTAGCCTTTGCATAAGTTGGAAAGACTTTTAAGCCAACGATGACAGTAAAAGGATGCTTTAAATTTAAATTAAGGTTGATGGTTGTTGGCTGATGAAGTGATTATTGCGGTTAAGGGTTTAGTAAAGCATTATGGCGAAGTTAAAGCTCTTGACGACATTTCCTTCACAGTTGAGAATGGTGAAATTTTTGGGCTTTTGGGACCAAATGGTGCTGGAAAAACTACCTTGATTGAGATACTTTGTGGTTTGAGAAGGTTTGATAAGGGAGAAGTAACAGTTCTTGGCTTGGATTTGGTTAAGAATTCCTATAAAATTCGCAGTTTAATCGGATTCTGTCCTCAAGAAACCCTTCTCTACGACTTATTAAGCGTACATGAAAATCTCAGTTTTGCCGCTTCCCTTTATTCTTTATCCTCAAAAANGTTTAGGGAAAGGGTGGAGTTCCTCTCAAAAGTTTTGGGAATAGGCGATTTCATGAAAAAGAAGGCAAAGGAACTTTCGGGAGGAATGAAGAGAAGGGCAAATCTGGCTGCTTCAATAATTCATGACCCGCCAATGGTTATTTTAGACGAACCAACAGTTGGCTTCGACCCGAACGTAAAGAGAGAGTTTTGGGAAACCATAAAAATGCTTAAGCGCAACGGAAAAACCGTGCTGCTCTCAACCCATGACATGTATGAGGCTGATGAACCTCTGCGACAGAGTCGCCATCATTGATAATGGAAGAATAGTAGCCATAGACAAGCCGCAAGCGCTTAAGGAAAAGGTAGGCGGAAAAGCGTCTATACTAATAAGAGTTAAAGAAAACCAAACAGAGAAAGCGTTAAAACTTCTAAAGCCTTACAGCTACACGTTTAAAGACGGAGACATACAAATTTTCGCTGTTGACCCGTGGAAAATTATGCCAGAAATATCAAACATGCTTCTTTCCAATAATGTTTTAGCGGAGAAAATTGAGGTTTTAGAGCCTACATTAGAGGATGTTTTCGTAAGGTTGACTGGAAGAAAACTTTTGGAGGAAGAGTCTAAATGAACCCAATAATTGGCGTAGCCGTGAAGGATATCCGCACATTTTACAGAGAAAAAGGCACACTCTTCTGGACAATAGCCTTTCCAGTACTCGTAATGCTCTTGTTTTCCGCCATTTTTGGAAGAGAAGTGCCATTCACGGCAAATATAGGGGTGGTAAACCAAGACTCTTCTGGAATAGCCACGAATGTCATTGCAGGGCTTAATCAAACTGAAGTTTTCAATGTAAAAATCTTCCAAGACAAAAATGATGCATTAAAGGCTTTGAATGCAACAGAAATTCGTGCCGTCATCACGATTCCAGAAGACTTTTCAACAAACATCACAACTGGAAAACCAGCACAAGTTTTACTCGCCGTAGATGAAACTAATCCAGACGTGGCTCGAATTGTTAGGGATATAATCAAAACCTTCTTCACCGAATTTTACAAACAACTAAATACAAACTTCAGTGAACCCATATCTGTTGTTGAGGAAGTATCATTAATGCGGGAGAAGGTGGGCTATAAAGAGTACATTCTTCCAGGCATGTTGTGTTATCCTCTTTTGTTTTCCAGCATGGTGGTTTCCACAGGCGCAATCGTTTACGAGAGGGAGAAGGGAACACTTAAACGTATTAGGGCTTCTCCGATTCATCCGTTAAGCATGCTGTTTGGAAAAACTCTTGCTGCCCTTTTCCAAACAGCCATAACAATCTTAATAATAGCTGTGCTAGGCTTTTTAGTGCTTAATCCAAACGTAAACTGGAACATTCCACAGCTAACGCTAATACTTTTTTTGGGTTCAATGAGCGGCATAGCTATAGGCTTACTAATCTCATGCATTGGAAGGTCTCCACAAGAGGCTTCGGGAGCAGCCACAACAATAGGCATAGTGCTTCAATGGTTTACTGGAATGTACTTCCCACTTGAATATCTCCCAGAATACCTTCAACAAGTGGGCAGAATTGTGCCAATGACCTATGCAGCTCAAGCCATAAGAGACGTAATGATTAGAAATGTCACGTTAAATGAGTTGCTTCAGCCGATTATAACGCTTGCAGCCTCAGCAACAATACTATACATTGTTGGAATATTCCTATACAAAAGATGGGTTGAAAAAGAATAAAGCTGATTCTTTTTAATTTTTGCGAAAAGTTTTTAGCCTATGAATGTTATGTAGTTTTCTAATATCCGGTGTAAAAAATGACACAGCAAACAACTCCCAGAAAAATTAGAATCCCGGCAAGGGACACGGCATTAATTGCTTTATTTGCCGCTTTGATAGCCATAATCACAAGACTTCCAGGCATTCCTATATCGTTGGGAATTCAATCTGGAGATATCGAATTTTCAGTTCCATTGTATCCTTTAGCGGGAATTCTTCTTGGTCCATGGATTGGCGCTTTAGCTGTTATTATAGGTAATTTTATTGCATGGATAATTCCAACATCAAGTGTATTAGGCTTGTTACTTATTCCAGCAGGAGCCTTTGCAGCATTATGTGCAGGTTTCCTTACGCGACGAACAAAGTGGACAAGTTGGAAAAGTGCTGCCATTCTGCTTGCAGTTTTAATAGCCCTTTGGTATGCCACTCCCATAGGTTTTGAGGCACCATTTTATCCTTTCTTCCTACACGTTCCAGCCTTAATATTAATCCTAATCTTCAGAAACAAAGTTTTCGACTTTGTAAATAGCACTTCTAAAAAATTTGTCACATTAGGTGTCGGAATTGCAAGTTTTGTAGGCGTTATGGCAGACCACATGTGGGGTAATGTAATGTTCATCACAGCTGTAAATTATGTTGTCAACATGAAAGCCCTAAGGGACGCTCTCAGAAATATAGGCATGTCAATAGGCTTAGGATTTTCGGCAAGCAACCCCATAGCTGATTGGGTGTATCAAATGGTTGCCAACCCAACTTTGGGGGATTTCTTTATGCTTTCGATTCCAATAGCCACTGTTGAACNCATAGCATTCACGCTTATAGCCACAGTCATAGGCGTAGGCGTCATAATGGCAATCGGAAAAGTTTTCTTTGCNCAATCTAAGTGAAAAATAAGGAAAAGAGCTTAAAAGCTGATTGAGTGTTCTAAATTTTGAAGGTTCTATAAAATGGCGAAAACCATGAGTGAAATTTACCCNTATGTAGTTTTCCTTCCAGCAAAACAGAAAAATAAGGTGCTGTCAGCTATTTTTGGGTCAAAAGCTGCGGTTGACATTTTAAAGTTCTCCATAAATCAGGGAGTTTCAAACAAAATTTACCAGAAAGAATTGATTGAAAANCTTTCTTACTCNAACAAAACAATAATTGAACATTTAAAAACACTGACGAAACTTGGAGTTTTAGAAGAAGAAATGGAGAAAACAGAAAAACAAAGACGCACAATATGGGTTAAATCTTATAAGCTTTCAGACATTGGAAAATGGTTTGCCTTATTGCTTGCTGAAGAAAAGGATTTGTCTGAAAAAGANAAGGCGGAAATACTGCAAAACATTTTTAGAACCTACATAAAATGGGTTAAGGCGCTTTCAGAAAAACTGCATGTAAACAAGAAAACATTAGAAGAAACCTTCAGGGAAGAAATGGAATGAAGAAACCAGTAATATTTGCTGTTGTTGGAAGCAAAAATTCTGGAAAAACAACAACAATAGAAGTTTTAACTAGAGAATTAACTAAGCGAGGCTACAAAATTGCAGCGATAAAGCATATTCCGGAACCAAACTTCACAATTGACAAGACTGGAAAGGATACGTGGCGATTTGCCCAGTCTGGAGCAAAAACAATCATCAGCGTAGCATCAAACGAAATAGCAACAATAGAGAAGGCGAGCACAGAAAATTTTCCGCTGAAAGAAATTCTGCAAAAATGTAATGGTCATGACATAATTTTTGTTGAAGGGTTTAGAAAACTTGTTGCTAAAGATAGAAGCATATACAAAATCGTTGTTGTAAAATCCCTTGAGGAAGCGTCAGAAGCTGTCAAAAATTTTGAGCCTTTATTAGCTTTCACGGGACCATATTCAACCGAAGCCGTGTATCCAAAAATTCCGTATGTAGATTTGCTGAAAAATCCGGAGAAAATTGCGGACATTGTGGAAAATGTTGTCAAAGGATTTTTGCTTTAGTTGGTTTGTGGAGGTTTGGAGATTTTGTTTAAGGGGGAGAAAGGAGATTTTAAAAGAAGAAAGTTTTCTCCAAACCTTTCCACCCAACTTTAAACAGTTTTCCGCTCATCACCCCTTTAAAGAGCCTTGAAGGCTTCAAACCACCTGTTATAAAGCGCCAACATATCAAGCGAAACGCTCGGCTTCCTCTCCTCCAATATTTGCCTGAAATCATCCATTGTTAAGAATCTTGGCTTAGCTAATTTGTTAGCAGCTTGACCAGACTCAAAGAACTCACCTATAATTTTCAGTTGCGCCGATTGGCAAACGTCTCTTATGTCACTTCCAGAAAATCCTTCAGAAATCCTAGCCAACTCGTGCAAGTCAACATCCGGAGCAAGCTTCAGATGGCTTGTATAAAGCTTAAACATCATTAACCGAGTGTGATGGTCTGGAAGCGGAACCAAAATCCTTTTTTGGAATCGTCTAATGAAAGCCCAGTCCAAATCCCAAGGCTTGTTTGTTGCCCCAATAACGTAAACGTGAAGATTTTTACCCTTATCTATAATGCCGTCAGTTTCTTTCAAAAATTGGTTTCGAACACGAACCTCTCCGCCAACCTCATTTGAATGCCTTCCCATAAGCGAATCCAACTCGTCAATAAAGACTATTGCTGGTTTTCCTTCCAAAGCCGATTTTCTGGCTGAACCAAAAAGTTTGGCAACATTCTGTTCCGCTTCGCCTAACCATTTAGACATTATTGAGGCTGCATCGATAGAAATGAAAGTTGCATCTATTTCCGTGGCAACGGCCGCAGCCAACAAAGTCTTTCCACATCCAGGAGGCCCAAACAAAAGAATGCCCCTCGGCCAGCCTAATGGGAAAAGGTCTGGTCGTTGAACGGGATAAACTATGGCTTCTTTTATTGCCTTTTTGGCATTTTCCAAGCCGATAACTTCTTCCCATTTCACATTTGGTTTTTCTGTAACTATTAATTCCTCATAGGTTGACTTTCCTTGGCTTGTTTTGGCGCCGCCTTCAACATCAGCGGCTTCCTCTTGCGGTTGCACAGGCACAGTTGCGCCTTGCAAAGCCTTTATTCTTTCTTGGTAGGCTATGGCTCTTTGTATGTAGACTTTGTTTAGGCTATATTCAGGATATAACTGCACAAGTTTTAGGAGACTTTCAATAGCCTTTTGATACATGGTTATTGCCATGCCCCGTGAACCCTGCTTATCCAAGCGGACAGCTTCTAAAGCGTAATTGGTTGCGGCTTTCTCAAGCTCTTGAGAAGCACTCATATTCAGCCTTCTCCTATCCAGACTTTAATTCAATTTTTATTTTTCCCTTAGCTCCTAAACTTTCAAGAGCCTTCTCAATTTCTTCATAAGAGGCTTTCAAATCAGCCGAGCACCGTTTTAAGTCAATTTCTCCATTACTCTTCTTAACATATTCTAGGAGAACATCCTCTAATGATGGTTTTTCAACTTTTAGGGAAATTTCCTGAATTTCAGCTTTTTTAAAAGAAAGTAGGGTTTGAGAAGAATTCCTATCCGAATCCTCAACTGTTTCATGCGCCACTGCTTGCGAACAGTTAGCTGCTAAGGCTACCATCTCTTTCAACGTAGTTTTTTCAGTTTCAGGAGTTTCTAAAGCGGCGGGCGGTTCAGGGAGCTCCTCACTCAATTTTTGCTCAAGAAAACTTGAAACTTCTTTCAGTATCTCTTCCCCACCAGGAGTTTTCTTACCTACTGGGATTATGGATTCGTCCGCTGTTATTTTTGTTGAATATAATGTTTCGCTTATTGTTTCGTTAACTTTGCTAAGTTCAGATGAAACGTCTGGCAAAACTTCAAACAACTGTTGAGAAACACTTTGGAGAATTTTTAAGGCTGGTTTTAGGTCGAAAACTATGTCGCTTAACTCTTTTATTGTTTCAAGTCTGAGAATCACACGCTCAATGGCTAATTCTACGTTGTAAAGAAACTTTATCAGCTTTCTAATTTCTGCGATTTCGTTAGCGCAGAGTGTTGCCCTTTCTTTATTCTTATTGTTCAGAGCGCTTATGCATGTTTGAAATAGGATTCTATCTCTCTTTCTTTCAGTCTGAAACTCGCCTGCTCAAGCTTGTTGCGTTGAACCTTTAAGGTTTGTATGGATTTTATAACTACTTCACGGAGTGGAGGGCTTTGGCGAATAAATCCTTTAATAGCTTTTCCCTCCGCCCGCTACTTCACACGCTTATATGCTTGCCTTGCCCATCTCTTTCACATAAACTATTACAGGCGGCTCTGGAAGTTCAGGGGCACCAGGCGATGGCGTTGTTTCTTTTGAAACTTCTGCAGTTATTTTGCCTTTCTCTTGCTCCATCGTTTTTGGTGTTTCACCCAATATAATGTTTGTAAGTTTGTTTTTTGTTAGTTCTAAGTCGCTTTTCTTCATGTTTACTCTTTTCAGGTTTTCCTGTATTATTGAAAATGCTGTTTCATAAGATTGGTCGTCTATTTTTCCAATTTCATGTTCAATTTCAAGATGAACTAAAGCGTAGTTCAACTCCTTAATGTCGTTAGTGCATTTGGCTATTTCTTTATCGGTTTCTTCTATGAGCGTTTGGGCTTCGGTTTTTAGTTGATTTAATGCTCCATCAAAATTGCCGTGAAGTTCTTCGTAAAGTTCTGATGAAATTTTCTTCTTTTCTAAAAGTTCTTTGAGGGCTTGGTTTTTGCGCCATAATAGGGGGATTTGGTCGCAGAGAGCGTTTGCCCCTGATTTAATGTGGGATATAAGCGTGACATCTGCACCGTCGAATTTTAGGTGCTCCATGGAGTATTTTGAGAATTTTCCGTCGCCTTGTTCTATGAAGACGGCGTCGAATTTTCCGCTTGGAGTTAAAGCGAAAGAAGCTATTTTGCCTATTGGGCATCCATATTCGTCTTTAATTTGTTTTCCAAGAGAAAGAAAAGGGTTGGGGTTTTGTGACATTTTTTCTCCCCCGTATTTATGAGGTTTCTGTTGGCGCCTTTTCGCCTACTGGGGCTGTTGGAATTCCTGGCGGCAGCTCTGGGAACTTTTCTTTGATTCTTTGTTCTGCGACTGTTGCTGCTTCTGTGAGAATTTTCTGTGCATCCTCATTTACCGTGTCAAAGTTTAGGGTCATTCCAGAACTTTGTCCAGCCTCAATCATTATGCCGCTTAAGAGATTTCCTATTTCGCCAAGTTCTGTTTCTGCTTCAGGGAAAACGCTTGCAAGTCCAGCTCTAACAGACCTTAAAACTCCCACTGCAGGTCCTAGTGTGGATACAACATCTCCAAGTTCTGATACAGTTCGTAACCTTAACACTATTTGTTCAAGGGCAAGCCTTGCGTTTATTATTAGTTTTTCCATTTTGCGGATTTCGGCTAATTCATTGGCGAAAACATTTGCGCGGGCGGTGTCATGTTTTGTGTAGGCGTCAACTATCCTTGCAAATATTGCTTTGTCCCTCTGGCTGAACCTTTCAGATGCTTGATCCAACTTTTGAACCTGAAGCTCAATGCGTCTTACAGCGAAGTCTAAGCGTGGCTTTAAAGGCCCTGGTGGTCTCACAGCCTCTTTTATGCGGTTTGTGAAGGGTTGTTCTTCTCTTCTGCTTTCCCATTTTTTACCAAATCGTTCAGACAAATTAATACCTCCGAAAAGAGAAGGCGCACAGAACAATCTTATACATTGTTAATATGTTGAAAACATGCACGTATATACCTAGAGCTATATGTCAGAGTAAAAACGGCTTTAGGCTTTAGTTGGAAAAATAAAAGATGCGGTTGCTGGTTTTGGAGTAATAGACATAAATGTGTAAGTTAGACTAAAAAGAGGCTTAATTTGAATTCTAAGCAAAGGTGAAAATTAAATGGGTGAAAGGTTAAAGGTTTTCGGATTAGTAGCACTCTTAGGATTCATAGCGGGAATCATAGCACAACTCACAGCCGACTACGTCATCCCAGCACTCCTCGAAGTATTACCAGCGCTTGTCCAAATAAAATTCTTAGTTTCAGGGTTCGCAGGAGCATGCTTAACACTGGTCCTAATAAGCGTTTGGGCATACATCACAGGGCCTACGGAAAAATAAAATTCACTATTCCCTTTCTTTATTCACAAATTCTTAGCCCACACGCTGTTTTTGAATTGGGAATGGACAAGCAATTATTCATGTTATCAGCCATAAGATTAAAATCTTTTACCTCATTAGAATCATATGGACAATGAAGAAATCGAGGTACGAGTACACAAATGTGGATGACGCCTATTTCCCGCTTCTGAGTCCAGAATGCAACTCTTTCTTTCATGTATGGCTATTTTTCTGCCATTAGCACGCGGTAGCCGCTTTTTCTTGCTAGAACTTTAAAATTTCCAAAAGCTTCTTCAAAAAAGAGTTTCAGTCTCTCCTTGCCGATTTTTGATTTTACAACCATTTGGAAAAAGCCTTTAGCAACCAAATGTTCTGGTGCTCCAGAAATTATTGCCTTCACGGTTTTCATGCCAGCGCTTACTGGTGGGTTAGAAAGGATGCAGTTGAAAGTTAAGCCTTTAATGGGTTCGTAGAGGTTTCCGCGTTTAACTTCAACATTTTTTACATTGTTGATTTCGATGTTCTTTTTTGTAAGCCAAACAGCCCGGCTGTTCACGTCAACCATTACAACATGCAAATTAGGATTGAAAGCGGAAGCTGCAATTCCCACAGCACCATAACCGCAGCCAACGTCCAAAACATAGCCCTTTTCAGGGAGAATCATTGATTCAATGAGCAGTCTTGTGCCCAAATCTATATGTTTCTTAGAAAAGACTCCTGAAGCCGTCAAAAAATCGAAGGGGATTCCTCGGAGGTTTGTGTGAATTATTCCAAGCCTAAGCTTAGATTTTGGGTGTTCTTCAAAATAGTGGTTTGCGCTTTTCTTTTGCATTTATATTTCGCCGCTTCTCCAACATTTTGGGTATATGCCTCTCATCATTAAAACTCTTTCAGTTTTGGCGACNACTCCGTGTTCCATTTTGAAAATTTCTTCTGTCGAAGCTGTGGCTTTTGCGAGAGCTATTGCTTCGCCCTTTAATGTGAAGATGGCAATTATGGAGTCTTTGTTTATTCCAGTTTCAAGGGATAAAACTCCGGGTGCTGTTAAGCTTGCTCCGTGGCAGATGGCGTCAACAGCTGAATCTCTGATGTAAATTTTTGGAATGAGGGCTAAGGCTTTCTCCATGGGTTGTATGAATTTTCGCAGAATTTTCTCGTCTTTTTGTTTTTGCCATTCCATAAACCAGTAAGCCACATCATGCAATGTAACAATGTCTCCATTTTCAACGAAGGGTCCAGCCCTTGTCCTGCGAAGTTCCTGCATGTGCGCTCCGCATCCTAAAACTTCTCCTATGTCAAAGCAGAGTTTACGAATGTATGTTCCTCCTTCACATCCAACTTTGAAGAGAACATTGCGCNCATTCATCTCAAGAAAGTCTATGTAGTAAATCCTTCTAGTCCTCAGTTGACGCTTAACCGAAGCCCTCAAAGGAGGCCTCTGATAAATTGTGTCCTCAAACTCGCTTAAGACTTCTTTAACCCGCTGTTCCGTCAGGTTTCCATGAAGTTTCATTAAGCAAACGTATTCTTTGCCGCTGTAGAGCAAGGCTTGAACGATTTTTCTGGATTCTTCTAGGGTTACGGGTAAGACGCCGGTCACTTTGGGATTTCTCTGGCTTTTAAGCCTCTAGAGTCCCGCCGTGACCAACATTTTGAAGTTTGAGGATGCGTTTAACCCAAGCAGCCACTTCATGGCTTGTTGGACCAGCTGGTTTGTCAAGGTTTATAACACCATAGCGTATGTACTCTTCAGCTGGTCTTTCTTCTGGTTTATGACCGTATCGTGGATTCGTTTTATCCTCAGCCTTCACCAATAGTTGGCGCTTAATTTCCCATGGAGCAATTGTTCTAGGCATATGTGAATGCATCACTCCTATAATGTAGAGAAAAAGCTTAGAGGTATAAGAGCTTAAACCGTGTCGATGGTTGGCTTAACCATCTGCGCCATTTCTTCCAGCTTACCAGCCTCTTTTAATGCTTCTGTCACTTCTTCGTCTGATGCTCCGCGTTTTATGGTTATTTTTTCTTGGAGTGGTTCTATGTGGTTTATGTTTACTCTTCGCCTCTTCACGCCAGTGACATTTTTTGGTCCTGTTATTAACACGAAGCTTTTATCGATTATATCCACTATAACGCATTTTCTTCCAGCTTCTCTGCCAGTTAATTTTACACAGATTCTGCCAACCTCTATTGCTGGCACACTCAAGCCTCCTTAAGAGCGTATTAGAAACCGTTATAGACATATATTTATTGGTTGCTCAATTAAGGGTTATGTTGGGGCGCTATATAATAGCAAGATGTGTGAATTGGAGTTGAAGATAGGATTAGTAACCATTGGGCAGTCGCCCAGAACAGATGTGACGCCAATTTTAAGAGATATACTTGGTACAAAGGTTGAGCTAATCGAAAAAGGGGCCTTAGACGGTTTAGGAAAGAAGGAAATTGAAAAGTTAGCTCCCACAGCACGAGATTATACGTTGGTTACCAGATTAAGAGATGGAACATCTGTCAAGGTGGCGAGAAGGTATATCACATCTAAAATTCAAAAGTGCATAGAAGAACTCGAAGAGTTAGGTGTTGGCTTAAATCTGCTTTTGTGCACAGGAGAATTTCCAGCTTTAAAGGCGAAAAAGCCTTTGATTATGCCAGACAAGTTACTTTCTAACATTGTTCGATGTGTCAAAGGCGGAAAAATCGGCATAGTTGTCCCAGAAAAGGAGCAAATACCTCATATGGAAAGAAAATGGAGAAGCAGAGGCATATCTGTGGTTATGACCAGTGCAAATCCTTACGGCGAAAGCAAAGCTTTAGAAGAGGCTGCCAAATTTCTTGCTAAAAAGGATGTTGACGTGATAGTTCTTGATTGTATCGGTTTCACCCCGAAAGCTAAAGGGTTATTTAGCCATTTAACTGGGAAACCAGTCTTACTGCCACAAACAATCCTTGGAAGCATATTAAAGGATTTAGTTAGGTCATGAATTTTTCAACGATTTTGTAGAGGACGCTTGTTCCAAAAACCAGATTTTCTATGGAAATTCTTTCATCTATTCCATGAGCCATTTTCAAGATTTCGCCGTATGGTAAGTCTGCACGCATTGGTTCAAAACCATAGCATACGCTGCCCATCCTCCTAAAGAAGCGGGAATCAGTTCCACCAGTGAGCAGGAATGGCACTGCAGAACAGTTAGGCTCAAACTCTTTCAGAACATTCACAATCAATTCATAAAGCGGAGTGTTTGCCGGCGATTCTGAAGGATCATTGGCTTGGATTATTTCAAAATTCAATTTTTCTAAGCCTACATCTCCAAGCAATTTTTTAATGTATTCCATTGTTTCTTTAGTATTTTGTCCCGGCAGTATTCTACAATCGAAAATAGCTTCGCATTCTGAGGGAATTATGTTCTCTTTGACGCCGCCGTGGATTACTGTTGGGGTTATGGTCATTCTGAGCATTGCCCGAAGCTCTTCAGCCATGGCTTTATCTTGCTGAGCTAGCATGTCCAATATTTGGTCACCCATGTCTGGGTTTTGAAGCAAAAGCGAAACCCCCTGTTTTAAGGCTGGATTTTCCTTTGCCATTTCGTTTAGGAAAATCTTCATAGTTGGGACTACGGAGATTTTTGCCCTATGATTTCCAAGCTTTTCCACAACTTTGTTCATGCGTAATATGGCGTTGTCAGCGGCGCCTGGCACTGAACCGTGTCCTGGACTGCCTTTGGCTTTAATTTTGAACCATAAAATTCCCTTCTCTGCAGTTTGAACTGTAAAGATGTTTTTGTCGCCAATTGGAATTGCTAATCCTCCACCTTCGTTTAGAACATAGTCTGCCCGAACCTTTTCTGGATGGTTGCGAACAAGCCACCCAGCACCAGCTTCTCCGCCCTTCTCTTCGTCTGCAGTTGCAGCCAGTATCACGTTGCCTTTGAGTTTTACACCGTTTCTTTTAAGAAGTTTCATAACCATAACTTCCATGGCTGTCATGGATTTCATGTCCACGGCGCCGCGTCCCCAAACGAAACCGTCTTTGACCAAGCCTCCGAAGGGGTCTACGCTCCATTCTTTCGGGTTTGCAGCCACCACATCCAAGTGTGAGAGTAAAAGTAAACTCGGTTTTGCTTTCTCGCCTTTAAGCCTTGTTATGACGCTTCCTCTTCCAGGTGCAGACTCGAAGAGTTCACATTTTAAACCTTCTTTTTCCAGATTTTGTGCCAAATATTTTGCTGCTTTGGTTTCGTTTCCCGGCGGGTTTGTGGTGTTTATGCGGATTAGGTCGCTGAGAAGGTTTGTGATTTCCTCTTCTATTTCTCTTAATATTTGAGCGCCCATTTTAATTATTCACCTTTTATGGCAGACTATTAAATGCCATTCCACTTAAGGTTTTATCCCCTTCTAACAAGTGAGGTGGAAAGCTCCAGCAACCCGCTTGCCAGAAACCAAAAGTTTGTTAAAAGTTTGAAATGCCTCTTTTGTGGGCTGAGNCACCAATTCGATTCCATGAGATTTTAAGGCTTCCTCCACTTCGCTTGAAACCTTTAAAAGTGCATTATAGCCCGTTCCNACAACCAAAACTTGAGGTTTAGGCTGAAAGCTGAAAATTCTATCCAAATCTTTCGTGTATAGTCTGTGGCCTTCCTTTCTCCACCAGCCGTCAAAAACTTTTCCCTCATAAATTATAAGGTCGCTTGTGTATCTTTTGCCATTTACAACCATAACGCCAAAATTATAGGACTCTATCAAGCCCAACACCATTAAAACCCATCAGCCTTTTACAATTTAAATTTTCATCGCTCCAAAATATAATTTGAGTTGAGAAAATGAGGGTGCTGCCCGCAAGTTTCTATGAAAGGGAGCCAGACGTGGTTGCTAAAGAACTGCTTGGAAAAATTTTGGTAAGAAAAATGAATTCCACAATCATGTCTGGAAAGATTGTTGAAACAGAAGCCTATTATGGAGAAAAAGACCCAGCTTCGAAGGCTTATAAGGGTAGGAAAGTGTTTAATGAGTTGATGTTTTTGGATGTTGGAAGAGCCTTCATTTACATGGTTCATGGAAATTGGCTTCTAAACATAGTTGCACACCCAAAAGGTGATGTGGGGGCGGTTTTGATTAGGGCTTTGGAACCCATTTTTGGAGTGGAAAT
>JGI24721J44947_10008344_pt1 | contig 13580 bp, 13 predicted proteins | sample YelNatPaOPGAMG01_FD_44947 | JGI IMG/M metagenome (IMG submission 44947)
TACTCAACTCTATACTTGGCTATGTTCACACTCCTATGGCAGTTCGGGCAGTTAGCGTAGTACTTCCTCTTACCCTTGTAATCCCAGACATGACCACACGAAGGGCACACCACCAACAAACATACACACAAACACTTATAAACCTTTCTATTTCATCCCCGCCCTGAAGGGCGAGGCTTTCTGTTGTAAATAGACAATATTTCCCAAAAGAAGATTTTAGCGTGAGAGATTTTGAATGGAACTTGTGGAGCTTCGAAAAGCTTGAAAAGAATTTCAAGAGTTTTTCTTTCAGAGGTGATTTAAGCTTGGAAGAGTATATCAAAGAACTGGAAAAGGTCGGCTTTAAAATAATCAGGATAATTGAAGAGGACTATGTGATAATACTCGCAAAACATCCCTGAGCAAAAATTTATAAAGCATGTAGAGGTTTATAGCCATGGTAGCCTGGTATTACTGGGGTATATTGCTTATATTGCTGATCTTTTTCATTTCATCAATCAGAATAGTCAAGGAATACGAAGAGGAGTTATTTTCAGACTTGGAAGGCTGGTTGGGGCAAAAGGGCCCGGACTTTTCTTCATATTGCCATTCGCTGATAGTATGGTGAAAGTTGATTTGAGAACAGTAACCTACGACGTCCCGCCACAAGAAGTTGTGACCAAGGATAACGTTACCGTGAAAGTAAATGCAGTAGTCTACTACAGGGTTGTAGATCCGACTAAAGCCGTAACGGAAGTTTATGATTACAAATATGCAACCGCCCAGATCGCACAAACAACGCTCAGAAGCACAATCGGCCAAGCAGAACTTGACGAAGTTCTTTCGGAAAGGGATAAGTTGAATATTAAGATCCAGCAGATAATAGATGAAGCTACCAGTTCTTGGGGTATAAAGGTTACAGCGGTTGAAATAAAAGACGTAGAACTGCCCGAAGAAATGCGAAGGGTGATGGCAATGCAAGCCGAGGCTGAGAGGGAAAGAAGGTCAAAGATAATAAGAGCCGAAGGAGAATATCAGGCAGCAATGAAATTAAAAGAGGCGGCTGAAGTTCTCGCAAAGAGCGAGGGTGCTCTGTTTCTTAGATACCTGCAAACGCTTAATGAAGTTGCTGCTGAAAAGAATACCACTATAATACTGCCAATTCCCGTCGAAATGCTCGAAATGCTCAAAAAGCGATAATTTTATAAAATTTGAGTTAAAACCGGTCAGTATCGAATTAGAGAAAAATATTTTTATAAGTCTACACTTTTTATGGACCTAATCCTGACACCCTCCTCACCCATGCTAGGAAAAAGAGTGGCCGAAATTCTTGGTTTGAAACTCGCAAAAACCCACTTCAAGAAATTTCCGGATGGAGAGCTGTACGTTAGAGTTGAGAGCGATGAAAGCAAACATTTGGTAATTTCGAGTATTAACTCAAACGACGATATTATCCTAATTAACCTAATTTTCGATGCCCTGAAAGGGGACATTTTCCTCATCGCTCCATACATGGGTTATGCAAGACAGGATAGGGAATTTCTTGAAGGGGAAGCAGTAAGCATAAGGGCTGTCGCAAAAATGCTTGAGGAGAGAGTTGAGGGAATTCTGACTGTAAATATCCACAGCGAAAGAGCCAAAGAAAAGTTCAGAAAGCTTTTTGATTTAGATGCCATGCCCCTCATTGGTGAGCATTTCAGGGGGAGAGATGTTGTTATGATTTCTCCTGATAAAGGTTCCGCGGAGAGAGTTAAAGTTGCTGCAAGTATTGCAAATGCAGACTGGGATTGGCTCGAAAAGAAAAGAATTGATGCACAAACAGTCGAGATATTTCCGAAGAATGTGGAAGTAAATGGAAAGACTGTATTGATTGTAGATGACATAATATCAACCGGAGGAACAGTAGTAGAGGCCGCAAAGAAATTATACGAACTCGGAGCAAAAAGAGTTGAATGTGCATGCGTTCACGCCGTTCTTGCGGACTTTGCTGCAGTCAAGCTTTTCTCATGTGGCATTGAAGACATCGTTGCAACTGACACAATTGAAAGGATATTCTCTAAGATAAGTGTTGCCAAAATAATCGCCGATCACATCAGGAGAGTATATCAGAAAGCGTGATTTGCTTTTGCTCGAATAGCGACCTTATTTCGTGCTCTATTAACTTTAACCTCTGTCTCGTGTATTCCGAGACCTTGTAGTTTTCACATAATTTCTTAGATATGTCCAAGTACTTCACTATGGAACTGCTATGGACAGTAAGCGTTAAATTTCCGCCGCATTTTCTGCATTTGCCTTTTAGCGGGATCCTTCTATATTTCTCATTGCAGTCAACGCATCGAAACTCCTGTCTCGAAAAAGCCCTCAAATTGCCAATAATGTCTGGAAGAAAGTGAATTGTGATAACTCTTTCAGCTACATCATCCTCGTCAACCGCGGATATTTTTCTGGCTATTTCCATCTGCTTTTCGACCTTCTCATTCATCGTCTTTAACTTTTTGTAAGCACTTTCCTTGACCCCGAGCGTTATGTCTGTGTCGTGAGTGAATCCGAGATCGAAAAACCTCGAATCATCTTTGAGCCTGTCCTTCACCTTCTCAACCATCTCCTCGCATTCTTTTGGATTTGCAAACCGCAGAGTTGCATTGTAAAATTCCAGCGGATAGCGGAATACTATGTCCATGTTGTGGACTTCTTTATCCACCTCTCTCGGATCTACTATTGTTGTCAAAACAAGGGGGGCATCCATTTGACCTCCTCTCTTTTCGGGCAGGAAATGTCTTGAGAAATTTATTAGACCATCTAGAAGTAACATCACACAATCTTCATCCCCATCGCAATTCCTTCTCTTTGCAGCATGGAAATAGGGATGAGCATAACAAGCAAGGATATCCGCAAATCCTATTATTCTCCCGAGAACACCGGCGGACGTATGTGGTGCCAATGCGATTACCAAATGGCCTACCANATCCTCCGGCTTTTCGACCCTGTAGTAAGGCTCGAGACCGTAAAACTTTGTCAACAAGTCATCGATAAATCTCGCAACTTTACAAAGGTATTCGGCGCACTCTTTAGAGATGATTATGTCCTGAGGCTTAAGCTCCAAAATCTGATCCTCACTCTTGAGTTCTCTACCCATGTAATCTCTTGTGTACCCAAGATTTCTGAGTCTCTCGACGCTGACGCCTATTTCTCTCGGCCTGAAATGGGTCAGCGGTAGATCTGTCATGTCATACCTAATCGTTCCATCTTTGAAAACGTAGACATCATGTTTTGCTCTAAGTATTCCCTTTTCTATTCTTTCTGGAATCTTATTTTTCGAAGTTAAACCGATAACACCTTTCACAAGTTCTAGGCTGTCGTATTCCCCTAGCCTTTTGAGTGCATCATCATACAGTTTCCTAATATCAACAACTCTTCTCGAATATCCCCTAGTTTCAGAGCCACATCTACACCTCTCCGAACCGGTCTTTGATTTACACTTTGGGCAATAATATACCTGTTGAGTTATTCCGCCGCACTCGCATTTCAGCCAGAAGTTCTCCTTTCCACAGCTTGTGCAAATCCTCAAGGCAACTTCTACCTCAACTTCTCCCTTCGATATTCCGTCCGAGTGTTCAAGTGCGCTCTTTAAATCCCTCGTTTTCCCACCAGCAAAGCTTACCGGAAATAGAATGTGAGGTGGGGGGCTCATTTTACGTTCCTTGGCTTTTTCAGGTCTTCCCATTCTTGCCCCGATTCTTGAAGGGGCTTTTTCTCTAACTATCAGTCCAGAAACGTTTCTAATTATCTCAAGAACGTTGTTGCCCTTTATCTCTCCAAATTTCCTCAACTTCTGATCCAGTCCAAGACAGCGGGTTAAAACTTTCCAATTTTCGATTACAATTTCTTCCCTAACCTTGTGCTCTACTAGCAACTTTTCAAGGATTTCCTTGGCTCTAGAATCCATTGGCAATACCAGAAATCTCCCCTGTCCTTCTATTTTCCCTCGCTCGCTTATGAAATCTCTGAGATAACAGTATTCNTCTATGCTTATATCATGCCAAAGATACGTCCACTTTGGATGCAGTGGAACATTGAGCTCGTCGCAAAGCTTAAGAGCTTCTTCCTCACTCGGATCCTCAATCTCGACTTTTGATTCCTGCACCCACCACTCGTAACAATAAGCTCCCGGAATCAGTGGATGGTTGTTCTCAAGAAAGTCGCCATAGTTTATCAGAATTTCACCAAGATCCAATATTTTCTCGACTTCTCCCTTTAATTCGAGGGCTTCTTTTACCGAATTTATTCTCACAACATCTCCATTTTTCAATCGAACTGTGGGACCTTCAATTGTCGTTACCGGTACAACACTTCCAGCCTTTCCCGGTCTTTCTATTTTCATCTGGGTCCCTATCGCAATAAAGTCTATTAGGATCATTGTTGCCGGATTTATCCCAACGGTCGCGAATCCGGAATTCCGTGCCCTTCCATACCTAAGCCTAAAGCCACCCTTTTTAGATGGGTGACTCAAAACCGGTCTGCCGGCTACTATGTCTGCCAAATATTTTGCTCTCGGCCTTAAATCAACATCCTCTTCAGATTCCTTTTTAATTAATTTCTCGAGCCACTCCCAGCCGTCTATTTTAAGCTCCTCAACCATTTTCTTAAGCTTTGGGGCTTTTAAAGCTATTCCTTCAGCAATTATAAGTGCCATCCCTCCCCTTACCCTGTTAGTTTCAACTCTGGGTAGATTTCTGTATCCAGAGACTTCAACGTCTTCCGTTGCTTCGCCATCAATGCATACCGGACAATTGGACACTATTAGCCTTATTTCCTCATCAGTCGGCAAATACTGAAGATTTGCTACCCTCTTATAGAGCTGAATTTCTTCACAGTATCTTAGGATTTCCTCTTCAGTTGGGATATACCTTCCTATTCCAAGCTTTCTCCTAACGTAATCTGCTATTAGCACCGATATTACCTGCGCGGTTCCCCCTGCACTCCTAATTGGCCCGGCGTAATAAACTTTCAGAAAACTAGAGCCATCATAATTCTTGTCGATTCCAACTTTTGCAATTCCCTCTATCGGCGCCGCCACAACGCCTTCTGTCATTATTGCTACAGCCGTTCTTATGGCCTTGTCTATCGCGCTTAAAACGTCCATTTTGCCAAATTTACCCTCTATTATNTCATCCGCTATTATGAAGCACATCTTATCTCTCGCAACTCCACTTTCTTCAAGTTCNCTTATTCTTTCAGCGATTCCCTCAAAACCGATGAGCTTTTCAACCCTTTCCGCCATGTCCTTTGCTATCAGAATCTCGACTTTTGGTTCCGGATCAAGGCATTTAATTCTAGCCGCTTCAGCGATTTTGTAGNCTTCCTCAAATTTCTCGATAAGACTTTTATGATAGTTTTGAATGTCTTTCAGCCTCCAAGATTGATCATCCTTCTCGACTTCGAAGATAGGGAAAAATTTGTCAAGCGTCAGATGCATAAAGCAATTTAGCATTAATAAAAAAATCTTTTTGTATTCCAAAGCATTTATGATCTTTCTTTTTTATTTTTAAGACTGGGGGCTACTTCTTGTCCATCACAATCTTAAGTATGTCTTCAACTTTGCTTTCCCCGCCCTCGGCTATCTCTATATATGCCCTGAAACTCTTAAAGTTCTGGAANTCGGACAAATAACTTGCAAATATTGAATTCGGGATTATTCCTCCATCCTCAGGAGCTGTATCGAGGAGCTTCACCTTCAAATTCACCCTTCTATCACCCTTTACAACTGAAACGATATCACCCTCCTTTATACCGCTTCTTTTTGCAAACTCAGGATTCAAATAGATAACCGCTTCTTTCTGCTCGGCCGAATGTCTTGCCACAATAATAAGAGCTTCGAACTTCAATAACCTTGCAATGCGAAGCATTACAATCCCTCCAAAATTTTCTTCAATATGTAAACATCGTCGTATTCAGTTTTTTCGATAGGTCTAAGCTTTTGTCTAACTCCATCGCTTCTGACCATTTCCCCTCCAGATTCTATTCCCGATAAAGCAGATCGAATTGAAACTTCTGATATGCTTGCAGTCAGTGTGTTCTTAGGATCGATAGTTATCTTTTTCACCGCCATCAAATTTCTGGAGACATCGTATGGAAGAGAAGAGACTGGATCGGTGCCTATTATCAGGGCAGCGTCTATAGCATTCCTCCTAAGTAATTCGGAAAATTCAAATGCTTTGTCGCTCTTTTTTTCAGAAAAACTGAACTTGTTAACAGCTCCAACGGTCTCGAAAAGAGTCTCATTAAATCCCCGCATATTCGAGTGAAATCCAGAAGGTAAGAAGTATAGCGGAGTTATTTCGTTCATCTTTCTTATGAATTCAAAAAACAGCCCATAGTTGCCTTTCAGACCATATTTGAGTCCGAGACCTCCAAAAACAACGTTAAAATCAGCTCTTTTCATCTCTCTTATTACTCCGCCCACATCGTATTTGGATGCTTTTCCTTCAACTGCTTTCAAAAAGGATTCCACTAGCTCAACATCGTTTTCCACTTTTATGAACTTTGCATTCTTTTTCGCGAGCTTTGCTATCTCCGATTTCCTTATGTCTATTACTACAAGGAACCTGTCTTCATCATATCCCCTGTTTCTTTTTGCTCCCCTTGGATAATATGTGTACTTCGACATATGCCTCGGAAGGCTTCGATAAACGTTTGTACCCCAGTAAATTATCACGTACGCATAATCTCTGACTTGATCAAGGGTTGCCGATGGGACTTCCTTTTTCAGTATTGCCTCAACGAATTCCCCAAGACAAAAAGAGGAGTTGTCGTCTATATAGCCTCCGAGCTTCTCGGCTATCTTTATCGCTAATTTCTGCGCCTCAACTGTTATCGTATCCATTCCATAGATAACAGGTGAACTTGCAGATTTAAGAATTTCAGCTGCAGCCTCTATTGCTTTGTCCAAATCTACTTCCTTCCCATTCACGGAGTTCTTCGCCCTGTTTTGCCTGTATTCGGAAATGTGCTTGTAACCTCTCTCACAAGCATTCAAAATTTTTCCGTCTTCGAGCTCTATATCATCACATAAACAGGAGCATGCTGTACAGATCATTTTCATCCCTCCAAGAAACTTATCGCATCTGTCGGACAGTTTTCCCTGCAAACAACACAGAGAATTCTGCTCTTTCCGTATCTCCTGCAAGCATGCATGTTTTTAATTACAAGTTTTCCGTTTTCTATCCTGTAAATCGGATCCGATATCGTTGGGCCTCTTCCACTTCCGGCTCCTTGTGGATCCTTTTCAACATGGACGGGGCAAACGACAATACAATTACCGCAGCCATTGCATTTATCACTGTTAACTATCAAACCTGTCTCTGTGGCCTTCTCTAGAGGCTTAAGGATCTCCTTAAGTTTTTTTAACTGAACTTCATATTTTTTCTCCTCAAAAAGCGGTCTACAGTCCTCAAGCTTTTTCTCTCTGTTAAGCAGCTTAAAAGCGAAGCTCATGCAGGTTTGTTCACCACATTTCTTACAATTCGTTTTGGGTAACAACTTGTAAATGTCCATCGGTGTTAAGGGCATTGGGAAGAGATGCCCTTAAGCAATAAATATCTTTCACAACTATTCCGGATCACAAAAACTAGAAAAATTTTTAAAATTCAATCTGATCAGAGAAACATGAGCGAAGCGTATGATTATCAGCTTTTGATAAAACACATATTTGAGAGCGGACATCGCTACGCTCCGAAACAGGAAATAGTATACAGAGACATACACCGCTATACATACAGCGATCTCTATAAAAGGGTTCACAAGCTTGCAAATGCCTTGGAAAAGCTTGGAGTTAAAAAAGGAACTCGCGTAGCTGTTTTGGAATGGGATTCACACAGATATCTCGAATGCTATTTCGCCATCCCGATGATGGGTGCAGTTTTACACACGGTGAACGTCAGACTCAGCCCTGAAGACATTCTGTATACGATGCAGCATGCTGAAGATGAAGTAGTTCTAGTTTACAAAGACTTTGTTCCCCTAATGGAAAAAATAGCGGATAAACTGGAAACTGTTCGGCACTACGTAGTCATGACAGACGATGCAATGCCGGAAACTAAGCTTACAGACATCGAATACGAGGATATGCTAAGGAAAGAAAAGAGCACGTACGAATTTCCGGATTTTGATGAGAATACTATGGCTACTCTCAGCTATACCACAGGCACCACCGGTCGACCGAAAGGAGTTTGGTTCACTCACAGGAAGCTTGTTCTTCATACGCTCTGCGGATGCATAGCGATGTCAGGCTATCGCTCCCCACTTAGACTTACGGGAGATAAGGAAGTCTATATGCCGCTAACTCCGATGTTTCACGTCCATGCATGGGGAATTCCATACATGATGTGGCTTATGGGCTACAAGCACGTTTATCCTGGCAGATACGAGCCGATGATGATAGCGAAGCTAGTTTTAACGGAAGGCGTTACTTACTCACACTGCGTCCCAACAATCCTGCAAATGATTGTAGACAACATGCCGGAAGGGCTGAAATTCCAGGGCTGGAAAGTATTGATAGGTGGATCAAAGCTGCCTGAAGGACTTGCAAAAAGAGCGCGCGAGAAGGGAATATACACCATGGCCGCATACGGAATGAGCGAAACTTGCCCGGCCTTAACTGGAGCATTCTTCAAACCCCATCTCCTAGACCTGCCGGAAGATGAAAAAGTAAAGCTCTCCGTTAAAACCGGAATCCCCTTCCCTCTGGTATATGTCAGGGTTGTAAAGGATGGCATGAAAGACGTGGAACCAAATGAAAGAGATATGGGAGAAATAGTTGTTAGAGCTCCATGGCTAACAGACAGCTACCTCAAAGATCCCCAGAAAACACAGGAGCTTTGGGAGGGTAAGTGGTTGCACACCGGCGATCTGGCAGTAGTTGACAGCGAAGGCTACGTGACAATTGTTGATAGGTTAAAAGATGTTATAAAGAGCGGAGGAGAATGGATATCGTCTCTCACACTAGAAAACCTCCTAAGTCTGCATCCAAAGGTTAGAGAAGTCGCGGTAGTTGGCGTTCCGCATGAGAAATGGGGAGAAAGACCAGTGGCAGTTTTAGTTCCAATGCCGGGAACCGAGATCAGCGAGGATGAAATGAGACAGTATCTGATGCAGTACGTCGAAAAAGGTACAATAACAAAATGGGCTGTACCTGATAGATTTATTGTAGTCAAAGAGCTTCCAAAGACAAGCGTTGGAAAGATAGACAAGAAGGTAATACGCAAACAAATTGCGGAGCAATTTGGAAAATAATTTTTAAATTTTTATTAAAATTAATTTTGTGGAGTAAGTTTATTATCAGAAGACAAACTATTTTTGTGAGATGTATAGTCTGCGGAAAGGAGAGCAAATATAAGATATGCGGAAAATGTTTTTCCGAAAGGAATAGCTTAATAAGTCTCCAGAAATTTGAATTGGAAATTTGTAGCAGATGCGGAAACGTTAAAACGCGTAAAGGTTGGATAAAGTTAGATCTGAAAAAAGCAATTGAAGAGAGAGTTCTCGAGGAAGTTCGAGTTTTTCCTGATTTTAATATTGAAAAAATAGAAATTGCTGGTAACACAATCCTATTCTCCGGAGAGATATATGGAGAAAATGTAAGCGTTAGCGCCCCCCTGTCCTACAAGATTCACAGAATTGCCTGTCCAAGATGNTCGAGAGAGAGCGGTGGTTACTATGAGGCNATCGTGCAGATAAGGGCAAAGGGAAGGGGGCTGAGAGAAGAAGAAATCAGAATAATAAACAAAATTGCACAAGAAGTAGTTGAATTAACTTCTGGAGAAAAGGATTTCATTTTAAAAATAGAGGAAAAGGAATCTGGACTGGATTTTTACTTTGGAAGCAAAAAGATTGGAGAAAAATTCTCCCGAAAAGTTGCAAACGAGCTTGGAGGTAGCGTTTTAACCACCCGAAAACTGCACACTAGAATCGACGGAAGAGATGTTTATAGGTTCACATATCTTGTGAGACTTTCAGAAGCTGAGGAAAGCGATGTGGTTCTTAAAGATGGAAAAATATGCGTAGTAAAGAATGCCAGACTGCAAAAGGGAATCGAAATTCTTTCGGGCAAAAGTATGAACATCGAAGATTCAAAGATGATTGCAAAGAGGGATTCCATGGCATGGGGGATAATTACAAACCTAGATGAACACGTTGCAGAGGTGATGGATTCTTCTGGGAGACTTTTCCAAGTTCCAAAACCCTACGGTGCGGAAATTGGCAGAGAAGTCCTCATATTCGAATTTGAGAAAAAAGTCTACGCGTTTCCTAAGGACATATGAAGGCTGTAAGAGTTAGGAAAGAAATGGCTGAAGACGTTCGAAAATTTGCAGAAAAAATTGGTGCAAAAGATAAAAATAGGCTTATTAAATTTGATGGCGAATTCGTGGAAATTCCGATATTAGACGGCTATGAAGATAATTTCATTGGATTTGAGATTGTAAAGCAAAAAGATCCTATCTGGAGTTCCAAGAGGGATTTTTTCGAGAAAATATCGGAATTCATACCAAAAGAGAAAATTTGTTTCGCCCCTAGAGGCTACAAAGTAATAGGGGATATAGCCATAGTAAAGTTCGGCGATGAAATTGCCGAATTCGGCAAAAAAATTGGCGAAACAATCTTGGAATTGAACAAAAGAATAAAAGCNGTATGGAGAGAGANAAGTAAGGAAGGAATGATNAGAAAACCAAATATGGAGCTTTTGGCTGGAAAAGGAAGCGAGACAATCCATGTAGAGAACGGATGCCTTTTCAAGCTCGATGTCACCAAAGTTATGTTCAGCCTTGGAAATCAATATGAAAGACAAAGAATTGCCAGAGAGTGTAATGAAGAGATAGTTGTTGACATGTTTGCGGGAATTGGATATTTCTCGATTCCGTGTGCAAAAAGGGCTGAGAAAGTTTATTCCATAGAGATTAACCCAGAAGCTTTTAAATATTTGCTAGATAATAAAAAACTTAACAATACCAAAAATCTGATACCAATCCTCGGAGACTCGATGTTCATAACTCCTGAAGGCATCGCTGACAGAGTTGTAATGGGTCATTTATTTTGCGCAGAATTCCTTCCAGCAGCAATAAGAGCACTCGAAAAGCGAGGGGTGATCCACTACCACGAATCTGTTCCCGAAAAGATACTTTGGCGACCGGTATTTAGGGTTGAAAAGATGTGTCGCGAACTTGGAAAAGAATGCAAGATTCTAAATATCAGGAGGGTCAAAAACTACGCTCCAGGGGTTGTTCATGTTGTTGTAGATGCTTTTGTTTACTAAAAATCTTTTAAAAAGCCTCACTGAACTTTTTTCTGCGCAGTTATAACTTTGTGGCTAAGCACTCCACGGGTTGCAGAAATTCTATCAACTAACTTCTTTATCTCCTCCATATCTCCCCTAACAACTATAACTTCCAAACACTGATCCTCGCTAAGATGTATGTGCATATCCGAGGATATTATATTGGCAAAGGCATGCTGAATAGATATCAGGGCGTCGCTAACACCTCGAACCGTATGGTCGAAAAGAACAACTATTACCCCCACAACCTCCCCTTTCTCGCTCTCCAACCATTTGTATTCTGTTATGTAATTTCTTATGGCATCTCTTATTGCCTCACTCCTCGAAGAATAACCACGAACTTTTATTATTGCATCAAACTCATCTAACAGATTTTTTGGCAAACTAACACCAATTCTCGTTATTCCTTCTTCCATGAAAGTTAAGATTCGTTTAATTATAAAAATATATCTCTAATCAAGCACCTTCAGTATCTCCCCCATCCCCTTACTCCTGCCCTCGCGGAAAATGAATTTTTGTCCCTCNAAGACGCACTGAGGGTGATATTTGAACCTTATTCTGACTTTATCCCTGTCCCCAGCCTTCAGGTATCCCTTCGAAATANTCCTAAAAATNACGGTCTCAGCAATCGTTTCTACATGCAAAACTGGTTCATAGCCAGGCTTTATTAGAGTTGGATGGGTAAAAACATAGACTTCAGCCTCGAATTCCTTAACAGCCCTTGGTAGANTCCTGCTCAGAACCATTCCTCTTCTTATGTCCTCGTATCTAACCCCTTTCAAAGCTATACCCACTATATCTCCGGGCCTAGTCTTGCTTATCCTGTAATGATGCATCTCTATGCTCATAACCTTGGCCACTTTGAAACTCCCGTCATCGAATGGGCCTATATAAACGTCTTCGCCCTCTCTTAGCTCACCGGATTTAACGCTCCCGCTTACAACTACCCCAACTCCTGTAACCCTATAAATTTTATCTATGTACATAAGAAATTCCTTTTCACCNCTGTATCTCTTCGGAAGCCTGTAGAGTAACTCCTCAAGTATCTCATAGCCCTCCAAAGTTATTGCAGAAGTTCTAATAACCGGCACAACAAACCTATTCTCTGAAACTATCTTTGAAACTCTTATCGCATCATTTTTATCCCTTAAAATGATCGGAATCCTCCCAACCGTTTTCAGCAAGTTGGATACCTGCGATACAACTTCCCCAACTCTCTCGACTGATACCATATCTATTTTAGTAATCGCAACGATTACNGGTATATCCATTGCAAGAAGAATGCCCAAATGTTCTCTGGTAGTTCTCGTAACTCCATCGTTAGCAGCTACTACAAGCAATCCGTAGTCTATTTTTTGTCCCAAAAGGCCCCGAATTGTAGTCCTAAGCCAAGGTTCGTGACCGACTGTATCTACAAAACTTATTATCTTATCCGACTTCTCTACAACTCTCGCCTTCTCTTCCTTGCTCATCGGATTCTTAAGCCTAACAATTTTTCCATCTTTAAAACCCAAAACCGCAAAGCTAAGCTCAGCGCTCAATCCTCTCTCTATCTCGTGCTTAAGTACATCCAAAAAGATCCTTGTAGCTCCATCGCCATCATCCGGCATCCCTGTAATAAGACATCCAACTAGCGTTGATTTTCCATGATCAACATGTCCGGCAGTGCCGATCATTACGTGCTCTTTTGCATTAACTTTTGTTATTTCAACTATCCCTACATAGCCCCCGTTTATTCCATATTTCTCAACGTTCGTAACTTCGGCTTCGATCTCATTCGCTATTCTTCTCAGAACTTCCAGAGTTTCAAAAAACTTCTCCTCGTTTATTCCCTTAACTTCTCCTGAATCGGAGACTCCAATAACGTAATAAGCTTTCCCCTTTCCCATTATAACACGGTGATTCATCTGACAGGCAAGCTGCCTAAGCCTGTTTTCCTTGAGATGATAAGAAGTGAGGTACTCCTTAAATTCTACATTTTCTCCTTCTCCCCTTTCAACCAGTTTTTCCAATTTTTCCACGAAATCTATTCTTCAGGAGAAATTTAAGTCTTTTGAATCGTTCATTCTAAAAATCTGAGTAGTAAGTTCTATGGCTAAAATTAGTAGCTCCGGTGTTAAGCTGAGCTTTTATGCTTTCAGCCTCATCTGCCGGTTTGAATTCAAAGCTCTCTCGTTCTGCAGATCCCATTAACCTCGGACTATTCGCAAATTCCCTATCTCTCTTCAAAATTTTATTAAAAATATTTAAGAGGTTTGCTTCCGGAACTCAA
>JGI24721J44947_10008359_pt1 | contig 13569 bp, 5 predicted proteins | sample YelNatPaOPGAMG01_FD_44947 | JGI IMG/M metagenome (IMG submission 44947)
TAGTTTAAAATATCTGAGCAGAATTAATCAAGTTGTGTCCCATAAGGCAAATATAGGCAATTTGAAGGTAATTCTAATGGCTGTATTATGTCCAGAATGCTGGGTTTTGGTTATTTTTATAGATTGCGGTGATCCCAATTCTTCGGACAATAAAGAGATTGTGCTGGCGAGGTTAAGGTTAATTCTTACCATGTGTTTCTTTACTCTGAGGCATTTAACTTATTCATCTCAAAAGATTTTTGTGAGCTGAATATCCAAAAAGCATAGTGTTTAGCTCTTGGGTTTCCGGAACTTTTAAAAAATATTCTGTTCATAATAGTAGCATACAATATCAGCGGTGCTGTTTAGCTAAAATACGCTTAGGATCCAGGATAAAATCTTTAGACTGCAATCAGAAATTTAATTATCTTTGCTCATATAATTATACGAATCGACCTCAAATGCATATCCTATAGGTTACGATTTTTTTATTTCACTTGCTCTAGTGTTCACTTAGTCTAGTTAATTTCAAATTGATGCACTCTTATTATTAAATGCCTTAAAATCTATGTTTTATAGGCATAACTAATTTATTATGTATCATAATGCTTTGATGTATTTTTAGGGAGCATATCAGAAAATTGCAGAAGTTCTTATAGACGAGCAAACGATTTATTAATTAAATGCCCAANATTTTCTAAATGATCAGGAAATAAAAATATAGACAAAAAAGAACNAATCTTTATAAAATTATAACAAAAAATATGCACTAAGGGAGACGATTGATGGCCACAGGAATTAAGCCAGGAGACAGAGTTCTCGTTCGGGAAAGGCCATGGAAAGTTAAATCAATTAACGATTGCCAGACAACACAAGCTTTAGTTGAATTAGAGGCTCTTGATGATGATTTTAGGCCTCGTTTTTTAACTATAATTACCCCTCCTGAGGAAGTTGTCTTACTTCCTAACCAAGAGGTGACTTTTGATCTTCGAGCATTTGACTCNTATTCGGCTTGGTCTTGGGCCCATAGAATTCTTGGCGCAAGTTTATGCCGAGATTCTGGCCCGGGAATATTGAGTGGTGCTCGATATGGAAGAGTTGATATTGAGGCTTATCAAATAGCCCCAACTTTGCGCGTATTGTCTAAAATTAGGCCATCTCTCTTAATAGCAGATGATGTTGGATTGGGTAAGACAATAGAAGCCGGGCTGGCAATGCTTGAATTGATAGCCAGAAAGAGAGTGAAAAGAATATTAATTGTTACGCCGGCCGGACTAATCGATCAATGGCATGATGAAATATTAGATAAATTTGGGCTTGAATTCAAAATAATAGGCAATGCCACCGAATTTGCTAAGGCGCAAGCCGAGTTACCTGCTGGTGTTAATCCCTGGGATGCCTTTGACAGAATTATTACATCTATAGACTTTTTAAAGAAAGAAACTATAAGAAAAAGAGCATTAAAGAAAAAATGGGACCTGGTTATAGTCGATGAAGCCCATGCGCTGGCGGAAGCAGGCACACCAGGAAATCCTTATAAGACTCAAAGAACAAGATTAGGTATTGAGCTTCAGAAGAATTCAAGAGGACTTTTGCTTCTTACAGCCACCCCTCATAATGGATACTCTCACTCATTTCGTTCTCTCATCGAATTAATCGACCCCGCTCTTGCATCATTCTGTGGTAGTAAAGAAGATGTCGAAAGACGGATTGAGGCTGCCAGGATAAGAAGAATGAAATCACAGATTAGACGAAGGTTACCAGATGGCACCGAGGTTCCGCTTTTTCCTAAAAGAAGCGTTTCTGGAATACCGATCGTTGATTTAACTGATTCTGAAAAAGAGTTATTAAGAAAGGTGGCCTCTTATTGTTCAAAAACAGCAAGACAAGCCGAAGATCAGGAGGATTCGGAGCTCATAGGTTTTGCAATGCAGATTATTAAGAAAAGAGCATTATCAAGCAAGGAAGCACTGAAAAATACGCTAAACCACCGTCTAGAAGCTTTAACTAAAGAAGAGCTAAAAGAAGAACCTCCATCTCCTCATGAATTCAGAGATCTTAAAGCCGACCTTCCTATTTCTGATTCTGAAGCAGAGAGAGTAGCAAGGAAAATAATAAGAAGTGCAATTCCAGCTGATGAAAAGAGAAGACAAGACGAAATAAGAGCAATAAGAAAGATTCTGCGTTTGATGAATCAATTGCCTCCAAGGGACCCAAAAGTGGAACAATTAATGGTAGAGCTTAATAATATTTTTTCTGAAGATAGTAAAGAAAAGGTGATAATTTTTACGGAGTATAAAGATACACTTAATGCTATTAAGGCTAGATTGGACAGGGACCCAAATTATAATGACAGATATGTGATATTTCATGGTGGACTAACAAGGAGACAACGTCTGGCCCGGGAAATGGAGTTTGAAAAGCCTGAGGTTAGAATTTTGTTGACTACAGATGCTGCTTCAGAAGGATTAAACCTTCAAAGGTATTGCAGGAGGATAATACATTTTGAACTCCCTTGGAATCCAAATAGGCTTGAGCAAAGAAACGGCCGTATTGATCGCTATGGTCAAACCAGAGAGCCAATAATCAAGTATCTTTATTATCCCGACAGCCCTGAAGATGATGTTTTGAATAGATTAGTTCGGAAGATTGAAGAGATGGCTAAGCAAAGATTGTCAACGCCAGACATCCTTGGGATTTTATCTGGAAGAGGGGAAATTCAAGAAGAGCTGACCAGGTTAGATCCGGAATCCCCCGAGGCGGATCAGAAAAAAAATAATTTGATTGTTGTATTTGAAGATAAGACGAAGGATTTTGTAAACGAATGTGGATATCTTTTAACCTTATCGGATTCTGTTAGTGGCGAAAACAATAAAATTTATCAATTGCTTAATTCTTCATATCCTCTTTTACCAGATGATATAGAATTAGAGGAATCTGTTATTGGCATCTTAGGCAAAAACAATGTAAAAGAATGTAACAATGATGCATATATATACAGGCTTGAAGTTCCTATAGAATTTAGAGGAGAAAAGGTCAGAGCGGTATATCCGGCAGCGACTTTTAGGCGATCTGTGGCTACAAAATATAAACCTGATGAGGTTGAATACATTACACCTCTTCATCCACTGGTTGTTGCCATTTCCCAAGAAATAAGAAGACGCTTTATCCAGGTATATACGACCAAAATAAACCTTGTCCCTAGAAGATTAGCAGCTATAGGCATAAATGCTAATGAACCGCCATCAATCCTTTTTACCTTTTATAGCTTTGTTAAAGATGGGGATGGGAATCTTGAAGAGCATATACTTGGAATAAGAATAACTAAGGATGGCAACGTATTGGGGGATCCCATTGATAATTTAAAATTCATAAAAATTAACAATTATTCTGATATTGATCTTAATATATTAGAAAATCTTTTTGCTGAAAACTTTGATAAATTAAGAGAGCTGGCCTTGCAAGAGTGTAAAAAATGGCTAGAACAGCGCAAACAGCAATTAATTCAGCAAAGGAAGCAGATAGCTGAAAAAATGATTAATGAAATTGAAAAAGATATAGGAGATAGGCTTAAGGAATTAGATGAAGAAGAAAAGAGAGCCAGAAAATTAATTGAAGATACTGGCCAGCAAAGATTATTCTCGGAGTTAGAATCAACTAGAGCAAAAAGCTATGTTTCTAGGAAAAATGTATTAATATCTTTAAAAAATGAGAGGATAGAAGAGATAAAAAGATTTATGCATGTAAATGAACCTGGAATTCCTTTCTCCATAGGTGCTCTTTTTCTCATCCCCGTTGGAGGAGAGCGATGAGCTTAAAATGCTTTCGAAATCATAAGGGGTTCTTTTCTGATTATTATCTTGGAAGTATATTTGTCAATGAATTGACGGGACGCAAAAAAAGAACTACTGACAAAGAAATCGATTTATTGCTTATTAGATTTCTTAGGATAAGAGAGAGAGCACAAAAAATTGCTAAAAATAATCAGGAAACAAGAGAGAAATTTATAAGACCACTCCTAAGGGATATTTTAGGTTTTCATCTCGGCAGAGGAGAAAACCAAATACATCTCCTTTATCTAAATGCTGAGCAAGAAGAAAAAGGAGAAAAACCGATTGTTCTTGCTTACTGTGGAAGCTGGGAGGAAAATTTTGATGCCGGAAAAGGTCAACATAACCCGATGCATGCTTTGAGTCGAGCTTTATCCCGAGTTGGATTTAAAATACGGGATCTTAATTTCTGGAAATGCGATAAGGCTAATAAGAAGTGATGGGTTGACTTCCACGGGAGCTTATCTTGAAGTGAACCTGGATGAGCTGGCCGAAAGTGAAAATAGAGAGGCCTTTTCTGCCTTTTTACGTCTTTTTTCTTCAAAAACTTTTATACCAGATGAAACAGGAAAAGTTTCCATAGAGGAAATTGAGAAGGAAAGCCGCCTTCATGCCGAGAAGGTCTCTGATGATTTAAAACAAGCTGTCTTTTCTGCTGCCGAAGCGCTTGTATCTGGTTTGATTGNAGATGCCATCGAANGGGGTGTAATATCTTCACCTTTTGAACTGAATGAACAACAATTGAAGCTCTATCGAGATGCGGCTCTAACNTGCTTGTATCGAATGTTATTTATTCTCTACGCTGAAGCCAGAGATCCAAGGCTTAACACTCATAAAATATATAGAGATAGCTATTCTCTTCAGGGGCTACTTGATGAAATTTTTGAGAAATCTGAAAATGCTTGGGCAGAGAATTGCGCCTCATTATGGTGTCGGATAAAGGCGCTCTTTAAAATTTATGATAACGGATTACCCAGAATAAGCCAGTGGGAATATATTCCTCCTCGTGGAAGCAATTTTTTTAGTGACAAAACTCCAGAAGGGAAAATAATAAATGAGGCCAGACTGTCAGATAAATTAGTTGTAAAAATATTACTTAGCCTGGCTACCTCAACTCCTCGCCAGGGCATAGGTAGAGAAAGAATTTCCTTTAGAGAACTTGATATAGAAAACCTTGGCGCCGTTTATGAAGGGCTTCTTGAATATGAGCCACGAATTGTAAACGAGCCGACTTTCGAGCTAAGCGTGCAAGGGAAAACCTACTTTCTTGGAGACAAGGATGTTGTTAGGCTCTGTGAACAAAAGAAATTAAAATTAAAAGGTAATTTAGAACTTTTTCAAGGGACTGCTGCAAATGCTTTAATAAGCACAGGGGTTAATATAAGTGATGAAGAACAGGAAGACGGTGGTATTGAGTTAATAGATGACCTAGAATACCTCCAGGATAATGAGGCAGATGAAAACGATCAGGAAACAAGCGATTCTGAAATTGAAGAAAGCGAAGAAGAGAAGGGAATAGAAAANGGGGNTTCGGCTAAGGTTATCAAAAGATATGAAGCCGGTTCATTTATTTTTATCCCGGGACCAGCTAAAAAGGGCTCAGGTTCATTTTATACGCCCAGAGCCTTAGTAAAAGATCTCGTTAGACACACTCTTGGACCTTTAATTCAAGGCAAGACTGCGGCTGAAATTGAGAGCCTGAGGATTCTAGATCCAGCTTGCGGGAGTGCACATTTCTTAGTTGAAGCCATGCGATATTTAGGTCAGGCGCTACACATGGCATATGTTAAGGAGTTAGATGGTAAACCACCCAAAGAATTTAGAAGTACAACTGGCCAGGGCTGGGACACTAATTGGCAAATCTCAGATGAAGAAGCGAGGGCAGCCAATTCGGAAGCCAGAGCTTGGTGTAAGAGAAGGATAGCAGAAAAATGTCTTTTTGGCGTAGACTTGAACCCCACAGCTGTTCAGCTAGCCAGAGTAGCTCTTTGGATAGAATCTGTCGCTGGAGACAGGCCTCTTACTTTTTTTGAACATCATATCCGCTGTGGAAATTCATTGCTCGGAACCTGGATTGAGCGGCTTGATTACCCACCTGCCCCGCACTTGAGAAGGAAAAGTGAAAGCAGAAAGGCTAAGAAAAAAAGTTTTGAGGCAGAAAAAACCAATTCGCATATGTTTGATTTTCAGCTTGGGCTTTTTAAGGGACAGATTCATGAAAAAATAAAGAAAGCTGCAGCTTTGCGCACACAAATAAATAATATATCATTGGATGATCTGATTTCTGAGGGGATAGAACCGGAATCAATTAATGAGCAGCATTATAAGGAAAATCTTCTTAAAGAAGCTGAGGAATTGCTTTCAACCTTGAAGTTAATTTTTGATCTTCGCTCAGCTTCTCCGTTCATTCCAGAAATATGGAAAGAATTTGATTTGTTCTGTAACTGGGCTGATAGCCCTGAACAGTTGACAACTTACTTAAAAGGCAAAGCATGGTGGCCAGAATTTGAAAAAGTCAGAAACAGAGAACGGTTTTTTCACTGGGAGCTGGAGTTCCCAGAGGTCTTTTTGGATAAAAGTCAGCACGGCTTTGATGTGGTGTTAGGAAATCCACCTTGGGAAAAGATTAAGCCGGACCGGAGAGAATTCTATGGTCGCTATGATATTTTGATTAGAGCATTTAAGGGAGGAGAACTTGACGGTAGAATATCGGAATTGCATGAGCTATATCCTGAGCTGAAGACAGCTTATAAGGAGTATGAGGATCGTATTAAAAAATCGGTCATATTCCTTAAAAAGGGAGGAGATTTTATTTATCAGGATTTTACAATAGATGGAAAAAGTACTGGTGGCGATCCTGACCTTTTTAAGTTCTTTGTCGAACAAGCGTGGAGGCTTGTAGCAGAGGAAGGCCGGGTTGGCTTCGTGGTGCCTTCAGCTATCTACAACAACGAAGGCTGCACTGGGTTGCGACATCTGTTGCTTGAAGAGGCTTCGATTGAACGGTTTTATGCCTTTGAAAACAGAAAAAAGATATTTCCTATTCATTCAAGTTATAAATTTGTTTCCCTTGTTTTCAAGAAGACCAGGCCGGAAAATTCTATTTTTGAAGCCGCTTTTATGCGGCATGATATTGAAGAGCTTGAAGAAACTGCAAGATGGCGTGAGCCTGGGAAAAAGTTTTCGTTCCCTGGACCTATTCCCTGGATGGTTAAGATCAGTAAAGAAGAATTGAAAAGGCTTTCTCCAGGAACTCTGGCTTTTCTTGAGTACAGATGCCCTCGCGATCGAGAAATTCTCTTGAAAATGTATAAAGGCAAACCTCTTTTAGGTGATCAGGGGCCAGGCACTTGGAATGCGCAGTTTTATAGAGAATATGACATGACCAATGACCGAGATCTATGGACTGACCCAAAAACCCGTAAACTGTGGAACCCAAGACAAATATTAGGGCCTGTAACAGGAACAACTGATAGTCAGCCCTACTATGATCCTTTGGCTTGGCCAGAGATCAGAGCAATGATGGCGGAGAAAGGCTTCTGGCCTCTATACGAGGGAAAGCATATTGACCAATTTTTGGTAGATGTCAAGCCAATTGAACGCTGGGTAAACCTCGAAGCAGCAGAAAAAAAGAGGGGCCGGCCGCCTGAGCCCGGCCCCAAATTAGTCTTCCGTGCTATTGCCAGTAATACGAATGAAAGAACCTTCATTGCTGCCGTCTTGCCCGAAAAATCCTGCTTTGGAAATTCATGTTGGGGTGCGGTTTTAAATAATCATAAAGCATCTTTGCTTTCTGGAATTATGAATTCATTAATAAATGATTTTTCGGTGAGATTGCGAGTTTCTTCAAATATGAATTTTACTCATGCTGGGAAAATGGTGGTAATAGCGCCAGAAGAAACAGAAGACTTCCCTTTAATAAAAACCTTTTCTGCAATTAATAATAGAATTTTAAGCATTTACGACGAACCTGAATATTTTGATCTTCTCTGGGAACTAAACAGAAAGGTCACCGAAGCCTATGGCCTGAAGCCTGATGATCTTGAATATATTCTCTCAACTTTTCCCGTTTTTATTCGCAAGCGTGTTGCTTTTTATAATTATCTCCGAAGCCGCATCGCTGAATGGGAAAAAACTTTTCCAGCAGACAGAGAATACACAACATCCATTAAAAAAGAAATTCAAATGGCAGCTGATTCGCAGGATGGATATAATAAAAATAATTCCGATAAGACTAACTAACAAGAATTAAAATATTTTATGAGAAAATTATTTTTAATTGGAAAGTGGGGCAAATGATTAATAGATCCCTTAGTTTAAGGAGAATTAGAAAACTGGACTTATCGGTGGAAGAAAACAGACCAATAAAAGTAACAAATAAATTATTTTAAAGGGGATATTATTAAATGAATGTTAACATGCTTCAGGCTGTTCACCATTTGGTGGGAGAATATCATAGTTTCTTAAAGACATCTTATAGGTTCCTTGACGATCATCTGAGAAAACAGTTTGAGGAACATTTATCAAAGGCGGAGGTGATAATAAAAGGGCCTTATGTAACACTTGCTCGCGATTTTGCTCTGGGGCATTCGCTGCAAGAATTGGCAGAAAGCGGATTAATAAGCCAAGAAATATTAAAGGCCAAATGGCCATTTGGTAAGGGGAGGTTATTCCAACATCAAGAAGAAGCTTTGAAAATTGCCAGGGAAGGGAAATCTTTTGTAATAACTACAGGAACAGGATCAGGCAAGACCGAGGCCTTTCTTCTGCCTGTTCTAGACGGAATTATCAGAAGGAAATCTCAGGGTGTTAAGGGGGTGCAAGCAATCCTTTTATACCCGATGAATGCTCTGGCTAATGATCAACTTGAAAGATTGCGGCGATTATTGCGAGGCTCTGGGCTTGATGTTTCCTTTGGTTTGTACACAGGAGACAGTGATGCTACCGCCCAGAATCTTAATGAACTGCCAGCTGAAACAGAAAGAACAACCCGTGCCGACATTCGTAAATCGCCGCCGGACATAATCCTTACTAACTATAAGCAATTAGAATTCCTGCTCATCAGAAAAGATGATAGACATTTATTTACGCCCTCTTTAAAATACCTGGTCCTTGATGAAATCCATAATTATAGAGGAGCTCTAGCTACAGAAGTTGCGTGTCTAATACGAAGGCTTAAGGCTCACGCTGGATTAAATACTGGCGATTTGATTGCTATAGGAACATCTGCGACGGTGGCTTCACGCNCAGAATCTATGGAGGCATTAGCTTCCTTTTGCTCTACATTATTTGGAGAGGATATTTCACCTAATTCTATAATAAAAGAAACTTATGTTCTCAACAAAGACGAAGCCTCGGAAAGGATGCCCCTGCCACCGACTTTGACTGAAGATGATTTATATAATCTTGATATCGAGAATGATGAGGCTGTCGTAGCTATAGCTGAAAAATTAACAGGAAAAAAATGTTTGATTGAAGGTCCGATAGCAGACAGAATATCGGCGATTCTGAGCGGTAATAAGATGGTTAAAGCCATAGAAGCCTATTTTTCTGAACCACATACAATTTATGAGGCAGCTAAATATATCCAAGAAAATTATGATGAAAGGAAGGCGATCAGCCTGGATCAAATTAAACTTGAAATCGAGGCTTATCTGCTTGTAGGAAGCATTGGAAATGACGAACATCCGCCGCGATTAAGGCCAAAACTTCACACCTTTTTTCATGGAGTTTATGATGTTTCGCTTTGCACTAACCCCGATTGTCGGTCGCTTGTTCCGCATGGTGGTACCTATTGTGAACGTTGTGGTGCGGTGGCCAGACCAGCAGCCCTGTGCCGAACCTGCGGGCAGGATTTTATCAAAGTAAGGTTTGAGAGAGAGGGGGATAACCTGCCCATTGGTACATTTGACTTTTTTAGTGATGAAAATACAGCTTTTTTAACACATGAAATTAGAGAATTGCCTGATAAACCGGAAGAAGAAAGCGGAAAAAGCAACGAAAACGATAATCAAGAGGATGAACGTGATGTTGAAAGTATCCCTGATCGCCCTAAAGAGAAAAGGGATCAAACATTAGAATCTGTAGGTTTCTGCACAAGTTGCGGAAGAATTCTGGAAGAAGGAGAAGAATGTCCTGAATGTCATCAAGCCTCAATTACTATGCTTATTCATCGGGGAAAACTGAACACCTGTCCAGCTTGTGGAGATACTTATACCAGGGGGGACATTGTCACACCTTTGAGAACAGGCACTGCTTCAACTGTGGCCATTTTAGCTACGCATCATCTTGATAAATTAAAAGATGAAGATCGCAAACTGTTAATATTCTCTGATAATCGACAGGATGCCGCTCATCAGGCAGGCTATTTATCTGATAAACACAGAGCTTTTGCTTTAAGGCATCTTATTGCTCAAGAGGTAAGAAATAGCGGGAAAGTAGTCTATTTAGATGAACTTCCCCAAAAATTGCTTGATTCATATAGATCTTTGGGCCTTATCCCATATAGGCTAACCCAAAATGAAAGAAATTATTGGTTAAAAGCTTTGCAATATGAAATAGCAAATGAATTTACTAGATATACCAGACAGAGGGCTTCTCTTGAGAATCTTGGAATTGTTGGAGTAGATTATGAGTTTTTAGATGAACTAAAAAACGATGACAGATTTATTAAGGCCGCAGCCGATGTAAATATTGAAATAGATTTAGCCATTAACTTAGTCAAAGCTATTCTTGATATTATGAGGAAGAATCATGCGGTGGCCTATTGGTTCTTTCAGGAATATATAGACCCAAATAAAAAAGGATGTATATAGAATTTTGGAAAGCGAACCTTATAATATTAAATTTCCCGAAAGAGATCGACATCCTAAGGCTTTTGCTTTAAATAGGCCTGATCACATTCGTAAGTCTGGGAAGTTGTTAGGGTTTATTCAAGAAAATCCTTCAGCTGGACAGATGACCGCCACACAAAAAATCGTGGCTAAAATTACTGGCAGCAGAGAATCTGCAGCATTATTTATAGAAAAAATCGTTCCGTTATTGGTCGAACATGAGATTCTTATTAGGGTTGATAGATTTCCTATACCCGCTAACGAAAAAACCGCTCTTTTGCAACCTTTGCAAATAGCGCCCCGAGTTATTAAGTTATTCAATCCATCAGAGGGCTTTAGATGTAATGCTTGTCAGTCCTGGCGGCCATACTATCTACCTGCATGTCCGAGTCCGAGATGTTCTGGGCGATTGTTAGGCACAGAGCTTGATTATGAAAATTATTATGTGAGGTCATATTTAAACCGCAAACCACAGAAGATTTTAGTCGCCGAACACAGTGCTCAGATATCTGGAGAAGATAGAGCCAAAAGAGAAACAGACTTTAAAGAAGGGAAGCTTAATGTTTTAGTTTGCACACCAACATTGGAATTGGGTGTTGATATAGGGCCTCTTTTGACCATAGTATTAAGAAATGCTCCACCGACTCCAGCCAATTATGCTCAAAGAGTAGGAAGGGCAGGAAGAAAATTAAGAATCGGTTTCACCAGCACTTTTTGTGCTGCCGGATCACACGATAGACATGCTTTTGAAAAGCCAGAATGGTTAGTTGCTGGAAGATTTGATCCTCCTAAACTAAGGCTAGATAATCCTAAGATTATTACTAGACATTTAAGGTCTTTTATCTTAGAGAACTTAAGGTCTGAAATTCCATCAATGCTAGCAGATTTACTTGATAATATCAGGGATCCACAAGACTGGAAGAGAGATTTATTTGAAGATTTATTTAAAGAAATTGAAGAACGGAAAGGAGAATTGAGTGATAGAGCGAGCCAGTTGTTTGAGCATGATAGATCTCAAGGCAGAATTAAGGGGTTTGNTCAAAAGCAATGCTATGATATTGTCAAGACTCTGCCGAATGAAATTGAGCAAGTGCTTAATCAATGGTGGCAACGAATAGTTCAGCTTAATAAAGAATATAAAGAATTCTCCAAAATTGGTTCTCCTCAATATGATCAGAAAAAGGCAGCAGCCAGAAAAAGGGCGTATATGGAGCTAACCCAGGACCCGGAAAGGGCTTATACCTTGAATTATTTGGCTACAAAAGGAGTATTGCCGTCTTATCAATTCCCATTGGATACTTTCAGCTTGGATCCAGGCGTTCAGGACACGCCTACTTTATATAGATCATCTGCTGTGGCTATTGAAGAATTTGCGCCAGGTAATTATGTTTATGCCAACGGTCATAAGCTTAAGTCTATTAGAGTGCTTTTTCCCGGGGTGCCGGCTGCAGGACAAGGCGCTAATATGACAGATGCTACCTCTAGCGGAAGACTTGGGGCCTATCATTTCTGCGACAATTGTNACGAGGTCGTGGAGGTAGGAAAAAATCGTTGTCCAAGATGTAATAATCAACTACCAGCCGCCACAGATGTGGTTTTTGCTGATGCTTTTGAGGCTGAAGAAAACTTGAAAATAAGCGCTGATGAAGAAGTTAGACAAAAAGAAAGGCAAGAAATAAGAGAGACGCTTGTTTCTGATAAAGCACAAAAGAGTATTATTTATCCATATAAACTTACACCTCTCGAATACTTACGATTAGCTGAGATCTTAATTACTAATTGGGGAAAGATAGATAGCGGAACAGGGGCTGGATCGAAATTTTGGTTATGTCCTGATTGCGGCAGACACTTGCCTTATAATCCAAATGATCCTAAAAAAATAAAGAATGTAAAATCATGGCTCGAAAGACATAAAAAATATTGTGCCGGTGAACCTATACCTCTTGTATTGGCATATAAATTTGAGACCGATGTTCTTGTACTNAACATTCCTTCACGTGCAGATAATCAGATGATCGGAAGAACAAATTTATCTCCTACTCTTGTCACATTAGCTGAAGCCTTATTAGCAGGGGCTCAGACCGTACTTGAACTCGAGGCTAGTGAGTTGTCAAGTTTTGTAAGAAAAGCTCCNCCGAACTCGATATGTGAACAAATAGTCTTTTATGAGACTGTTCCTGGTGGCGCTGGATACCTCGAGGAAATGGCCTTGCGTCTCCCGGAGATAGCGACAGAGGCTATGAATAGATTATATGGGCATGATTGTCGGAAAGCCTGTTACCTATGTCTTAAAAGATACGCTAATCAGCGTTGGCATTCATTTTTTGATAAAGATCTAGTTAGGGATATTTTGGTTCTGCTGTCTGAGCAAGATCCAGCGCAGCCATATGAAGCACAGCTTGGTTCTGGATTAAATTTATTAGAAAAAATGATTGAGAAAAGAGCTGGTGGGTCAGATAAATATCCAAAGGGAGTAATAGAAGAATATTTAAATAAGGCACTTGAAGAATTTAAAGATCTCCCCACGGGATTAAGAGATTTCGAAATAAAAGACGAGCAGGGACATTTAGTAACTGTTCCAGACTTTGCCTGGCCGGAAGAAAAAATTGCTGTTTATTGTGACGGATTTGGCACACATGGTAATATTGAAACATTGATAAAAGATGCAGAGAAGAGGAATTATTTGCAATGCAGAGGATGGACAGTTTTAACTTTCTGGGGAAAAATGATATTAAAAAACCCTATGAAATGTGCTTTTCAGGTCTATGATATTTATAGACAGAGAAAGAAGCAATAGGTAGTTAAATTGAAAGAGTTGAAGAAATAGAGGAGGGGTTCATATGATCTAGCCAAATATGCTAGGCTATAATAAGGGTCAAAAATATATTGCTAAATTCAAAAGTAAATATCAGAGCGGGAGGGAATGG
>JGI24721J44947_10008360_pt1 | contig 13568 bp, 12 predicted proteins | sample YelNatPaOPGAMG01_FD_44947 | JGI IMG/M metagenome (IMG submission 44947)
TTCCTTCAGGCCAGTCTTCAGCAGTCAAAAGCGGTATAAGGTTTGGATGTCCCAAAAATTCAATGCCCAATAGTTCATGCATTTCCCTCTCAATCCAGTTTGCTGCGGGCAGGAAATCAGAGAGGCTCTTAATCTTCGGATCATCCTTGGGCACCACAGTCTTGATATTGTAGTATGTGCCTGCAGGGTCGTATGAAAAATGGTATATTATCTCAAGACCATCCCTTGTATCAATACCAGTCGCAATGGAAAGTCTGCAACCTATTTCTTTGAATAAATATTGCGCAAGTTCATAAACCCTTTCACGATTTATCCTTAAATAGGTCCGCCTTGGTGAATGAATCTTGATCTCCACCTCAGGAAATCTATTTTTTATTCCATCTAAGATTTCCTGCGAATATTCCTTCTTCATATCACTCCTTACCCCAATCTCTTTAGAGCCTTGACCACACCCATAATGATCGCCTCAGGTTTCGGTGGACAGCCAGGGATGTATACATCAATAGGAAGATGCTTATCATAAGGACCCACAACATTATAGGATTTTTCAAACATATGGCAGTGGCAGGTGCAGGTTCCAACTCCAATGACAAGACAGGGTTTTGGTGTCTGTTCATAGACGCGCAAAACCCTGGGTAGACTCTTTCTATTCAACACGCCGGTCACAAGGAGGGCATCTGCATGCCTTGGTGAACCGACAAGGACGATACCAAACCTTTCTACATCCCATCTCGGGGTTAAGACATCAAGAATTTCAATATCACAATTATTACAGGATGCAGCAGCAACATGGAAGACCCAGGGTGATTTTTTCAATCCCCAGAGTTTAATGTTTCCCATCATCTGCCTCCTTGCCTTTTAGCCCTATTGAGCCCTTTTTAGCCATTTTTAACCCTTTTTTATAATCCATTAACTGTTAGAACCAATCCAATTATAGACAGAATACCCAAAAAAATCCAGAAGAATTTCAATGCCTGGTCAATACGCAACCTTGGATTGGTATTCTTGATAAGAATAATCAAGACAATGATCAAAAGGAATTTGAGAACTGCCCACCAATCTCCAATTCCACCCCACAACAAAGAAATCATAAACAAAGGCAACAAAAACAACATCATCGCCCTTGTAATCTTATATATTGCCAGGGCAACCCCTGAATATTCAATATATGGTCCTGCCATAATCTCCTGTTCTGCCTCAGGAATATCAAATGGGACAAATCCCAATTTTGCCTGTATCACAAGCAAAAAGATTATAGCAAATATTATTCCCGATATTGAATATAAGAATGGACCATTGACCCTTTGCCACTGGATTATCTCACCGAATTTGATAGTGCCGCCTGCCTTAAGCACTATCCCTGCAATAACCACAAGAAATGGAAGTTCATACGCAAAATACTGGGTCATCTCCCTTGAGGCGCCAACACTCGCTAAAGGATTCTTTGATGCAGAACCACCTATGATGACACCGATCGGTGGTAAGGCAAGGAGATAGATCATTACAATGATGTCACCGACAAAAGAACCATCTGGTGAAAAATTCATCTTGAAAATCATAACTGATAGGATTGACATAGAAATGAGTCCAAGGATTGGTCCAAGATAAAACAAAACCTTAGATGCGCCCTCTGGAATGAGGGTCTCTTTTAATAATAGTTTAAAGAAATCTGCGTATGGTTGATACCAGGGCGGTCCCACACGCATCTGGACCCTTGCACTGACCTTACGGTCAACCCAGGTCAAAAACATTCCGATTATTGCAGTAAAGAGAAAACCAGGGAAAAACAGGAGAGATAAAATTGCTTTAATTAAGTTCATAAACCAACTTTCTCCTTTAGGACTGCCACATCCTTTTCAATACGCTCAATCTGCGCGTCGGTAACAACCTTTTCTTTGACCAACTTTTCTATTATGCTAAATAATTTATCAATCTTTATCATAAGTTCTTGCCATTCACTCTTTGTTACCATTGCCTCCCTCGTTTCCAAAACTGCCTGCTTGACGATGATTAACTCGGACTCAACATTCCTTACCCTCTGTTCAAGTTTATTTAACTCCTCTTTGGTCGCCATCTCCTTACGAACCTGTGCGAACTCTATTTCCATTTCTTTACGAAGATGGGCAAGTTCCTCTTTGGTCGCCATCTCCTTACGAACCTGTGCGAACTCTATTTCCATTTCTTTACGAAGATGGGCAAGTTCCTCTTTGGTTGCCATCTCCTTACGAACCCGGACAAATTCCTCTTTTACTTCCTCTTTAAATTGTTTAAAATCTTTTTTACTAACTAGCTCTTTTATTCTCTTTAATATTTCTTGAGTTGTATCTTTTTTATTTTTTGGCATTATTTCCTCCTCACAAATGCATCCCTGGAAACCATCCTCACACCAATCTCCAATTTTTTAATCTCTTCTTCTTCAAGGAATTGTAATGCACCAGAAGAACACGCTGCCACACATCTCGGACCTTGTTCCCGATCTTTGCACAGATTGCACTTCTGGGAGATATGCCTGACCAGTGGCGCATCAATCACACCAAAAGGACAGGCAAAAGCACAACTCTTACACCCAATACATTTAAAAGATGACCTGACAACGAGCCCAGTCTTCTCATCCCTTGTGATTGCCTCAACCGGGCAAGATACAAGGCAGAGTGCCTCTTTGCAGTGTTTGCATGCCAATGGTAGATATGCCACACTCTCAATATCACCATGTCTTATCCTTGATTCACCTTTGAAAGCAACCTTGCATGCTGCCTCACAGGAACGACAACCACAACACAGGTCAAGGTCAAGGACTATTCTTCTTGCCATATCCTCACCTCGGTTGGAATAAAATTCAAAAACTCACTACTCATCTCATATTCAAAAAGACCACGAACCTCTGGTGTCTCAGGTTGCGTGAAGACTGCACCCTGAGGAACTTCATTCGTTATCTTCACGGGCAGTTTCGTCCTGCCCATCTTTGTCTCAATATTTACCAAATCACCGGATTTTATTCCCATCTCACTGGCATCAATCGGATTCATCTTTAAAACAGGTTTTTCAAGCAAACCGAGATAATAGAAAGAAATCTTTTCACCAAAGAGTTTCAATCCTCTATCCCGGGTATGTTTATCTATCTGTTTTATACCCTCTTTTATATCAATCTTCAAATCCCTGATTACACCCTTTGCACCATCTGTTTTTAATCCCTGAATATTAAGAACCTCAAAAACATTCTTCGCACCACTTGCCGGAGGAATTTCTCCATTGAGCGGTTTCTTTCCGGTCGATGTCAAGATTGTGCCTGACTTCTCTATGTTCAATGCAAATGGTAATTGCACATAATCTTTAAAACGCAGGGGCGAGGTAGCAACAATCTTTAACCCTGATAGTGCTTTAGAAAGCTGGGGATAATAAAAAGGAAATTGGTTACCAAAATTTATGAGATATTTTATTTTGTTCTCTTTTATCAATGTTAAAATCTTTGAAAAGGATTGAAAGTTATTATTGTGGACGAATTCAAATATAGGTAGAATCTTTTTCTTGCTTTTATCGCTCAATATTCTTATACCCTCAAAGACCAACTGGGGTTCATAACTATGTGCAAAGGGCATTGAGACGATTATCAATCCATCCTGAGATGATGAAAACGCCTTTCCGATATTATCAAGTGTCTCTTCTGAAACACCGGTGATATCAGAAAATTTAATATTAGAAAGGTCTTCACCCCCGAGTTTCAAACTGACGAGTGCCTCAGTCCCTGGTCTTACCATAATAAAATCCGTAGCAAAATAAGAGGTATGGGTTTTTAATGAATCAATCACAACCAGGCGATGTTTCCGGTCAGTAAATTTCCAGTTTATCAGATTCTTTGAAATCATCGGTGCGTAATTGAATACATCACCGAATACAATGATAATCTCGCTCTTTTCTATATCCTCTAAACCCGCTGGTGCCTTTTCATCAATGAACCTGTTTAACAATGCTTCAGGCTCAAAATAGGTTGATGCAATATTTTTTATCTTGGATTTTTCACAGAAATCAAGGATTGCAGATTCTTCTTCTATTGTAAGATTTCTATCAACCGTCACTGCCACTGTATCGGGTTCCTGCAAAATATTTTTAAACTCCTGGCTTATAAATTCCCAGTCCTTATATTTGCCATCAATAACAGGAACACACAATCTTTTTGGATGATTGAGATATAAAACCGAGGCACTACCCCTGGGACAGAGCCTGCCTTGATTCGGTGTATCCTTCAGATATTCAACCCCTTTAATTCCAAAATCATCAAATACGATACCGAGTTCGCAACCAAATCCACAGAAAGGACAAAGGATTCGTTTAACGGTCAACGGTAAATGGTTAACGCTTTTCATAGGAACGGATCCTCTATCTCCTTCACATCTTTCCAGGTCAGGACTGGTCCATCTTTGCATACATAGAATTTGCCAACCCGACAGTGATTACATTTTCCAATTCCACAGGACATATTCTTCTCCATTGATAGATAAATATTTGAATCCTTGAAACCAGCCTCAACAAGGCGCTGGGTTGTGAACTTCATCATCAAAGGNGGNCCACAGACGATTGCCGGTGTGGTNTTCACATCNACCGGAATCTCATCAAGGATCGTCGTGACCACACCGACCCTGCCTTTCCATTCACTATCACCAACATCAACGGTCAACAGGATATCAACCTTTTTCATCTTCTGCCAATCAGGTAATAAATATTTATAGACAATATCTTTGGGTGTTCTTGCACCGTATCTGATATAAATGGTTTTATAATCCTTTATATTTTCAACGAGTGAAAGAAAGAGCGAACGTAAAGGTGCAAAACCAACACCACCACCAACAATAAATACATCTTTCTTTTTAAAATTCTCTAAGGGATATGGTTTACCGAATGGACCACGCACACCTACAACATCCCCTTCTTTTAAATTAAAGAGTGCCTGGGTAACCCGACCGACCTTCATTATCGTGAATTCCATATCCTTTGCATAGGGTGAAGAAGATGGTGTAAAAGGTGCCTCGCCCACACCTAAGACCGTGAGTTCTGCGAATTGCCCTGCCTTAAATTCAATCGGCATACCCTCAAGAACAAATGTCGTGATTGTAGGGGTTTCAGGAATAATCTTCTTGATTCGGGTTAAGACCGGTTCATAGGGGTTCATACTTTGTTTAATATCTCCCTTATATCAATCTTTGCCGAACAACCAACAAAACACCTTCCACATCCAGAACAGGCAAAGAATTTCTCATATTGATAAAAATAATTGAATTTGCACTGAAATCTATTCCAGAATCTTTCATCAATCTTGCTTCTTGGGTTTGCCCCGCCACCGACCCTTGCGTATGCAGCATAATAACAGGCATCCCAGGACCTTATCCGCTCTACATTCTCTACCCTCTTGTAATCGCTCAAGAGAAAACAATAACAGGTTGGGCAGGAATGGAGACAGGCAAAGCATTCAACACATTCATTGCGTGCATTCCTTATCGTAACCTTGTCTGCCTTTTCAACGAGTTCATAGATATTTTCTTTTATTCTTTTTTTATTTATCGTCTCAAGTCTTTCAACTGCCTTTTTTCTGATAACTTCTCTTTCATTTATAATCTCTTTATCCGCCTCCACAAAAAGTTCTCTATTTTCATTTATCAAATTCTGCCCTTTTTCAGAAAACACCTCAAACAGATATCCGGATTTTACAACCGTGACATTCAAATCACTTATTTTATCCACATAAGGTTTCAAGCCAACAAAATTACAAAAACAGGTATCCTGGGGTTCTGGACAATCTGCCGAAACTATTATTATATTCTCCCTTCTTTCCTTATATATATTATCAACAGGCTGCCAGTTTAAAAATACCCGGTCATATACCTCTATCCCTCTTAAATCGCAATTCTTAACACCCATAAGCACAATCGGCCTGGCTCTTAATTCTATTTTTGCAGGAAAACGGGCAACAATATCACGACTTGGAAAGAAGAAATGTTTGATATTCTGAGCAGTTCTTATTCGGTTAAAATCAGGTGAAAAATTCTGGTCAGGTTTGAACTCAATCAAATGGCTTTTGCCGTTCTCAGCAAAAGGATAAAATACCTTCGCCTTCAGCGAGAGTCTGCTTATAAATTCCTTATGATTTCCTAAAGGCAATAATAAAAAATTCATAAGACAAACATTATAACAAAAAAAAGAAAAAAGTCAATAGAAAATAGATATTATACAAATAATTTTTTCTAAATGGATATAGCACTATTTTTTCTGAACCCTTGTGAGAGCAGTCTTCAGAATCTCAAAGATCAACTCGTCGTAATTTAAGCCAACCGCCCTTGCCTCAAGCGGCAGATTTGATTCAGGAAGCAAACCAGGAATCGTGTTCACTTCAAGGACATATGGATTATGTTCAAAATCAAAGACAAAATCAACCCGGGAAAAACCATAAGCACTGATTGATTGATGTGCTGATAAGGCAAAACCCTGGGCTAATTTGTATTTATCTTCAGGCAATCTCGCAGGGATAATATATTCGGTCATTCCCTTGGTATATTTTGATTTGTAATCATAGAACTTTTTCTTCTTAGGAACGATCTCAAGAATCGGAAGCGGAACTTCATTTAATATCCCGCAGGTCGCCATCATCCCTGGAATATATTTTTCAAAGAATATATCAGGGTATTTCCTGGTCACTACCTTTATCTTTTTAATGAGTTCTTCTCTGGTTTCAACAATATAAACACCAACACTTGAACCCTCAGCCCTGGGTTTAATCACAACCGGTAGACCGAGTTTTTCAATGATTTTATCAATATCCATTTCTTTTTCATAGTAATATTCTGGAGTTGGGATGCCACGGGATTCAAATATATATTTGGAAATAATTTTATCCATACCTATTGCCGAACCAATGATACCCGAACCAGTATAAGGAATTCCCAAAAATTCCAGGATTGCCTGTATCGTGCCATCTTCACCTGGTTTGCCGTGCAAAGCGATAAATGCAATATCAATACCGCGCAATTTCTTTATAAAATTCCTGTCTACATCAATATCTTTTACTATAAACCCCTGTTTTTTGAGTGACTCAATCACTGTTTTNCCTGTTCCTATAGAAATTTCCCTTTCTGAAGACCATCCACCATATAATACCCCTATTGTTTTATTTAATAAAAATTCACGCTCGTTTTTCATAGCCTTATAATAATTAAAAAAAATCCAATGTCAAGCATCTCACTATTGACAAATCTTTTACATTATGTAAAATTCTATGTATGAAAAGAATAACCATTGGGTTAATAGTTATTATCGCAATATCAAGCGGGATCAGTTTTGATGTCCTGAACCATAATCCAGATTATATCTTTTATGCCAATCCCGGGATGGGTGAATTAAAATTGAAGGCAAATAAAGGGACTATCATTGAAGCCTATGTCCTTTATGCTAATAAAAGAATAAAGATGACCCTCGGTTTTCAGGATAATAATTATGACTATTTTATCGCGGATCTGGGACGCTTTGATACAACATTTCAGTATCAAATACTCGTGCGTGATAAAACCGATTCACTATTTTTGCCCCAGACCGGGGCATTCAAATGTCTTCAGCCACCATTTATAGTCCCTGAATGGGCATACAGTAAGGTCTATTACAGTATATTCCCTGATGGCTTTTATAATGCGAATAAGACAAATGACCCAAAGGTCATTGCCCCCTGGGGTAAAACCCCGGATAAAGAATATTCATATGGTGGTGATCTAAGTGGGATTATTCAAAAACTTGCATATCTTGATTCTCTTAATATTGATATAGTATTATTACAGCCAATTCTCTCTGCCAGTTCCAACCATAAATATGACCTGCGTGATTATGCAAATCTTGATATGCATCTCGGTGATACAACCGAATTAAAGAATCTGATTAACGAAATCCATTTGCGGAAAAAGCGAATCATACTGAAATTCATCGTCACACATACAGGTATAGATTTTTTAGGTTTCCAGGATGTAATAAAAAATGGTTCAGCCTCAAAATATTATAACTGGTATCTCATCCATTCCTTGCCCGTCAAAACATCACCTCCTAATTATGATTGCTGGCTCAATAATGCACATTTTCCTAAATTAAATTTGAAAGAACCATCTGTTCAGGCTTTTTTGATTGGATACATCGATTACTGGTTACATTTTGGATTTGATGGTGTTTATGTCGGCGAAGACACAAAAATAGAACCTGATTTTGTCCGTGTTCTTAAGAATGCCTTGAAGAAAAAATATCCAGACCTTCTTATCCTTGGTAGTTCAGAAAACCTCGGTATCCAGGGATTTGATGGGACTGTCAACAAAAAGATAGTTGATTTGATAATTAATTATTTTGTGAAAAATACGATCGCCACGAGCACCTTTGATAACGAATTAAGAAAATTACTCTTTTTCAACCCTTCACAGGTAATGTTTACCAACCTCATCGACCTGAGTGATTTTAATCTCAGAATATCAAGCATAGCGAATTTTGATGACCTTATTTTGCTCTATGCCTTTCTCTTCACTTTCCCTGGTTCACCGGTTTTGACATATGGAGATGAGGTCGGTATGAAAGAAGGCAAAATGTTTAATATGGGAAGTTTTCCCTGGGAATCTGAAAAACAAAACCGCGCATTACTTGAAGAGATAAAAAAATTTATAAACATACATAAGAATAATCCAATCCTCAGCAATAAATACTTCTTCACACTTTATGTAAATGATATAAATCGTGTCTATGCCTATGACCGCGGTGGGATAATCACAATTATAAACAGCGGGAATAATCAAAGTTATACTGTATTACCTGTCTGGAATGGAACTTACACGGATCTGACAACCGGAGAAAAGATCATTATAACAACACAACAGTTAAGATTGTCCTTACCCGCCAGGTCGTTCAAAATCATAAGGCGTGAGATTTAAACTCGTATCGAATTTCAAACCGGCTGGAGACCAGCCTGAGGCAATTGAAAAATTGGTTCAGGGCATTAAATCAGGATACAAATTTCAGACCCTGCTCGGTGTTACTGGTTCGGGCAAGACATTTACAATTGCCAATGTAATTGAACAGGTCCAGAAACCCACCCTGATAATCTCCCACAATAAATCACTTGCTGCACAGTTATATAGTGAATTCAAATCCTTCTTTCCTGAAAATGCGGTTGAATATTTCATTTCTTATTATGATTATTACCAACCTGAAGCTTATGTTCCTGAGAGTGATTTGTATATAGAAAAAGATGCATCTATAAATGAAGAGATCGAAAGATTGAGATTAAAGGCAACCTCTTCACTCTTGACCAGAAATGATGTCATAATAGTTGCGTCTGTATCCTGCATTTATAATATCGGTTCTCCAGATGAAGTAAAAGAACTTGTTGTATTTCTGAAACAAGGACTGGAAAAAGGCAGAGAATCATTGATGAACCAGCTTGTAGGTATTCAATATAAACGTAATGATATCCAGTTCACCCAGGGAACATTTCGCGTCCGCGGTGATATTATTGATATATTCCCTGCCGATGAGAAGAACGCAATAAGGGTGGAATTCTTTGATGACTTTATTGAAAAAATTAATATCTTTGACCCCCTGACAGGAAATTTAATCAAAAAAATCGATGAAGTAATCATTTTTCCGGCCAAGCATTTTATTGCCACCAGGCCAAAGATTGAAGAGGCTGTAAAAAATATAAAGAATGAACTTGAAATGCGGGTTGCAGAGTTTGAAAAACAGGGTAAATTACTTGAGGCACAACGTCTACTCCAGCGCACATTATTTGATTGTGAAATGCTCTTGGAACTCGGTTATTGTCCGGGTATAGAGAATTACTCAATGCATCTTTCTGGAAGAAAGCCCGGTGAAAGGCCCTTCTGTTTAATAGATTATTTTCCAGAAGATTTCTTGATGGTGATTGATGAATCCCATGTCACAATCCCTCAAATTCAGGGAATGTATGAAGGTGACCATTCAAGAAAATTAACCCTGGTGGAATACGGGTTCAGACTACCTTCAGCCCTGGAAAACAGGCCGCTAAAATTTGAAGAATTTGAATCCTTGATAAACCAGGCAATCTGTATCTCGGCAACACCTGCAGAATGGGAGATAAAAAAATCTAATAACCGTGTCATTGAACAGATTGTCAGACCCACTGGCATTGTCGACCCCAAGGTGATATTAAAACCCGCAGGCAATCAGGTTGATGACTTGATCAACGAGATTCAAAAGCACATCTTAAATAATGAGCGGGTATTGGTCACGACTCTNACCAAAAGAATGGCAGAGGAACTGGCCCAGTATCTTAATGAAATAGGAATAAAGGTCCGTTATCTGCATTCTGAGATTGATACAATTCAGAGGGTTGAAATACTGCGCGGTCTCCGACTCGGTGAATTTGATGTCCTGGTCGGTATAAATTTATTAAGAGAGGGGCTTGACCTGCCTGAGGTTGCACTTGTCGCAATCCTTGATGCTGACCGTGAAGGTTTCTTAAGGAGTGAGCGGTCTCTTATACAGACTGCAGGGCGTGCTGCACGGAATGTCCGAAGTGAAGTCATATTGTATGCGGATGAGATAACCGATTCTATGAAACGGGCACTTGCTGAAATGGAAAGGAGGAGAAATAAACAACTTGAATACAATAGAATCCACAATATCACACCAAGAAGTATTGTAAAAACAAGGGATGAAATTCTCAAGGCAACATCAGTTGCAGATAGGTTGTTATCTGAAGATAAAAAAGAAGAAGATTCTTTTGAAGAGATTGAAAGATTATATAAAGAAATGGCTGATGCAGTATCCTTGATGGAGTTTGAAAGGGCTGCAGAGCTCAGGGACCGGATAAAAGAGATTAAAAAGAAAATGGAAATGAGTGAAAGAAATTATAAAAAAAGGGGTAATCTTTAAATAGGAGGCAATATTAAAAACTTTGAGAATAAAATAAGAAAGATTGTAAGAAATGCATTGAAAGAAGACCTGGGTAAAGGTGATATCACAACCGACTCAATCGTCCCACCTGAGTCACAGACGCTTGGCATAATCTTCCCGAAGGAAGATGGTGTTCTGTGTGGTGTTGAAATTGCCCGAATCGTTTTTGAAGAAGTAGATAAAAACATCAATTTTGAATCCAAACTAAAAGACGGTGAAGAATTCGCCCCGGGTATGACAATTGCAACTATCATTGGGCCCGCAGGAAGTTGTTTGAAGGCAGAAAGAACTGCCTTGAATTTTTTACAACGGCTCAGCGGAATTGCAACCCTGACAAGAAAATTTGTAAAGACCATCGGGAGCAGAATAAAAATTATGGACACCCGAAAGACAACACCTGGCTTGAGGATAATAGAAAAATACGCAGTCAAGACCGGAGGTGGATACAACCACAGATTTGGATTATATGATATGGTTCTGATAAAAGATAACCATATTGAAATCGCTGGTAGTATCACAAATGCTGTGAATGCAGTGAGGAAGAATAGCAAAAAGAAAAAAATATTTATTGAGGTTGAAGTCAAAACAATTAACGAATTAAAAGAGGCGGTGGATTTAAAGGTCGACCGGGTTATGCTTGATAATATGAATCTTGAACAAATTGATCAAGCAATAAGAATTGTGCGCGCTGCAAGCCGAAAGATTGAAATTGAAGTGAGTGGTGGGGTCAATCTTGATAATATTATTAATTATGCCGACCTTGATATTGATTTTATCTCAATAGGTGCATTAACCCACTCAGCACCGGCAGTAGATATTGCCTTGAAGATGAAACCAATAGGAGGGTGTTAACGCCTTTTTGTTACATCAGTAACCATCACCACAAGTAAGAGGATATTGCCTTTTTCATCTTTAATCGGCCGGGCATCTATCTCACAGAGATATACAGTCCCATCCTTTGCAATGAATTCTATCTCATAAGGCTGGACAAATTTCCCTGATAATCGTTGAATAAATTTTCGCATCGCCATTATCTTTCCTGATTTTGTGAGGAAAGGATACATTAAATGGTCTTTCCCAACCATTTCTGACCGTTTATATCCAAGCCATTCACATAATTTTTTATTGACATCCACGATACGACCCTCGGCATCGAGAATAATCAATCCCTGCGGTGATTGTTCAAAGATTTTTCTATATTTCTCTTCTGCCTGTTCCAGTGCCTTTTCCATATCAACCTGTTCAGTAATATCACGGATTAAGATCGATACACCAGTTATACTTTTATTTGAATCTTCAACAGGTGCAATCCTCGCACTGAACCACAAGTTTTTTTTCTGTGCTGATACCGGATAATCGATCTGCTGTATTTCTCTGGTTTTCATACAATACTGCATCGTTTTTTCTATTTCCGAAGCAATCGACTTTGGAAAAAAGTTTTTTATTGACTTACCTGCATAACCCTTTACCGAAGCAAGGATAAAATTTTCCCGGGATGAAGGAGATTCATAATATTCGACCAGGTGTAAATCCTTATTAACGATGAGGACCAAATCCTCAATCGAAGATATAATGGAACGCAACTTTTCTTTTTCTTCTTTTAATCTAATATCGCTTTGTATATGTTCAGTAACATTTCTCAAAACAACGATGATTCCCTCAACTTCTTCTTCATCTTTCAACAATCTTAAACCTGCTTCCATATGAAGATTTACACCGTCTTTTGTTATACAGGTTAGATTTAATTTATCTTTTATAACAGCCTTTTTTACTGCGATTTTAAATCTCTCTAACAGGTCAGGAATCTCTTCAGAAAAAATCAAACCCGTTTTGGCAAAGTGCTTACCTTTTAAATCATCGGGTTCATACCCTAAAATATCCTTAACACTTTTATTGATTTCAACAATTGTCCCATATTTATTGATAAAAAGGATTATATCACCACTATTGTTGAAGATTCGCTCCAGTCTCTTTACAATTGCTTCCATTTGCCGATTTGATTCTCTGAGTTCGGTAATTGTGGCTTTTAATTTATTAACCATTTTATTAAATTCACGGGCGATTGCATTTAGATTTTGGTCATCTGTGGATAAGGTTATCTCTGTGGTCAAATCGCCACTTCCAGCCCTGACCAGTGCATCAATAATCTTTTTATAATCATTGCCTGTGTTTCCCATATAAAATTATATGAAAAATCTATTGTCTGTCAATAAAAATGGCATTGACACCATCATATTTTTCAATAGAATACAAGAAATGAAAGTAGAAAAATTTTTAAATTCTCTGGTCAACTATGAAAAGGTGCCTGGTTATAAATATGACCTTGAGGCATTTAAAAAATTCCTGAAAAAACTTGATTCACCACAGGAAAAATTAAAGAATGTGATATTGATTGCAGGCACAAAAGGCAAGGGTTCAACCGCAACAATTATCAACTCCTGTTTGATTGCCAGTGGTTATAAAGTAGGGCTTTTCACCTCTCCCCATCTTTTGAGAATTAACGAGAGGATAAAAATCAATAATGAAGCGATAACCGATGAAGAAATGGAAAAATATATAAAAATAATAAAACCACATATCAATCTTAGAACCCGCATTGGTGCACGGACATTTTTTGAGACCCTTGC
>JGI24721J44947_10008362_pt1 | contig 13566 bp, 27 predicted proteins | sample YelNatPaOPGAMG01_FD_44947 | JGI IMG/M metagenome (IMG submission 44947)
CGCGGGGTGAGGTTGTACTTTATCTGAGCCTTGATCTCGGAAACATCGCGCTCGAGGGCTTCGATGCGCTTTTTGAGGTCGCTCAGGATTGTGTCGAGACCACGGAGCTCTTCGAGGACGTAGCTCATGATCTTCCCTCCTGAAGTTTTTTGAGTTGTTCAATCAATGTCGGAACGACTTCTCTGTTGCACCAAACAGAGAGCACATTATTGTTCTGGTCCTGAAACACAATTTGGATTTCATCCAGAGTTGTAAAGCCAGTTCTGACCATTTTAAAAGGTGACCAAATTTGTATATCCATCGGCATCTTTTCATTCCTCCTGCTCATAGCTTCCTACCTCCGTAAGACTTCCCGTTGGTGCTGTGGCACCTAGGGCACTCGTACACCTGCTTTTCCGTGACGAAGAGCACCTCGCAGACGGGGCACCAGTAGGACGGGTTGCTGTAGAGCGGTTTCAGGATCTTTTCGGCTTCGCTCATGCCAGAGCCTCCTTGAGTTTTTCCAGGAGGGACTTTGCCGTCCCGTAGGCTTGGTCGGATTGCGGGTCGACGTCCTTGAGTTCTTTGGCTATCTGCGACATGACCTGGACCAGGTGCTCGTGCGGCTCGCTCAACGGCTCCAACTTCTGGACGGTGGTTATGAGGCGCTTGGACCAAGACATGTACCACTCCTTGATCCAGAAGCGGTCGCACGTCATGTCGCGGACGGACACCAGAACCTTGACGAGCGACGTGAGGATGTCCTGGAATTCCTGCTGGTTCTTCTCTGCCATGAGCTGCGATGCCAGGGATGGTTTTGGAGGGGGAGCGTTGGTTATGTTCGGGTCGCCGTTGAGGTACAGAAGTAAGGCCTCTTTGATTATTTCGGACCGACTCCGCTTGGTGATATTTTCTCGCTCTTTTAATTTGAGAAATAGCTCGGGTGGGATGCCAGCACTTACGACAACGATTTTCTTATGAACCTCCATTTCCTGTGGAGCCACTGGAGCGCGCGGGACTATATTATTACTGTTAGAAGGGCTGTTATAATTATAATCATTATAATTATAATCATTATAATTATAACAGCTGTTTTGCCGTATATTATAGTCTCGTGCTCCAGTGGATGCAGTGGAAATGGAGGTATTATCATTATTTGTCATTTTATCATTTCCCCCTCATAGTAGTGGTTTTTTGAAATTCTCACAGACCCCTTGGGGGTCCTTGATTCCAATGCAAAGAAGATTGCAGAATGAATCAGAGAAATTATAGTGGATGCAGTCCTCACAGGATTCCATTACGCCCACCGTCCTGCCGTTGCACCAAGTTCCTTGGCTTTTTGAGTCCACTCAAGAACAATCTGATTGTATCGCATCTTCATAGCATCAAAGACGGTTCCTTTTGTGACCTCTATGTTGAATGGGTCAAGAATTTGCACTTCCTCAAACTTCAGGATGTGGCCCTCTTTGCTTCTTGTAGTCAGGATAAAGTACACTTTGTACCCCGTGAGTCCTCCCGCATCATAAGGTTCTCTGATTATCTCGTAGTGCTTCCTTGCGTTGGGGTGGGCATAATCCAAGAATTCATTCAGGGAATAAACTATTTCTTTTGGTGGTTTTTCCCCCTTAAAAATCTCGAGTCTGGAATCGGGGGAACTGACCCCAGACTCTACCTTTACAATTTCCATAGGACACACACCTTGTTTTACCATATTGGTAAAACGTATATATATGATTTACCATAATGGTAAATCGATGGATATGGTTAAAAATGAAAAATACTTTAAGAATAAATTGGGGTATGCCTTAATTGAAAAATTAAGGTCAAGTGGAATCAAAATTTTGTTATATCTTCTTAAAGTAGAGAAGGCAAACAAAAACACAATTAGGATTCAGGCAGGAATGGGGGTTGAGAGTGTATCCTCTGCCCTATTCACACTTTATAAATTAGGACTGATTAAAGACGAGAAGGGTAAAGGTACCGAAACAATTTATTCTTTAACTGAAAAAGGGAAAAAATTAGCAGAACATTTGAAGGCAGCTCAGGAACTACTTGAAGGCTCCTAACTCAAGTCTTATTTTCGTAAATTTATCTTCCTTTATCAACCTAATATAGTAATTTATTTTGTCTATTACCTCTGGAAGGGCATCATGCTTTTCACAGACGTCCAAGGCAAGTTCCAGTCCGTCTATTATTCCTTGCCTATAATCGTTGGGCATCTTCTCACCCTTCCAATAAAATTTCTGAAAAGGTAAAAAAGCATTCCCGCATACCCTTTACGGGGAGTGAGGGCAGAGCGAAAATAAAAAAGGTCATATCCTCACTCGTTGATTTTTTTATTACGTGTGTGTTTATGCCGAGGAAGGGGTTCAAGTCCGTCACCCTGCCGGAGGATCTCTACCGCGAGAAAATGGACCAGATCGATCTCGACCGCGGGGTCGTCATGCCGACCAGAATGGGCAGCACTAAGAGGACTTGGTACTCGTTCTTCAATTCGGAAGCCAGGAGCGCCCTGGAGGAGTACTTCAAGGTGAGGCGGGATCCCAAGCGCAGCAGCAAAGTCTTCCCGATGGCGTGGGACTGCTGCGGGACCTTATTCCGGATCGCCAGGGTCAAGACTGGTCTGAACATCACTCCCAAGGTCCTGAGGTTCTGGTTCGCGAATGAGATGGCTCGGCTCGGGGTCCCAGACAGATTCATCGATGCCTTCCAGGGTCGGATCCCCCGCTCCGTCCTCGCGAGGCATTACACCGACTACTCCTTGGAAAACCTCAAAGCCGTCTACGACCGAGCTGGGCTGAAGGTTCTGTCGTGATAGTTCATTATAAATTTTTCACAATGACAGACCATGATAGACTTAAACGAAAAGTATATATATGGGTATACCTATAAGTATATTCGGAGGTATACAAAAATGGAGGCGAAAAAAATTTTGTATAAAATCGAATTGGTAAGAAACCCAAAAACTGGGAAAGGTTGGGTGTACAACTTGACCGACGATACATGGATGCGGGCCATAAATCCAGTGTTTTCCAAGAGGGGGGTGCTGATAAGTGGGCTGTACCCCCTCGAGGAGGGCAAAAAGTACTTGGTAAAAGTGGATAATAGTAGCTGGTCCAACTCTTGGGAGGACTACCAAGTACTTACTGTGGTAAACGGGGAAGTCAAGGAACTTTTCAAATTCAAGCGAAACAACGGTACATACAACTTCAAGGACAATAAAGTGTTGGAGGAAAAAATGGCGGAATACAGCCTAACCTTGGAAACTTCAGGGGAGGAGCCAGGGGAGGCTGTGAAGGTTAATGTGCTGGACTTTGCAAAGTTTTTAATAAAGGGGGCTTAAGGCGATGAACATGATCCCCTTCAAGGTTTTGTTTTCCTACCAACTTGACAACATATACGAGTTGACCGTCGTTGTTACAAAGGACGGTCAAATCAAACAAAAGGTGACTGCAACAATAGATTCTTGGGAAGACATTGATCAAATACCCCCCTCCCAAACCCTTGAAGTTCTTGAGAAAGCGATAGGTGAATGCTGATGGAGGAAACAAAAATGAAAGTGGGCTACAAAGTCGTGTATGGCTGTGGCCACATCTTTTATGCAAACACCCCCAGCATCCCGATGCCATGCCCAAAGTGCGGCTATCGAACTTGCAGTGTGTTCACATACAACCAAGAAGCCCCCGAGGGGGCCGAATTTATCACGCCCCACATAATTAGATTCGATGCTGCGATATCGAAGTTCGGCGATCGCTGGATTATAAACATTCCCAAGGTTCTTTACCCTCAAATACAGACTTTGATAGGTCAAACCGTCAAAGTCACCATTGAGGGATAAAGGAGGTGAAAAGGATGATATTTGAATGTGACCATGACCAATATGGGTACAGTACTCACTACGAAGATGTGCCCATCGGTGGGCTTTCTGTGGTTCGATGCATATACTGTGGGCGCAGATTGCGAAGGGTTCAATAATTATTTCTCTTTTTCCTTTCTTCTTTTTCCGTAAAAATCCTTAAATTTTGTAAAGCCCTATTCTTCTTTCTTCCTTTCCTCTGGTCTTGCACCATGGGGAGGCGCCCATCAATATTTATTTATATAATACAGTTAAGTTGATGGTGAAAAACCAAGACGCCGCGGGGAAAAGACCTTCAGCTGATGTTAATTTTTACACTTTGGCAGAAACTGTAAATTTTGTGGGCGCTTTTCCAACCCCTTCGTCGGGGAGGGGGTAGGGGCTGGGCTTGAGAAGGAGCGGGAAGTAGCTCTGCCAGGAAAGCATCTGATACCTCATCATGCTGGATGACATGCCGGCGGACTTGAGGCTCCATCCGCCGTAGGCAGCCAGATTCATCCCCGTTATCCCGTAGACTTGCGCCAGCTCGCTCGCCCTCAGGTGGCGGAGGAAGTGCAGGGCTGCGTCCCTCTCGTGCTGCCTCACGGACCCGTAAGGCTCTATCGCGTACCTTATCCCAGCGAAGGCCGAGGATGCGTAGCTGTGGAGGGCTTGCCTGGTGAACGGGAAGCAGATCTTCCCCCTCCGCTCGCTGAAGTACCTGAAGATCCGCTCGGTGAGGGGCTCATACGCGGGGTCGAGCGGAAGAGCCACGAACCGCTCCATCCCCTGCCTCTTCGCAGTTCTGAGCCTGAAGACCGCCGCCTTCACCTCCGCTCCGTTGTGGTTGTAAGTGTCCAGCCAAGCATCATCACCTCTCGGGCCGTATGGGGTGGTCCTGTCCGAGGGCGACTTGACCCCGACGATCTCACACGACCTGGCTGCGAAGAGGTAGCAGCATGCCAGAGCGATCTTGAACTCCTCCCTCGGTACGCTCAGGATCCGAGACCTGACCTCCGCCACCGTTTCCCTAAGCCTGCTGATCACAGCCATGCCTTGCCCCCTCCGCAGCCCTCTTGAGGATCTCAAAGTCCTCAGCAGAGACGTACTTGGCGGTCCCTTTCCTGATTATGGTCACGACCCCCTTTGACGAGTACGTGAGTAGCTTGGACGGTGGGACCCGCTTCACCACCTCACAGACTGGCACGAGCTGCCCCTCCTCGGAGTACGCCTCGTTCAGCAGGTTTATCGCCTCCTCCGCGATCCTCAGGCGCAGCTCCCAGTACTCCTTCCACACGTCCGAGGGGATCTTCGTCCAGTCGAAAACGTACGGCCCCTCTATGGGGATCTTGAAGAAGTAGCTGTCCACGCGGTCATGCGACGGCACCCTGCAGAAGCGCTCGGCTATAAGCATCTGGTTGGCCCCGATGAAGACCTCGATCGTGATGTTGTCCTTGATGTTCTTTGCCACCCTGTCGATTATCGGGTTGTTGGTGGTCATGGTGCTGATCTTCGTGCGGATGGCGGCGAAGACCGAATCCACAGCTTGGTACTTTTCCATGTCGGTCCGGTAGATCGTGGACGGGTAGTGAACGCCAAGGTCGTCCCACCCGATCCACGCCTCCCGCTCGCCGTGCGGGATGGACTTGGTGAAAGCCAGAAGCCCGCGCTCCTCCCTCCCGGGTCGGAATATCAGGTGCTGGAGCACCTTGTCCCAGTCTGGGTACCACTGGTCCCTCACCTGCTCGCCGTAGATCCAGCTCCCGCTCTGCAGGGTGAAGTTTGACTTCATGTTTCCCTGCTCGCCCCAGACATGGACCACGCAGTACCTGCCCTTCATCACCGCGTTCACCATGTAGTCTCTCGTGGTCCACCCCAGCTTCACCATGCCGAACTGTATCGCCAGCGCCAGCAGTTTGCTGTTAACCCTCACCTTCGTGTACTTCTGCTCCGATTCCGGTATCTGGTCCGTCTCGATGTCTATCGGCTGGACTGTGCTCATTTCGCTGGCAGCCTCCCTTTAACGCCTTGAAACTCGCTCGTGCTCTTCTGCTCTATGGACGCGGGGATCATGGCTCCAGCCTGGCTCTGCAGGTTGACGTTTACCTTTATGCTGTCCTGGAGCATGCGCAGCAGGAGGTAAAGGTTTGCCGGCCCGTTCTTGCTCATCGCTGCAGCCTCAGCCAGGTAGTTCCATGCCTTCATCTTCAGCTCTTGATCGCCACAGAAGAGGCAGAAGTGCAGCAGGTCGCCGTACCTCGATATGCTGCCAGCCAGCAGGGCGATCTCGTACCCTTCCCTTTCATAGAGGAATTTGAGGAGGTCCTTGACTTCTCGCGACGGGCGGATGATGTTCACTTCGCTCATTTCCCACTCAGCCCCCTAACCTTTTTGACCGACAGTTTGATGCGCATGCCAGGAAGGTACTCAGAAAGCACCCCCCTGATGCTACGCTTGATGGTCTCTGGGTCGCTCTGATCCAGAGGCTCCACCTCCACCTCAAGCTTCACCTTCATCTTTCTCAACCTCAGCCTCGCGAACGCTCTTTTCTTGCAACTTCTCGTAGCAGTGGGGGCACGACCAGTACTCCCTGCCATCCATGAAGTCCTGCAGCACAATTGGCTTCGAGAACGGCTTCCTGCAGTACCTGCACACGTAGAGCTTGCCGGTGCCAGCTGTCTCTTCGCGCTTCTCTGATCTTCTTTCCCTCCCAGCCGTGTACACCGCAGCCGCCATGACGAGGGCTGCCAGCATGGATACCGCGGATGCCACTGGCACTCCTCCGAACTCACCGAGGTCCAAGGCGAAGGACTTGAGCGCGAAGACGCACAGGTAGAAGATCCCAGCCCCCACGCCCAAACTCAAGACGACTTTCTTAACGCTCATGTAAACCACCTATATTATTTTGAAAACGAAATGGTAGACCGCGTAGAACGCCGTAACCACGGCAGCCATGATGATCACCCATTTCACGATCGCCTTCCAGTCTGGTTTTTCTTCTTCAATCCGCGGCGCCGTGTACTCGATTTCCAGCCCGCCCTTCTTCTTGAGGAGCTCTTCCTGCTTCTTCACGGCGTCCTCAAGAACTCCGGCTTTCGTCACCGCGTCCCTCGTGTCATGAATGTGGTACTGCCTGTAAGCGTCGGCGATGTCCTCGGGACTGGGAGCCGTGAGGTTGTACGTCTTCGCAAAGATCTTCTCGGCCGTCTTGTTCGTGGAGTGGAGGTAGACTATCGGCACCTCCTCCTCGCATTCTGGCTCTCTTCGGAGGATCCTGTCGATCCACGTCGGCTCCGGGCGCTCGAAGACGGACAGGTGCTGCGTGGCTCTGCCGATCTGAACCCCGTCCACATAGCATATCGGGATCTTGGCTATCCACGAGCCGATGAGCACCTCGTCCGTGGCGAAGCTCAGTTCCCCCCACGGGTGGTCGAGGAGGAAAACCCACTGCTTTCCCTCCGAGTCGACCACCGCGTACCGGTAGAAGTTTTCCTTCTTCGGCAGCTCGCTCACGCCGTCGTAGACCACAGTGTCGAAGACGTCCTCGCCCTCTGGGAGCCTCCTCGTTAGGCCGAGCGCCATCATGCCCTGAAATTTCGTGTAGGTGTAGAAGAAGATACCCATCAATCCGAGGACCATGCCGATCAGCCCCGCAGCCACGGCCACCATGAGGTACTGCGGGGCGAAGAGCGCGGCGAAGAGAAAGGCTGCGTAGAACGGCACCAGGACGGCCGCTATCATGATCGCCATCGGTTTGCCGTATCCGCCTAGCATACGCCATCACTCATCTTTACCTGTTTCATAGCCGCCACCACGATCAGCGCCTGTCTGATCGGTTCGCCCTCCGCTCCGTGTACTGCCTTCCAGACCGCGAGATCCTCCTTCCTGGCTTCTTCGCCCGGAAGTGGCGATCCATCTTAATGGCCCAGCCCGATCTCTTCCTACGCCTTGCCATCAGTCTCACCTCCTTCCCCAAGCGCCTTCTTCGTGCAGGATGGACCCTCGTAGACGGCCCACCCGTCCAGTTCGCTCTTTTTCAGGCAGAGTTTTTTCTCTTTTTTCATGCTCCATCACCATGACCGTGATCAGTCCACACGCCCCTTCAGCCCCAGCATGATTCCCACGCTCACCGCCGTGCCAAGCAACACGCTGGCCGTGTAGATCGCCAGAGTTCGCTGCGGGAGCGTGAGCGAGACGACCGTGGAAAGGAAGATCAGCGCTATGAANAGGTAGACCACGAAGACNGGNGAGCACAGCCTTGTCCTGGCAAGTATGAAACCTATCAGGAAGAACCCGAGGTAGAGCAGGAAGGGGACCCAGTACCAGTACCAAGTCTGCTGAAATGGTGAGAGCTCCCCGCCCCTGGCAGCCATGAAGAAGAGGGCATCGGATGGGTCCTGCGCGATGGAAGATACGGCTCCCCCGAGGAAGAACGCCAGGAGTATCTGCCACTTGTGGCTTATCCCCTTTGCCGCATCCTTCATCATGCGCCTCATCCCTCATCCCTCCATCCGAGATTCGGCGAGCTCGCCTTCTTCCAGCGAGCGCTCCCTGCATGCTTCCTTCCAGTCGCAGAAGTAGCACTCCATGGACACCTCGCTGTACTCGCCGAAGCACAGGTGCGTGAACTTCCACATCGCCACTACCTCCTGGACCTGTACTTTCTCAGACCGCCGATCCGCTCCGTCCTTCCTCCCCTCGGCCCCTTCCCCTTCTTCACCCCTACGCGGATGTAGTGGTGCCCTGGGCGGCCGACGTCCTTGGCCCTTATCCTCCGGTATTTCCTACAGCCCATGCGAAACTACCTCCTTTCGTGATCGTGAACTTCCTCCTTCCACTTTCACCTCACCCTCACTCTCACCCTTGCTTTCCTCTTCCCCGAGTAATGCCCACAGGTAGGCAATCCAGAAAGCCACCAGACCGGACGCGAAGATCTTCAGAGCCAGCACATCCCCCGTCATTCCGCCTTCCTCCTCCGGATGCTGAACCCAGGCGGCATGAGCACGTATGCCAGTACCGTGACGGCGATGTTCACCCCGCATATCAGCACGTACAGCTCGTACCAGTTCAAACGAAGGTTCATCGCCGGAATGACGTACATCACCAGCCCCGTGATGATCAGGCTGCCGAGCGGTATCGTGAGCAGGAAGTGCCTCAGCCCCATGGTCTCACCCCGTGTTCTTCAGCGTCGCGGTGAACTCCCCCGCCGCGGACTTCGAGTCCAGCACTTTCGATATGTCCGCGCTGTCCCTCAGCTCGGCAGCCACCGTGCACCTGAGCACCAGCTGCCCAGTCTGCCCAGGCTGCAAGCTGAAGACGTTCGAGTCGAGAGGTATGAAGACGACGAACCCCTCACCTTCGAGCACCCTCTGGCCGTTCGGAGCGAAGAACCAGTCCTGGTAGGGCGTCCCGACGGGGTAGTTGGCAGACATGAGCTGGGCGGACTTCACCGGGACAACCGTGCCGTTGAAGGTGAAAGACGTCCACGTCCAGACCACCCTCACCATCGGAGGGCTGTTGGGGTCGTACCCTTCGGCTTTCACCTCCACGGCGGGCTTAACCATCAAGTACCGCTGGTTGGCGTTCCCCGGCGACATGTACTGCGTCAAGTCGTAGGTCGTGCTGCCGTACATGAATAGTATGCTCAGGGGCGACCGCTCCCCGCTCGAAAGCGGCACCGTATCCAGGACGTTCCCGTACTGGTCCACGACCTGGGCCAACGCGCTCATACGCAGACTGGGAGCCTGCGCACCGGCTCCCATGAGGACCAGCACGGTGGCAAAAGCGACCGCCACCCCTGCCGGTATCGCGATGGCTAATTTGCCGAGCATTCCTTTCCCTTTTCTCATTCCTCTTTCCCTCCCCTCTTTTTGTTTTTGATCACCTGTTTCCACCTCTTGATCTTGACCATGCCCTCAGGGGGACTATCAGACCCGTCGCGAGCAGAAAGACCAGCACCAGCACGATTGCGGCGATCAGCAGTACTACGAGCGTCCCGAAGAGGTTGAGCGGTTGAGAGAACCAGGACGTGACCCCCGACCACCAGTCCTTGAGCCACTTCCACGGGTCGTAGGACTCCGGCAGCCTCTTGGCCCACGGTGTGTCGTCCGGGTTCGTGTACGTGAACTTCCCTATGCGGAGGGCGTAGACCTTCATGTCGTAGTCCACCACCGGAGCCTGAGATCCGAACCACCCGCTCAAGGGTGTGGTTATGCCGAAGTCCTCCAGCAGGATGCTGAAGTACGCGCTCCTCTGCATCCGCGTGTCCGGCCTCAGGTCGCCTGAAAAGGTCGCGTTCAAGTCCGAGTTAAGCAGGTCGGTCACGGTGCCGGCGTACTCTGGCGAGGAGTAGAGCGTGACGAACCTCCCGGAGTACGACGGGATCACCTTCCCGTGATCGCCAGGGTCTCTGATGTTGTAGGACGTGATGTAGACCGCGAGGGGAGCCTCCCACGCCTGCCCGAGCTGCGACGGGCGGCCGGATACCGGCGACTGCTCTTGCATGGCCTTGTTCCACACGACCGAAGCCAGGCCGATCCAGATCTTCTCGCCGCTGAAGTACTCGGGCCACTGGGTGCCGGTGATGGCTGCGCTCAAGGTCACGTGCACGGTGTAGGTCACCACCTCGCCGGACACGTGGACGTACTGGTCGCCGTCCTTTACCCAGTAGTCCACCTTCTTCCCCTGCGAAAGCAGGTCGGAGGTAGCCACCGGGTTCCCGACCTCCACCCTAACCCTGGCGTTGGGGTTCGGGTTAAGGTCCTTTTCCAGCACGGCGTTGTGCGGGTCTCTGCTCAGCCACGCGTAGCCGTCCGGAGGGGTCTGGTCTATCCGGTAGAACCTGTCGACCGTGAACCCCTCAACCCCCGCGTTCATCCCCTCGAAGGAGGGCAGGATGGAAAGCCTGTAAACGGTCGGCACGGAAGCCAACAGCAGGGCGACCACCAGCCCCAGCGCAATCGCAGCCGCGATCAGACTTCGCCTTCTCATTATCCCACCACCATAATGTTGATTATCATGTGGGCGATCATCGGAGCGCTGAGGTTCCGCGTGAACCAGTAGACCGCGCAGAGCACGACCCTGGCGGCGAAGGCAAAGGCCAGCAGCGATGGATTCATGGCGTAGACGAACATGTGGTAGGCCGAGAAGACTCCTCCAGTGATCAGCGCGCTCACTCCTGGGCCGTACATCGAGGCCATCCACATGAAGACGAAGTAGTTGAAGAACACCTCCTCCGCGATCGCCATGTTCGCGTAGAATAGGCGACCCTCCATGGGTGTGACGGACATCGGGGTNCGCGCTACCATTACCAGCACTATCAGCAGCAGTCCGAGTGCTGCGCCGCTCACCGTCACGAGCAGCCCGTTCAAGTCGAGGGGCTTGACGCTCAAGCCCCCCGGCACGAAAAGGAGGCGCATCATTATACCGCTCGTTATCAGCACGGTCGCTACGGTGCTCTTCAGCGCGATGTTTATGTCGCGGTCGATCGTCTGGGTGAGCATGTACGTGCTGCCGAGCACGCACACTATGATCAGCAAGCCCGCCAGCAGGTCGAGTCCCGGCATGGCGGACGCGCTTTCCTGGTAAACCATCCTCCTCATTTTGCACTCCTCCTTCCTATCATCGGCAGGCCCAGAAGGGCCACGGCAGCCGTGATGACCACGGCCGGCGTGAAACTGGCTCCGAAGACGTAGATCCTTTCCAGGTCCACGGCTCGGGTGAGGTCCAGCCCGCTCATGGGGGCGTCCTTGTTGTAGTAGTACAGCTTCCCCCCGAGCTTTGCCAGGCTGATGGGCGTGCTCGCCTGGGCTTCCCACTGCTGGGCGGAAAACCCGTAAGTCCTCCACGTGACGGCGTAGGTGATGTTGACCGGCATGACCACGCCGTCCTGGAGGGGCATCATTAGGGCTTCAGCCGGGATGGTCCCGCCGACCTCCGCAACGCCCCCCGAAGCCGAAAACACGTGCTCCTTAACCACCACATCATTGATGAAGACCCTGGCAGTCACGGAGGACGGCACAGGCGAGTTTATGCTCAGCGCGTACTCGCAGGACCCGACCTCAGGAAGCCCAGCAATGCTGAAGTAGCCAACCTTGAGCGCGGTACCGTACGCGCTCATGAGCCTGTAAGACCCGCCGAAGGCGAAGCCGTCCCCCACCTTGACGGCACTGAGCCCCTTCTCGGCGGGCGTGATCGGAACTGTGATCATGAGCATCACCCCAAGGAAGACAATAAAAAAAAGGGATGCGGGGGCTAAGGGTCCGCGGAGGGTCACCTGCCCCTCCCTCCCTTTCCCTTTCTACCCCCTCTCTGTCCGCGCCCTCTGAACGCTATGGCTGCGGCAGCTGCGGTGGCTGCTGCCAGTACGAGCAGCACGGTCGGCACGGCGATTGAAGATATGCTGATCGACGGGAGCGTCACCACCGAGATCGGAGCGGTCTGCGATGACTTGTCTGGCAGCCCTCCGCCCGAACCTGATCCGCCGGTGACGGGAGCCTCCTGGTAGTTGATGACGATGGTCACGGGCGAGGAGTGCCTCACGCTCACGTACAGCATCCTGCTGGCGCCGTAGTAGCAGTAGCCGTCTGTCAAGCCGAGCTGCGAGTAGGAAATCGGCTGGAGCGTGATGTCGCCCTTCCACACCTGCCACGGCTCCGACGGGCTGTATATGGTTATTATTCCGTATGCGCCGGACGGCGCCTCCGTTGTGATTGAAAGCGACTGGCTGGCGTAGTTCACGCCGGTCAAGTTGCACCCGCTGATCGAGTACACCAGCGGGTACTGGCTCGGGGCTGTTATGGTGTAGACCTGGACCGCGTAGTAGCTCCCCGTGAGGTAGCCGATCGGGACGACCCTGGTGAACAGGTTCGTGCCGTTGATCGTCACGTAGTGGACGTAGGTCCCGTTGCCCGCGAAGGTGAAGTTGCCGGTAGAGCCGTAGACTGGGTGGGTCCAGTTGAACGAGGTAGCCACGCCGACCTTCGGCGCGACGTTCACCGACGCGGAGGAGTATTCGAGGAAAGCCCCGTAGACAGCGCTTGTGAATGCCGGATCGGTCGGGTCGCCCACGTAGGTGGTGCTGAAGCCGTTCTGTGTCCAGACCTTATACTGCACGTTGCCGTAGGGCGTGCCGTGGTTTCCGTTCCCGCTCAGGTCGACGAAGTGGGTGCCGTTCCACGATTGCGCCGAGATCCACAGCACGAGACCAGTGGTGTTAGTGTACGTGCCTTGGTAGAGTTGCTGGACGTTGGTTGAAGAAAGAGAGATGTTGTAGAGGCGGACGTCGTTGATGAGACCGTTAAGAAACTGTGTTGAATATATTGAGTATCTACCTATCATCAAATAATTTGTATCGGATGATAATCCGTTCAGGTTGCCAGAGTTTATTGGTGAGCTGTTTAAAAAATTGTATTCTGTCATTCCGTCATGACTGACAGCGACATGATACCAAGTATTTGAGATTAAATTTCCAAACCTGTTTGCATATATTTGATTATTAGAATCAAACAAAATAATTTGACATTGATTATCATCGGTAACTCTAATCATGTATCCTCCACTGGGAGTGCTACTGGTTGACTTGGAAACTATCGCTTGATATTTTCCCAAAGAATTCAGTTTAAACCATGCACTAATTGTAATCTTATTTTGAATGTTCAAAGTGTTACCGCAATTTACATAGTCATTCACCCCATCGAACCCTATCGCTGGCGTTGACGTGTACGTTATCTTGACCGTCACGGTCCTCTGCT
>JGI24721J44947_10008365_pt1 | contig 13563 bp, 9 predicted proteins | sample YelNatPaOPGAMG01_FD_44947 | JGI IMG/M metagenome (IMG submission 44947)
TTTTTTTTCAGTCGATGAGACTTCCCTCTGACAAAACGGTCTCAGCGCATATGGGTACTCGCGGAGCAGGAAGCCCCCTGTATGCACGATGGAAATCGAGAAGAACGAGGACATCTTCCTCTGTTCTAACTGCAGGGAATTCATCTGGCGGCCTCCGTTTCGCTCGTAGAGAGGGCTCATCCAACAGCATCGTTTTCGTAGCATCATTCAAGACTTTTCCCCTCACGTCTAATGACTTCCATCTATCGGACAACGGGGAATTTTACCGTTCTCTGTGCGTTGGAACTTTTGCCGACGCTAACGGGGTAGAGCTGCTTTTCATTCCTGTGTAGGCCCCGTGGTTCAACTCCATCGAAGGTGCGTTTTCTATCGTGAAACTTAACGATCTCGTCGCTGGACAAGTCCCTACGGCTTCCAGCACACTGGGGCACTTATTGACTTTCTAGCTCTGCGAATTTCCATACCTAAAGGCATAAAGAGCAGCTTTCATGCGAAGAATTACAAAATCCAAGAGAAGGGTATGGAGATGGAAATCGAGGATCCTGGAGGCCCGCCATCCTCGGCTGTCGGAAAAGAACGAATAGAATCCTCTTCTCGCGAAAAGCCGAACGAAGAAGAGCAAGTGACGAAGAAGAAGATGGCAAATGGGTAAGAACAGTGGTTTGCCCGACGGTACGATGACGAGACTGTTGTGACACAGGGAGCACGAGTACTAGTAATCCTTGCAATAATGTGTTCAACCAGCGGCGGGAAACGCATGGAGTTCTTGAACCGAGACTTCAACGCCGCCATTCATATCAGAAGATGTGCGGTGCTCAAGACGAGATCCGCGGAGCTGACACGACCCAACTTCCTGGGGCAGTCTCTCAGGCTCGAAGTGCACGGTGAAAAACTGCAACCGATAGCAGGGGAACGGTCAGAAACGGCTGGGAGGCGCCTGTGAGTTGGTATATNTATGCACCCTATGGCCGCGAAACGTTNTCGCGCCATGAACCGCAGGCAGGATCTGGTGACTTGCATTTCGAGTTTCTTCTGCGCATGACTGGGACGTGCAAGGACCATTTTACATATGAGGGTGTGCAGGTTCCATTTTCCTAGGCGCTGATTTGATAACATCATCCACGCGGAGGATCATTTCAGCTGCTTCTGTTGCGGATGAAAGCACGTGTGCTTTCAGTCGGAAAGACTCCACGACACCTAAAGCTCGGGCATCGGCGATAGAACCCGAGAGGATATCCAAACCAGCCGAAGTGTTGCCCTGAGCGTGCGCAGCTCGAAGCTCCGCCACGAGACTCGTCGCATCGAGACCCGCGTTTTCCGCGATAAGGCCTGGAAGACTGCGGAGAGCGCGAGCAAATGCCTCCGCCGCCAGCGCGGCTTTGCCGCCCATACGTGCCGCACACGCATCCACTGCATTCGCCATGAGTGCCTCCGAGCAACCGGCTCCCAAAACTAGTCGGGAGTCTACGACGAGTTGGCTCAGTACACAGAGGGCATCGTGCAACGAACGCTCAGCTTCATCGAGAATCTGCTGGTTCGCACCCCGGATGACGATCGAGCAAGCTTCTGGCGCCCGACATCCCTGAAAATGCAGTACAGCGTCGTCCCCGATCATNATCTCTTCGATAACGGCACATTCACCNAGCCGAATGGCCCCCGGACTATCGAAGGTACTGACGATTTCACCGCCGGTCACAAGCGCTAGGCGCTCAATGCCATCGAAATCTGCGTGTTCAATACTGTTGATACCATTATCCGTGAAAAATTGCTCCGGACGATTGTAAATGAGTTGACGATTGACAAAAACATTGCATCCGTAACCGAGAATACGACGACATTTCTCTATCATCTTTTCCTGCTCCGCTTGTTCTATTTCCGCAACACGTGCAATTGACTCTGTCCGAACACGAGCACCATAGATTTTGATCTTATCCGTATCCATCGGTGTGTTGGCAATCAAAATTTTTGCATTTTCGACACGTTTCTTCTGGCCTACGCCGAAGCGCTTCTCCAGAATGAAGCCTTCCGCCAGGAATGACTCATGCAGGGCACCGCCGGGTTTTTTAATGATTTTAATATGATCCAGGTTCGTGCTACCTTGCAAGCGGATCACAGCATCTACCGCGATCTTCGCAAAGAGCTCCCTGCACTGCGACAGAACTTTCGAGGACAGCGCCGTGCGCGCAACGTTCATAAGCGCCTCGTAGCCAGCCGGAGTGTCTTTCGCGGGTAGGGCCATGGCGGCTTCTTCGAGTGCTTTCAGCGCCTCTCGATGGGCAGCACGGTATCCGGCTATGATCAACTGAGGGTGCAAGCGCCTTTCGAGGAGCTGTTCCGCTTCACGCAACAGCTCACCCGCTAAACAGCAAACCGAGGTGGTGCCGTCCCCGATCTCATCGTCCTGCACCAGAGCAATATCAACGAGGATCTTCACCGCTGGGTTATCAACGTACACAGACTTTAGGATTGTTGCACCGTCATTCGTAACGCTGACCTCCCCAGAAGGAGAGAGGAGAATCTTATCCATCCCACGGGGCCCTAGCGTCGTTTTCAGCAAGTCCGTAATAGCCAGAGCACCAGTGAGCAACGATAGGCGCGCGTTCTCTCCCTTCTCTTCGGTAGAACTCGACTTGAGGACTTTCTGGAGTCCAGTCGGTGGTAGCCTCAACTGCGTCATATGCGATAGTATGATGAAGCTGTTGCACGGTGCAAGTAAAAAAGCTTCTCTCCCAACTGCCTTTACCCAGGGACGTGGCGCGATCGAGCAGCGATGTCACGAGCCTGCGAATGTGTCACGTCATGAAAGCGCGAGCCGCTTCCAGCTCGTTCCGCATCAAGTGGTATTATCCAGATATGACCTGTTTTGGAACTCGTGCTCCTGTCGGACAATGGTCCAAATATGTGGTCCGCTTGTAAGAGGTTGTGTGGAAGAAATTCGACGCTTCCAGCGTTGCGTGCCCCATAACGCACGGGAGTTCAAAGCGAGTCGCGCGCAGACCAGCTAACTGATAAGAGTCTGTCCAAGTCGTCGTGAGCGCCACCGCAAGTACCTAGGTCACGCTTAACGGCCATGATTGTTCAACAGATCTAGTTGCTGTGCATTTGTCAGGCGCAAGCATGCTCATCGTTTCAGGCGTGGCGCACATGCGTATTGCGCAATGAACTACTGCGGGAACGCTCATGGAGGCTCATGCGATAGCGCAGCAAACGACGGACTCTCAGGTTTACAATGAAGGTATCCTGTAAGGATTTACATTCGTGGTTTCGAAAACTGCTGCCACATCAGAGGCAGCTTAGCGGGCTTGTTCAGGGCACACACGATCAGTGCGCTCGCCATTCAGTTGCGCTTACAATGATCGTACAGCGCAGAACATTGGCCACGCTTTCCCGAGGTGCTGTATCCAGCTTGGAGAGCAGCGTCACCGAGCGGTGCTAGAAGCCGTCGGAGCCTCCAGTCAACGAGCTGAAACTCGAAAGCCTTCCAGAATGAGACGAAACGCGTGCGTGTTCTCGAAGTCTGCGCTGCGTAAGCAGTTTCCTGAAAGAGCCATGGGCACGAACGCCACCCATGAAGCGCCCTACGCTCGACTGCAAGCCTTCCAGTATGAGACAAAAGTCGTGCCCCTTGCGAAGTTCGCATAGTGCGCACAGCCCGATGCGTGTCACACGGATCCCGAGGCTGCCTTCAGAGTGCCAGAGGCTCGATTTTCATCACCTGGCGCCGTGCGATGAGCGGGTACAGAGAACGCATCCAGAAACACGAGCAGAGGATGTATCGGACGACAGAGTTTCGTTGATGCGCGACATGACGGTCAGGTCATATCTACCGAACTTTTCTCCGCGCATGNCAAGCTGGTCAGATCCTGCAAATGCATCGCCTTCGCAGAAGAATGGTACCANACACGATGNGCCGCATCCCGTGTGCTCTACTCCAGGTAAACAAGAGGCATCGCGATGACGTGTCCAGCGCCGGAGCGAGCGTCCGAGAAAAGCTCAGCAACCCAAAGATCTAATTTCCTGGATAGATAAAGCCTCAACTGCCGTCAGGGGTATTTGTCTGATGCCGTCTGAGCATGAAAATATACGAAAAAGGAACGGAGGTCTCCTGCGCTGTTGCGGAAAAAGCTCTTATGAGCTCCAATGTCCAATAACGAATTCTCAATCTTTATGGCAATCANCAGCACGTGTTCAGACCCGACAATTACATTAGTTTTTAAGATGTTGGTTCAGGGTATCTAACCAGGCATCCCCAGACGCACAGCGGGTATCGGCATGAACAGAAGCAGCGATACCATGGGCGACGGCAACGAGGTGGACGCCCGCTGGCGGATCGACCGGCCGGCGATCCAGCACCGGTTTTTGAAACGCTGGACGGTGCAGCTGTTTGAGCAGGTGCACGTCGGTGCGTCGCCCGAAAGCCTCCTGTATCAGCAGCTTGAAAGAGAGGTTTTGGTTAAAGGATCTCGTCTCGAGTCCGGTAGACGATAGGTCCGACCCAGGAGACCGGCTCTACACACCTGTGAACCGAAACGGACGTTCAAGTGCTGGGCAGCGGTTTGCAGGGCGTCGCGAGGGAAAGGTTTCCGTTTCGCTGCGCTCTTTGGAGAAAACACGACTGATTGAAGATCTAACTCTGGCATATTTGTACATCCAGCATAGTCGCAAACCACAGTGGGTAACGCGTAGACTCGAGACCACCCTTTTTTGGTTCTGGGTCAAGTTTCAGGTGCCCCGCCTTTAGACAGAGTTACGGGGATAGCGCCTTGAGCCCAGCACGCTTACAGTATTCCTATACTTTGTTGATGCAATCTGGGCGATGCCTCCAGTAATAGATGTTTGCGACTCGTTTGCCACAAGTGTACCATGGCTGAATATGCTGGACTCACTATCGCTTCCGCCGTTCCGCTCCCCGGAGGCGTGCACAGGTCTATTCCAGTATTCACTCGAATCGTTTTGCTGCGGCCAGTCTGCCTTTAGCGCGCAGAAGATAGGCGAAGTCGCTGTCATGATTGTGAGGATTGCTTGTGGCCCTGGTGTTCGAAAGACGCTGCATCAATCGCTGGCTTCTGCGAAGCATGGCGTGCGATGTACGTCTCAACAGAAACGCGCAAACCCGGCAGATGCTGGGAGAGAGACATTTATAGAGAGCTCGTCAGCGACGCCTTCGGGGAAAGACCTAAGACTTAGTCGATCGCGCAGCAAAGAGAACGCACCGGATCACGCATGGGCGCGAAGTGTTACGGGTGACGTACTGTTTACGGTAACAGATCCAACCGGTGTTCTGATGGATGGGACCATGCATGCCGGAGCGTACCATCGCATTCTCCAAGCGCGAGAACATCTCATCGGCAGTAGCATCGTGAATGAAAGCGGCAGCATCCAGACAACTGCTGCGTGCGCCTTGCTCGACGGCACCGAATGTGGAACCGTATTGTTGCTGCGGGACGCAACCTTGCTCCACTTTGCGAAGAGCGGACCCCATCTGAGCGTCCATCCCGTTAATATCGCCGGAATATTCCTAGCTGGAGAACGTCCCTCGCTGCGCGTCCAACGATTCTTGGATGTCTCTCGAGCGCTAAGTCGTAGCCAGCTTTTCGACTCTTATGCCTTCGCTGGGCATTTCGCAGCGGGCGTCCTTCGAAAAGAGTCGGATGCTCTGGTACACGCCGCGGACACCGACGAAGATCGCGAACTCTTGGACATCATCGAGCAAACGGCGGCCGCGGAAAGCCGCACACCGAGCGTCTCGAGAACGATCGCTGGTTCCAGTCATGAGGCAGAGAACAAACGCATAAGGGTTNATCTAATGTCCTCAGTGACGGGCGATTTCAGGCCGTGGGTGCNCGACGACGAATTCGGCTCCGTGGAGTCGTACGTTCCGGCATCGGCGCAACCCTTTCGTGAGATTACGAACATGCCGTGTAGTAGCGCTCCCTCTCTGACTCCATCGAAGAGGCCATCGGGCTATCTCTCGCTCTCAGGGAGCACAGCACCGAATGGTCTCGCGCCAGCCGAAACCCCCGTACATAGCTCCGACGCTGATTCCTTTCTGCTAGAACTGGCTCGAGAAGCAGAAAAAAAGCCACTTGCGAGGAGCACGAACGCTGCGGATCCCGCACCTCAACCAAGTAACGTTTCTGGAGACACGGTGCTGGCCGCTCGGAAGTCTGTCCAAGAAACACCTAGTCCTGCTAGCAGTAAGGACGACCTCGACGTCGTTTTATGGCAACTGGTGCCGGAGACCTGAGTTTTCTGGCTTGTGGAATCCATTCAACAAAGACGTTTGGACTCAGNAACGTCCAATGGTGGAACTCCGTTGTCATCTACCGATTGCCGACGAAAACCCTTCCCNGTGTATAAATACGGTGCTCCCTCGTTTNTGGATTGCTGAAACCGACCTCACCAATGACTTCATCCAGGAAATCATCCAATATCCTGGCTCATGGCCACAGATGTTTCTCGACGAACGTCGATAGCGTTGCAGCACAACGCCAGTACCGCGTACGAAACGATTTGCCTGAAAGTTCGGTCGGCAGAAAGTCGCAGGACGCTCCGCAAGCACCAGATATTACCGAATGCCGATCGAGTCGCTCAAGTCCTAGTACACCGTGTGGTTGTGTACATTGCGGGGTGTGGCGTATCACAGCAAAGCAGGCGCTCAGCTTGGATTGCCTCGCCATCTGGTGTTCGGTCTGCTTGCCATACGCCATGCTGCGCATCCGGCACTGAGTTGCGCTGCTCTTGTTCTCTACCAGTTTCAGCAAGCACCCGTGCTCGTGATGTGTGGATGTCGTCCTGAGCGCATCGATGGGAGTGTTCCAGGGTCCATTCTCGCACACGTTGGACGCCCTCGTTGAAGGGGCAGGAATGCAGGTGCTGTTCGCTACCGGACGTGTATCGCGCTGGACTCGCGCCAAACGACCCGACTTGTCAGCCGTTTCCATTGCCGCCCTGTAAACGAGGAACCTCCGGTGAGACGCGTAAATGCACTTCGTAAAGTCGCTCGAGTGCTTCGCGCTTGCTCACAAACACCAGCTGCAGCTCGCCAAGGAGCCCGCGCACCACACTACACGTGTGTCTCCGTCCATCTCGTGGGTCTACGTGTAACATACGCGCACGATACCCAGTAGACGCGGGACGAGCAAGAACGGTCGGCTTCGGCGGCGGACGCTGCGTCGCTCTGGAGGGATCAGCTCAGGGTCGCTCTCGCAGGTGTCTTGCCTGCGAGCGGCGGAGTCCCTCTTTAGTGAGTACCCGTGTATCGGCCTATCAGTTCTCTCCCGAGTGAGGTCTTGTCGAGTGCGAGAAACATCCGTTCGTGGTGTAGCACAGGCTGGCCATTCCGGCACGGAATCCTCAGCATATGGATCAATGCGGGACGGTCTCGAGTAGAGGCATGCGTTTCTCGTTGTCCAACCGCGTCTCTTCATCAGCGTTTGCATCAGCCATGCGAAAGCTGTGCTTTCTTTGGTCTCTTCTATGGTATTTCTCGGAAACGTGTGTTATGAAATGAATCGACGAGGAGGNAGTCGTTCAGCTAGAAATTCAAAAATTCTGTTTTCGGTGCTCGACATTCAACATAAGGCGTAGGCGGTGTGATGCCCATGGACCGTCTGCGTGCAGGACACTTGACTTGCAGAGGTAAACCCATTTTCGAAAGCGAAAGCGGCAGAATCAAGTCTTTCCGCGAACATTCTCTAGTCGGCAGCACATATTTCTTTTATTGCATACTTGCGAGAAAAACTAGCGAATAGGCGGGTTGGTACAAGTGCTCCAGAATTCACTGCTCCATGTGTAACCATTGCACTCAGTGCACTAGCTCAGCGACGGTGCCAGTGCAGCGAGTCGGCTCGGGACGCGACGCTGAACGGTAGACACTTGAGCAGCAGCGGCTGGTGGTGGTAAGCGCCTGTTCAAACCTTTTAGGTGGTCCCTGCTCAATGAGAAGTGCAAGGCAGGCTCAATTGTCATCTTGAAGGACGCAGCAGCGGTGAAAGACACCGCATTTGATTTTGAGGATTGATGGTTTGTCACGGCGGCACATGGAACGTGCCCACATTCCTGGTGCTTTCAACGACCGCTGACGTGTGATGCAGCGAAGTTGCAAGGTCTGTGGAAAGCAGCCAGGGCGACGTGCCCAGCGCCGTAGCGTGTACCGGGCGTGATGACGGCTTCTGCTGGGTCATTGCTTCTAATAGACCTCCATTCCTCGGGTAAGCGCGACATCGTAACCTCCAGCACCTGGAAACGTCCGCGGAATCTGTTTTACTCCATGGTGCAGCTTCAGGGAAACTACCCTGGAACTCCGACAAGTCGTTTGTTTTCGGCAACTGGAAGAGTAGCCACTACTCCACTCTTAACCCGTGGCGTTGCCCGAACCTCGTGCCAGACTCGTCTCTGGGGTTCCCGGTTCGTTCCCACGAGCAGCCGCGTGCCGACTCCACTGAGGGCGCCAGCTAAGACGCCTACAGGGCCACGACAGGTATCGTACGGAGACAGAACGACTCTACCGTCTACTTTTGGGCGTCTTCGCGGGGTGCGCAAGCGGAGGTACCCTTTGCGACGATGCGGCGGGCTGCATCCTTACACTCGCGCGAGTCCGAGTCACAGGCCCGCCGAACGTTCCCGGTGGCTTAAACTCGCTCTTCTGACTCGGCTGCGTTCAAGTGAGACAAATCCTATCAAGGCGCATACAGCAGGAATGCATGGCTTTAGGATGAAGCGCGTGGCTACTTTTTGGAAATCGCGAGCTAAACTTCAGGCTCTGACTTGGTGCTCAGAACACGGGTCTCCTCATCCTGTGCAGCGGTTGCTGGTCGATCTGCGGTGGAAAGCGCCGCGGAGCTGCTGCCCCGCTCCAACTTTCTGGATGCAAAATTCTTGAAGGGGTTCGCTGGCGAGTTCTCATCAAATGGTTCCACGTCATCCTGGAGATCTTTGTCTTTCAGAGGCGGATATTGGGAAAAGTCAAGCGGGTCTCGCAGCTTCGGTATGATCGGTGGCGTCTCATTGCGAATAAGATTGAAATCGATTTTCCGAAACCACGGATGGCGCTTAATGTCGCTGGCCCCGTTCTCATGTCCGAGTCTTTTGGATGCATCTCGCTTCAGCAGACGTTTGATGAGATTTTTGCACTCCGGTGAAAGGTGTAGAGATTCATCGAAGCGAATGTTTCCGTGTACAATATTATTGAAAGTTTCATCCTGGTAGGAGCCTTTGAATGGTGTCGTTCCCGTCAACATCTCGTAGAGAAGAATACCAAACGTCCACCAGTCGACATCGCTCGTATGCCCAACGCCCTGAATAACTTCCGGCGCAATGTACTCCTCGGTGCCCACGAAGGAATTTGTTGCGTACGGGAGGACAGGCTCAGAATCGACGATCTCAAGATCCTTGAGGTTGCTCCGAGACCCGCGGTTTCCCGAGATCGCGCCTTTCATGCGATCCAAGAACGAAATCTGATGTTTGATGACACGAGGTGAAACAGGATGCGCCTGCTTGCTCAGATCAAAGTCCGTGAGGGCGATATGTCCATCAGCGCGCATGAGGATGTTTTCCGGTTTCAGATCTCGGTATATGAAGCCCATGTGATGTAAGTATTCCAGCGCGAGCAGGACCTCAGCCGCGTAGAAGCGCACGGCATCCTCAGGCAAGCGTTTGTTCGGTTGTCGTTGTAGCACTCGAAAGAATTCTCCCCCTGCGCAGTATTCCATGATGAAATACAGTCGATCCTTTGTTTGGAAAGATGCATACATCGTAACGATGAATGGATGGTGGGCTGTCGCGAGAATCTCGCGTTCAGTCAAAACGCGCTTCACTTTGTTACGCGCGATCATCTCCTCTTTCGTCAGAACCTTCATCGCGTAGAGCTTGGTGGTGCCTTTCAACAGGACAAGATATACTCGGCCAACATCACCCTTCCCAAGTAACTTCAATTTCTGAAACAAGTGCGGGCCTATCGGTCCGCTAACCGGAAATTCTGGGGTCGGCTGCGCCGCTGACGCAGCCAGCACGTTCTGGTTCTTCCCCGTTGAGACAACAGCCCCATTCTCTTCAACACTATGCGATGGAGGTGCAGCTGGTGACGGCGAACGTTTTGTTTGAGCGTCAACCTCGGTCAGCGACAAATTCCGCGCCTCAGTCGTCAAACTCGAAACGTTTTCACCTAGGCCCCCGGGCATTTGTTCTGATAGCTTGAGTGTTCTCTACCGAACGCGTCGCACAACGACCAGAGCGTAGACTGGAACGGAGCTGCTCACGCAGACACACCCTTCTCCGGGTTTGCGCTGTGCGTAAGTCTCCTCTCGACAAGGTAAGCGCGTTTGAAAAACCCGCTGTACGCCCTTCTGAAGTCAACTTTTCGAATGAAGACCCAAGGGGCTTGTAAAAAACTGGCAGTACGGCTCGTGGTGCGATTGCTGTGCTGCCCCAAAGCTCTGGCAAGCAGCTCTGCCGCGAGTGCTCGCTGCCTACAGTCTGCCTTTTAAGTGACACCACACTCGACGACTGCTGATGCCAGTCTGCTTCCTCTGAAGACCTTCAAAGGCTTACCACAAGTGTTATCGTCTAAACGCTCCCAGTGTGTGGACGCTGAGGTGCCTCAGAGTATGCGGCGAAAACTCGCCCACAACACGTCAAACATTCGAAGCGCATACCGCGGGATACTCGATGGTGCGTTCATGAGGCCGATTCGCTGCGCAGCGCGGCTGCCGCGGGCCTCAGACGCCAACGATCTCAAATTGCGACGGTGATGGCGTGCGCGTCTGCCCGAGGTGCGCGCAACAGTCGCTGGCAATGATGCGGAGTTCTTCGGGATTGGGCTGGTGCGGAGGCCCCAGCTGGAGGCGGCCAGCGTAAGGGTCAGATCCTCTGCACAACGGACTATGAAACGTATTGGGGCCGCGCCCCAGGTCAGATACCTCTGTGATAGACATCGAGGTAACGCGCTCCACTGCATGAGTATTGGAACAGAGATTCCACGCATGAACCAGGGTAGCATCTGTACGTAGGGGGCATAGCTGAATCGAACAAGCTCATGATCTTCGATGGAGCACTACTCCAGAACGGATAGAGCCTGCAACAGCCAGCAGTGAAACAGAGACCTTCTACCTGGTTCCTGGAGGCTTCCGCTGCTCGAAACAATCCTGACTTGATATAGGGTCCTGGAATGTGAAAATTTCCTGCTTCAGCGATAGCAGGGATATGAGGCGGTTGCATGCGCCGCCCCTGACGTTTAGAATCTTGTAACACGGGGCGCGTCGCTTCCTGCGAATCATGGCAGTGGCTCCACGGATGAGGCTATCTCGGCCAGCTTGGCTGCGATCTCGTGCTGATTTCGCTGCAATTGTCTCGCGTTCCCGGCTCGAATGCTTCCTCAGGCAATGGCGGGGGTCTCTCACCGCCCCAAGGGCCGTCCATGGAATCCCACTCGTGCGATCTGGTTGAAAACGTTCCATATATAAATACAATGGAGCTTTCGAATTTCTGGTACACACTGTTTGTCGGAAATAAGCTCGTGATGCGGGCTTCCTCTCGTTCGCATTGTCGTCCACGTGACCGAGTAAACATCTAAAGCGATCAACTCGAACTGAGTCTCATGGAGCGATCCACGGTGCGCTGCATTATGCGTCCTGCGACCAACGCAGACCGCAGTATCCGCGAGGCAGCAATTGCAGATCCTAGTGACCGTGGAGCGCCTCGGCCAGACGCAAACACTGCGTCTCTGACATTAGCGTCGTGCCGGGTGTTCTGTCAAGCAAAATTGTCCAGTGAGTTTACTACCATAGCATTCGGGGTAACAGTCTAGACTTCGTGTTGAAGAACGTTCAATTGTCACGGCCGACTGTGAGTACTCCAACGAACAGGCTATTCGTCGCGAGGATGAGGTGCCCAGCGATTGCTGTACGATCTGTTCGTTCTATTCGCTTGGCTCGAGCCAATAGACCTATTGCGGGCAAAGAGGGCTCAAACCCATCGAAGCCAGGATCCTTTATGGAAACTCTAAACGCTACCTATTAGAACGGTATCTCTGTATTCAGCAGGGAAGCTGAAAATGAACAGGCTCAAGCGGCTGCACGAGAGCTGCCGCTGATCAGCGCTCATACACCACCTGCTTGGCGACCGAGGCCACTTGTTACAGCCTGTCCAGTATCCCTGTAAGGAACAGAGGCCCAGTCCGGTAGACCTGCGAATTCGTACGGATATCCGCCGGTTGCGACGCATCCCAACGGACATCTGGTCGAAGATCCCACAGACAGGGATCCCCTGGCTCGTATNAACGATCCTAAACCCAAAACATTCATGTTCAAACCCGAATTCGATGCTTTCGCAAAAAAAAAACGCTTTTCTCAGAAAAGAACATTATCGACAAGTACCTGCCAGATTGATTTGATGGACAGAGCAGTTGCACTCACCATAGACACCTGATTGCTTGATTGATATCGGCATCTTGGAGAGCGTTTATCATGTTTCATCCTACCTCCGGGTTTTACCAGCTACCACAGGTACCTCCCTTGCGAGACAGCGGCCATTTCGTACGATCCACTCAGCGCGAAGCCTGCTACGGGCGTCCACAGTGGCGCCCACAGCGCCGGCGCGGATGCAGGACGGAGTCAGAACGCCTTTACCACACCACTGGAGAAATCAGCTCGAAATGTGATTCACTCGTCACAGGGTCGGGACGCGTGGATATTCTGGGATATAGTAGACCGCTCAGACAGACCTACTGCTGGCACTGACGCGAAACGAATCTCCAGGAGACCGTATCGACCAGGGCGGGGCCGAGACGCAGGCCGCCCTCTCCGGCTACAGAAGAGACTCTATTGCGGAGAGGTTGCTCCGGATTTGCCACAGCTTTCGGTACTGGAGGCGCACGGTGCTCCATTCTGCATACTCCTCCAACTGGCAGGATCTTTGTCCTAGACAGTAACCCTCCGAATGTACATAAATCATTCCTCGGTTCATCTCTTGCCTGGGACGCGGGGAACATCGATGAACTACTTGCCAGCTAGCACACAGTTTCTTTTGCCATTTTCTTTCTAGCTGCTGTCCAGTGGTTAGGTTCTCTCCCTAAAACGAGCCCATAGCGGACGACGCGGCACCGAGTACAGCTGCATCGGACGCGTCTCGCTACACTCATGTCAGGCAAAATTCGCACGATTCCTCTCACGTATCTGGGATATGCACACTAAAGCTTGGACCTCGCTCGTGTCGTCAAAACCAGCCTACGCAAACTTTTCTGCGACTGCCTCCTTTTCCTCTCTTATCTATACATTTAAATAGGCTGCGCTCTCCGTTCCAGGCAGCTTCGTTNCCTGCAGTCGAAGGATATNAGTGGCAGGGATGAAGTCTCGATCAAGTTTTAACGGACTGTTGCGAATGCATTTCAANCACGGACGGATGTTGCGATCCATGCCTCTCTTGTCATTTCCATCTTACTTGCGGACAACTTCGGTGCGCCCTTCGCTGATCCGACACTGGGCTGAGGTCAAGTGTGCCCACATGTCTATCGCAACGCCCCCTCCGAGGTGGCACTGTGGTGCAAAAGCCCTTGCCTCGTGGCAC
>JGI24721J44947_10008382_pt1 | contig 13548 bp, 10 predicted proteins | sample YelNatPaOPGAMG01_FD_44947 | JGI IMG/M metagenome (IMG submission 44947)
ATTCCCCCACAATGTTCACATTGATCTATCTCTTAATAAACACTATAGCAACTTGGATAAATTTTCATCAAATTTTCATCATGGGGGGGAGATTAGTTCTCCCCCCCATAATTTTATCTTACCTCTACCACAATTTCTTTTATTTTAATATTAACCTCTGAATTATCACTTATAAAATCTTTATCTTCAATAGATAATGGTAAAGATACCGCCTTTCCGTTAATATAAATAACTAAGGATGGATCAATTTCTTCTTTTTTCTTATTCTTTTCATCAAACATGAAATTTATTTTTAAAATTACATCTCTAAAAATTGATAATGGGGGCACTTTAACCTCAAATTTTCCTGTAGGACGAATAGCCAGAACATAATCTTTACCTTCCTTATCTATAAATACATTTTCTGCTTTTACTACTATAAGATTTCCATCATATCCACCCTTAGTAAAATTAATATAATATCTATTCACAGTCACAATTGGTGTAAGGGGGAAAAGATAATTACTTTTTTCACCCCTTTTTACTAATATATCAGTATTCAAGTCTACATAGCCATCAAGGGATAATGTAAGTTTATATCTACCTTCTATAAGGGTTAAATTAAGAGGAGTTATTCCCTTATATACACCATCAATAAATACTTTTGCCCCCTTAGGATTTGAATCTATATACACTTCTCCTAAATTCATGGGTTTTAATGTAACATTTATCTGTTTAAGATCTCCTGGAGCAAGATAGACGGTCTCATTATATTCTTCATATCCACTTAAGGAAATCTTTACATTATATGTACCTGAAGAAAGGTCAGTAAGGGATAAGGGTGTCTTTCCTTTATATACACCATTAATATAAACATCTGCAGAGGAAGGATTAGAGAATATATTTAATGTAGCAGGTAAAGGAACAAGGGTAAAGTTGTAAGTAGAAACCTGACCTGCATATACATCTACAAAACTCACATAGTCCTTATAACCACTTAGTCTCAATTGTACTTGATACCTTCCAGGAGATACATTATTGATAACAATTGGAGTTTTTCCTTTATAAACTCCATTAAGATAAAGATCTGCCCCTTGTGGATAGGAATTGATATTTAGTGATCCATAAAGAGGTACAAGGCTATAAAATACATAGTTTGTTTGATTAGGTAATACATTCACATCCACAACTTTTTCCTGATAGCCAGGATAGGTTACCTTTAATTGATAAGTCTTATTAGCAGGTAAATTATATAAGGTCAATGGAGTATATCCTTTAAAGGAACCATCTAAATAAATACTTGCTCCCTTAGGCTCTGTATCTACCCTTAGATTTCCATACACAGGTTTAAGATTAAAGGTATAATCTCTATCTCTACCCTCTTGAACCACTATATTGGTTAAATAATCTTCGTAACCTTCCTTTTTTAGAGTTATTCTATAGTTTCCAGGATATAGCATTAGAGTAATAGGAGTATTTCCTTGTAATTGATCATTGAGATAAACCTGAGCTCCCGAAGGATTAGAGTAGATGTTTATCTTAGATTTAGATTGTACTTCTTGTTGTACATAAAAATATGTGACCTTTTGAGCCCATGTTTTTCCTTCTTCCTTCCTTAGGGACTTTTGAAGNGTTTCTAATGCTTTCTCTATACTTTTTTCTATAACACTTCCNGGAGNCATAGATTCAAACTTCTTTCCAGGGAAGATCTCAATAGGTTTTTTAGTTATAACTCCTACAATATATTCCTTCCCATATGGAGGAGTTACCTTAAAGCTATAAGTCGGCTTATCAGGAAAAGTATATGTTCTATCTTTTTTTATGAAATTATCTTTTGAATAGGAATTAGGAAATATTAAAGTAAATTGACCATCTGGTGTTATATCAAAGATATAAAGATAAACATCATCATTAGCTTTTGCATATATTATTAAATTTTCTCCAACTTTATATACGCTTCCTTCTGGTTTATTTAACCACAAGTCAAGACTTAATGATGTTTCAGGATTTGGTACTATTATAATTTTCTCCCAGTCCTTTTCAGGTTGAATTTGTATTTTTTCCTGAGAATAAGAAATACCTATAAATAGGATTAACAATAAAAGGAAAACAAACACACTTTTCCTCATACCTTTAACCTCCCTTTGAAGTTCTTCTCAGATGAGTATACAATAACTTTGAAGTCTATTTAAGTGATATAAGTCACTCTTATCAACCGTTAGTTAATGCCTTTTTCTTCTTTTTGTTTTCATACATTAACTTATCAGCCTTATCAAGAAGCTCTTCAATAGATTTTTGCTCTTCTGGGCCAAAGATGATAGTGCCATAACTTAAAGAAAGTCTATATATTCTATTTTCCATACTATTTTTCTCCTCAATNTTCTTGTTTAATCTTACAATAAGTTCATCCTTATCCTCATCTTTTTCTACAATTCCTAATACTACAAATTCNTCTCCTCCAACTCGTGCCAAAATATCATTTTCTCTAAATGTACTTCTTAAAATTTCTGCAGTTTCTTTAAGAGCCATATCTCCCACATTATGCCCTAAATTATCATTTATTACCTTCATATTATCAAGATCAATAAATATAAGCACAAGTTTTTTCTTCAGTCTCTTTGTTAAACTTATGGTATGTTCAGCTAATGTAATAAANCCCCTACGATTATATAAGCCTGTTAAGGGATCAGTATTAGATATCTGTTTTAACTCTTCTTCTAAGGCTTTTCTNTAAGAGATATCTAAAAACGTATATAATACAGCGGATTTACCCTTGTATATAGTATTTACAGCACAAACCTCAATGTAAACAGGCTTTCTATCTATACTTCTTATGCACTTGAATTCATCGATAATATAACCAAGTTTTCTTTCAGTCAATTCCTTATATCTCAATAAGAATCTCTGCCTATTCTCAGAAACTACTAATTTTGCTAAATCATTAATATTGTTAAATTCTAAAGGATAGCCCAAAATTTCTATAAGTTGAGGATTGACATATACAATTTTCTCATCTTGTACAATACAGACCCCAATTAGAGATTGTTCCGAAAGAAGTCTAAACCTATCTTCTAACTCTTTATAATTTTCCCATAAAAGATTTTCAAAAATCATATCTGCAAGTAAATTCGACCATATTAATAGATAGGACATAAGTTTATCATCTAATGGATCTATCTTTCTAAATTCTAAAATGAGTATTCCAAAAATAGAATTATTCTTCCTTAAAGGAATTCCAATAGTGGATAAGGATTTTAATGTCATTGTCTTTATCTGGCTTTTTCTCACATCTGGAAAATACATTACTTTATCCTTGTTTATCACATGATAATATACATACTTATCATCTTCTTTCTTAAATTCTCCTTCTAAAGGCTCAGTAAAAAATCTAAATTTTAAATCTCCATTATCTACAAGTATTACACAACCAAATTTTGCTTCAAACACGTGAATAATTTTATCGAAAATGATTTTCTCATTATCNAAGTTGTTTTTTCTTCCTAATCCTTGAAAAACCTCTACCAAACTATTAAAGTTTATCTCATCAATCTTATCCTCTATAGTTGTAACCGTACCTAATACTTTACCTTCATTGANCAATGGATAAATAGAAAATTCTTTATAATTCTCGAATAAATCAATTTTCTCACCATTAATAGCTCTCATATAATAAAGAGATTTATCCTTTAGCTGAGGTGTTACATCAAAAAGATTTTTTCCTATAACCTTTTCATTATTCTTTAGAAAAGCTTGTTCAAAAGCCTTATTGTAAAAGACTAATTTTAGATTTTCATCTGTAAAAAATACAGGATAATTTATATGATCATNTATAAAAGTAGGTAAGAGATCCTTTAATTTCAGCCATTGCATTATAATCATTTTTTATATCTTCCCCCCTATTTAGTCATTCTGATAATCTCTTTTAATTTACCACAAATTTTAAAAAAATTACAATACCATTCACATAATCTTCATGATAAAATCTTACTATGTTAAATCAAATCTTTAGAAAGGAGGAGAAACATGAAAAAAATACTCTACATTGTTTTAGATGGACTAGGAGGCACTCCTGATCCAAAATTAAATGGAAAGACCGAGTTAGAAGTAGCAAAAACTCCCAATATGGATGCATTAGCTAAAAAGCAAAACTGGGGCTTATGGATCCTATTGGGCCTGGTATAGCTCCTGAATCAGATGCAGCAGTTCTTAGTATCTTGGGTTATGATGTAGATAAATATTATACTGGAAGAGGTCCATTAGAGGCTCATGGTGCTGATATTGAAGTAAGAGATGGAGATTTGGCCTGGAGAGCCAATTTTGCAACAGTAAACGAAGAAACTCTTGAAATCTTAGACAGAAGGGCTGGAAGAAATTTATCAACCGAAGAAGCAAAAGCCTTAGCAGAAGAAGTAAACCAAAAGGTTAAATTAGATGGAGCTGATTTTGTATTTAAAGCAACAGTAGGACACAGAGGAGTTTTAGTTATAAGAAAGAAGGATGGCAAACTTTCAGCTAATGTAGAAAACATAGATCCAGGATATAAGAGACATGGACCTTATAGTATTGCTATTGCAAATCCTCCTAAGGAAGTTCAAAAATGTGTTCCTCTTGATGATTCAGAAGAAGCAAAAGAATCTGCAAGACTTACTAATGAGTTTGTAATGAAAGCTTTTGAGGTACTAAAAAATTCAGAGATAAACAAAAAGAGAAAAGCAGAAGGCAAAAAACCTGCCAATATAATCCTTTTAAGAGATGCAGGGGACTCCTTACCTAAGGTTCCTACTCTACAAAGTTTATATGGACTTACCTTTGGAAGTATTGTAGAAATGCCTGTAGAAAGAGGAATAGCTCTTCTTACAGGTATGAAAGAAGTACCCATAGAAGATTCCACTGATTATAAACTTTGGGCAGAGAAGGTATTATATGCATTAGAACATTATGATGGAGTTTATGCTCATCTAAAAGGNCCAGATGTACCAGGACACGATGGATTATATGATAAAAAAATTGAAAGTATAGAGAAAATAGATTCTATCTTCTTTGAAAATTTAATTCCTAAATTGAATCTATCCAAGGTGGTAATTGCTGTAACTGCTGACCATGCAACACCTTGCTCCTTAAAATCCCATTCTGAAGATCCTGTACCATTAATGGTCATAACTTCAGGAATAACACCCGATGGTTTAGATTATTTTGGAGAAAGTGCTTGTGCAAAAGGAAGCCTTGGAAGAATTAAAGGAACCGAATTAATGCCATTACTTGTAAAAATTGCAAAGGAATAGGGACTTGCTTTAAAAAAGAAGTAAAATTATAATGAATATAAAAATATTTACAATGGGGAGGTGGATGAAATGGCATCCAAAGAACTATTAGATCTTTTAAATGATGCTATAGCAAGAGAGATCCAAGTATCCATTCAATACATATGGCAACATGTACAATGGAAAGGTCCTGAACATTTTGCTGTAAAAGATGAACTAAAAAAAATCGCAATACAGGAAATGAAACATGCAGAAATTATAGCAGAAAGATTATTTTACCTTGGGGGAATCCCTACTACTAAACCATCCCCTATATTCGTAGGAGAAAACTTGAAAGAGATGTTAGAGCAGGATGTTAAAGATGAAGAAAATGCTATAAATCTTTATAAAAAGATTATTGAAAAAGCAAGATCTGAAGGAGACATTACTACAGCAAAGATCTTTGAAGAAATATTAAAAGACGAGGAAGAACATCACGATACCTTTACTTCTCTATTAGAAAAATAACCTCTTGGGGAGGGAGATATTAAATCTCCCTCCTTCCTTTAGTATCCTTTCTTTAATTCTATAATGAGCCCAAAATTCCTCTTCATCATTCAATTTAGAAAGTTCAATCTCCATATTATATTTTCTCTCTAATGCCCTTTTTATAATAAAATCCGCAAGATGAGGATTTTTTGAAAGAAGAGGTCCATGGAGATAAGTACCTATAAGATTTTTATAGATAATACCTTCAGTAAAATCTTTTCCATTATTTCCATATCCTTTAATAACTTTACCTAAGGATTTATAATTGTGATATGTCCTTCCACCATGGTTTTCAAATCCAACAAGAGTCTTTGGATATATAGGAAGATCCACCTCTATAAGTATATTTCCTATAAGTCTTCCCTTTTCAGCCCGCGTATAAAAATTTAATATAGATAATCCCTCAATCTTATTTCCATAAGCATCTAAGTAATATTCGCCAAGAAGCTGATAACCTCCACATATGGCAAGAAATACTATATTTTCTTCAATCAAATCTTTTAGTATATCTTTAAACTTAATTATATGAGAAAACAGAAGTTCTTGTTCCCTATCAGAGCCTCCACCTAAAAAAATAATATCTGCCTTCTCTATATCTTCCTCTTTATCTCTTGTAAAATTTAAAACCTCTACTTTTATACCTCTCCACCTTGCCCTTCTCTCAAGAACTATAATATTTCCTCTATCCCCATAAAGATTTAAAAGATCAGAGTACATATGAAGAATTTTAAGTTCCATTTCTCAACCTCTTCATTATCAATTTTCTACTCTTAAAGAGAGCAGTATAAGTAGGAAGAATATATGTTTTAGCCTTAAAACTTAATATTTTAAGAATAGCATTATTAAGATTATTCTCTAAAACAATCTTATTAAGGGGTACTTCTGCATATTTCAATCTAACTAAAAGATCTTCCGCCCTTGTTCCTGAACATATTATGGCGGAAATATTATCTTCTCTTATCTTCTCAAAATCCACATCCCATATCCAGGATACATCTCTACCATCTGCAATATTATCGTTTAATATTAAAAGAAGTACTTTCTCATTAGGATCATCTTTAATAGTATCCAACACTTGATTATAACCAGCAGGATTTTTTACAAGTACAAGAATCCTCTCATATCCCTCATAGTTAAATTTTTCCAGTCTTCCTAATCTAAAAGAAAAATTAGAAATTATATCTTTTAAACTTTCTTTATCTATACCCAAAACCCTACCCACAGAATAGGCAGAGACCACGTTATACAAATTATAAACACCAGGATATATAAAGGTTAAAAAAAGGTCTTCATCCCCATCTTTTATATGGATAAACCACTTATTTTCTTTATATTCTGCTGATATTATATAGTAATCATAATTGGGATTTCTAAAGCCACATTCACAAAAGTATCTACCAAGCTGAGCATAATTAAAAAATTCATAATGAAGTCTTTTTCCACACTTAGGACAATATATACTCTCTTTTATTTCCTCTGTATCCTTTTCTCTTATCTTCTTTCCTATACCGTAATAAATTTTTCTGTTAGAAAGGTCAGAAAATCTGGAAACAAAAGGATCATCAGCATTGAGTATTAATATCTGTTTCCTACTATCTTTTATACTCCCTTTAATTTTCTCAACGGTAGTATCGATCTCTCCATATCTATCCAATTGATCTCTAAAAAAATTAGTAATAACAACATAATCGGGTTTAAGATCTTTAAAAACAAAAGGAAATATACCCTCATCTACTTCAAAAACCCCAAAATCGTAATAAGATGGATCTCTTATAAAAGCAGTAGCAATACCAGTTCTTAAATTTGCACCCTCCAGATTTCCTAAAGCCTTAAAACCTGATTTTGTAACTATCTGAAAAATAAGATTATTAGTAGTAGTCTTACCATTTGTACCTGTAACAAGAATAATCCTATTAAATCTATCTTTTATCTTTGTTAAAAATTTGGGATCTATCTTTAAAGCTACTTTACCAGGAAAGGTTGTAGCATCCAATCCTAAGGTTTTCATAAAAAAATACACAAGTCTTCCTAAAAATAATGCTAAATAAAATCTAATTTTTTCTAAGTTCATTTCTCAAACTTTTTAGTATCTCTTGATAATCTGCTTCTCCATTTTCTACTTTATCCATTAAACCTTCTAACTCACGTGTAAAATCTTCCTTAACAAATCTAAAACGATCTTCATTAGAATTAAGATAGTTATAAACCTTCTCACCCAGTGATGTAGGTATCAAATATCCGTTCTTCTCTATGACATATCCTCTCTCAAGAAGTCTACTCACAATGGTAGCATAAGTAGATGGCCTACCAAGACCTCTCCTTTTCATTTCTTCTACTAAGGATCCTTGGGTAAATAGAGGTACCTTAGGTACAGTATAGAAGAATTTATTATTTATCACATCTACTTCACCTTCTGGAACTCTCACAATTTTTATAGGAAAAACCTTATTAAAACCATCTTGTATTATCTCTTCAAATACTTCCATACTTTGTACCTTATCAAGAGCCTTTATTGTGACATCATAACCTTTAAGTACAATATTTCTCATCTGAGATGCTATAAATCTCTTAAAGATAAGATCATAAACAACTAAATGATCCTTACTAAACCCCTCTAGCTCTCCTGAATATATCATAGATTTAATATCCTCCACATCAAGAACTCTTGTAGGTCTTATACATTCATGGGCTCCACCCTCTCCCCACGTTCTTCCTCTAAAATACTCTTCCCCAAATTGTTCCGTTATATATTCTTTAGCTATATTTATTCCTGTATCAGATACTCTGGTAGAATCAGTTCTATGATAGGTAATAAATCCCCTCTCAAAAAGGTCCTGAAGAACTTCCATAGTTCTTGAAACTGATAATTTATATCTATCAGATGCATCTTTCAAGATTACATCCGTTGTATATGGAGGTAAAGGAATCTTTTCTTCAACCTTTTCCTTTTCCTTTAATACCTCTATTTTAGTTAAAGAATTAAAGAATTTTTGAGCTTCTTCTTTATTTTCAAATTCAAATCTTAATTCCAATCCCTCTCTCCTAATAATTACCAAATATATCCTTTTACTATGTTCCTTAGCTCTTTCTATCACCCAACCAAGAACTGGAGTCTGTACTCTTCCAGCAGATAAATAGTTTCGAGAAAATACCCTTTGAATAAGCTGAGAAAGCTCAAATCCTACCCATCTATCAGATATTCTTCTCACCACTTGAGCCTTAACTAAATTTTCATTTACATCTCTAAACTCTTTTAAAGAATTTAATATTGCTCTCTTTGTGACCTCATGAAATTCCATTCTCTTAATATCCTTAGCAAAAACAGCACAAAGATTCTTAAGATCCCATGAAATTTTTTCTCCTTCAGTATCAGGATCGGTAGCTACAAGAATCTGATCAAACTCTTTACTGGCTTCCCTTAATGCATTTACAATATTTTCTTTTCCTTCTATCGTTTCATAAACTGGAATAAACTCTCCATTTTCTAATACTCCAAAATATCCCATCTCTTTATTTAAATCAAAAATATGTCCAAAGGATGATGTAATAACCAAGTATTTATCTTCTGTTATAACCTCATAGAGTTCCTGACCATCTATATTTCTGGAAATAGGTTTTCCAAAGAAATTTGCTATAGTTCTTGCCTTATGAGGAGATTCCACAATCACCATTACAGGTCTTAGGAAGTCATCTCTTCTTCCCTCTCTTCTTCTAATCCTTATCCGATCCTCATCTATCTCTTGTAGGATCTTATCTATATCTACTGTATTTGCATTCTTAAAAACTATATCTGAACTAAACCACCAGCGTGCTTTTCTTATCAGGTTATTAAATACCTTCCTATCATCCACAAGTATATAACTTAATCCTTTTGATATTCCTCCTACATACAACCTTGAGGTTCTACCTGATGCTTGCAAATAGCCCGTAATATCAGCTACTACAAGANACCATTTTCCATCTTCCTCTCTAATTGAGATATCATCAGATGTATTTATCTTTTGATATATTTCTTCTGAAAGAATAAATCTTTTTATATTATCTCTTAATTCATCTACTTTATCCTTTGGAGGATTTATCATGTTGGAATACCTATTTAAAGTTTTTAACCATCTATCAACAGTAGCTATGTGTTTTTCAAGATTTTTATCCCTTGCTATAAGTGGTCTTAAAGAGGATAAGGCTAAAAGCAAATGCTTTACATTGCCTTCCAGATCAAGATTTACTGAAATTTTAGGTACACCGTAAAAAATTGCATATCTAATAATTTCAGGAAGATCAAGTCCTCTTGCTAAAGGATTTCTATAAGANGATATACCAATAAGAACTTGTATTTTACCTTGTNTATAATCCTCTAAGACCTCTTCTGTAAGATTATCATAAGATTCACAAGAAATATTATTTTGACTTAAAAGATTCTTTATTCTATCAATATGCTCCCTTCCAAAATCCGATGACAAGAATACTAATCCACCCTTTCCAAATCTCTTAACCCTTTCAATAAGAATCTTATCCAAATCATCTACCTCTTCATAAACATCTTCCACATTTCTCAAATAAAACACAGGCCTACCCACATCAAAAGATAAAAGCTCTTTAAACAACCTTATCCTTTCCGATCTTGGATTACTGGTAGCAGAAGACACTACCATTACACCTTTTGTTTTTTTGGCTATCTTTCGTATCTCTTCTTGAAGAGTTTTTATCTCTTCTTGATTTTCTTCACTATAATTCCTTCTAAGTTTAATATACTTTAAAGTTTTCTCTATATCTTCTTCAGTAAAACCTAAAAGATACAATGCCTTATCAATATTTTTCGCAGTTTTCAGAAAAGAGTCTACATCATCNACAAATATAAAAGAAAAATCTCGAGGAATTATATCCACATTTTTATAAAGAAACATAGAGGTCGTAATAAGGATTTTAAAATCACCATTAATAAGCCTTTCCCTTTTTTCTTCCTTTTCCTTCTTAGTTTCATCAAGACCAAAAACCAAAAGGTCTTTTTCNCTTACCTTACCCTTCAACTTTTCATAACTTTGAAGTATTAAAAGCCTTGTAGGAAGAATAATATAGGACTTTTTACCCTTCTTAGCAAAGTATATGGAAGATGCAAGCCCTAAGGATGTTTTACCTATACCTGTTGGAGCAAGAAGAGCAAAAGATCTACCAAGAAGGAGTTTCCTTGCCCAGAATTTCTGTAATTCCCATGGATAAAATCCAACAAAATTCCTAAATATTTCTTCCCATTTTTCGTACTCATCCTTTAGCTTACAATAATCCTTTAGACCTCTAAGAGATGTCAAATTACAAAGGGCTTCCCTGTCTCCTTTCTCAGGCATACAATTTTCGCAGGGAAGCCCTTCAAGAAGTCTTTCTGAAGATATATCTCCACCACAGTTTGGACAAAGATTCCTAAATACTGCTTCCATCATTACTCCTCTAAGGTTAGGCCTATATTATGAGCTCCAAGAAGTGGTGATAATGTAGCAATAATAACTTGTCCTGTAAGATTGGAAATAAATCTTTCCAATAAATGGGCATCTAAAACATTTACAGGTTCATCAAAAAGGAATACAGGCTCGTAATGTTTTGTCTTTTCTATTAAACTCTTAAAAGCAAGAACAATAGAAAGATAAAATAATCTTTTCTGCCCCTCTGAAGCATAATATTTGGCTGGATTTCCCTTATAATAGAGAATATAATCATCCTGAGTGTGAGGTCCCACAGTAGTAACACCTCTTGCTATATCTTCTTCGATATAATCTGCAATATTTTTACCTTTGAACTCACTCTTATATTCTATCTTAAATATAGGATCAAGATATTGAGACAATTCCTCTATCATCTTTTCCCTCTTCTCCACAATCTTTTCTGCTAGCGGTTGCATCTCTTTTGCTAAGTATAACACATAATTTTTATCTATTTCATCCATTTTAAGATTTTCATTTCTTTCTTCTAAAAGTTTTTCATAACTTCTTAATGTCTCATAATAATCCAAATCAATCAAAGAGAATATATCATCAAAGAAATCTCTCCTTTGGGTTGCAGATCCATCAATCATAGAATAGTTTCTAAAGCTAAAAGGTATGGCAATAAAAATCTCTTGGATATCTCTAAACCTTTTAACTTTAAATCCATCAAGATAAGCTGTCTTTTCCCTTTTACTTTCATCTTGCCAATAGGTTATCTTTATCACATGTTTCTCATCTCCACTTAATACTTTACCTTCTACCTCAAAATAATTCTCACCAATTTTTAAAATTTGAAAATCCTTTGCTCCTCTAAAAGATCTGGGATTTGAAAGGTAAGAAATAGCCTCTAATATAGATGTCTTACCAGAACCATTTGGACCATAAATTACATTTACCCCATCCTTAAAATTTACANNAAAATCAGTGAAATTTCTAAAATTTTTTAACTTCAATTCTTCAATAAGCATTCTCTTCTTATTCATGATATCCCCCTCCCTTCATATATATTAATTTTTACTATATATATTTTAGCTACTTATGAAATTGAAATCAAGCCATTTTATATTCTCTTGACATTATTAATATAAATTATAAACTTATATATGGTTTAGCAGTCCCATTTAAAGAGTGCTAAAATTAAAAAATAGAGGTGAAAGACATGGAGGAAAAANAGATGGAAGTAAAAAAGGATGAAGTAGTCTCAGAATCTCCCAAAGAAGAAGATTGGGAAATTAAGTATATAAGACTTCAAGCAGAATTTGAAAATTTTCGTCAAAGACTTAGAAGAGAAAAAGAAGAATGGCAAGAAATTGCCAATGCAAGACTTTTAAAAGAAATTGTAGATATAATGGATAATTTCTCCTTAGCCTTAGAAACCATAAAACATACAAGGAAGAAAGATGCTATTATAGAAGGGATAAATATGATTTATAGACAATTTGAAAACCTTCTTCAAAATGAAGGAGTTATAAAAATGGAGGTTATTGGTAAGCCATTTAATCCATCCTTCCATGAGGCAGTGGGAATTGAAGAAGTAGAGGATGGTGAGGATAATTTAATTGTTAAAGAGATTTCTCCAGGATATCTTTTTAAAAATAAATTATTAAGACCTGCAAAGGTTATCGTATCTAAAAAAATAGAAAAAAAGGAGGTAGAGAATAATGGCTAAAATTGTAGGAATTGACTTAGGAACTACCAACTCACTTATAGCCTATTTAGAGGGTGGTAGACCAGTTATAATTCCCAATGCGGAGGGAAGCAGGTTAACTCCATCTATTGTTGCCTTTACAAAAGATGGACAACTTTTAGTAGGAGAACCTGCAAAAAGGCAAGCTATAGTAAATGCAGAAAGAACCATAAAATCTATTAAGAGACATATGGGAACCAATTATAAAGTAAAGATAGATGATAAAGAATATACTCCTCAAGAAATTTCTGCCATGATACTTAGGAAACTCAAAAAAGATGCAGAAGCCTACTTGGGTGAGCCTATAGAAAAGGCGGTAATAACATGTCCTGCCTATTTCTCCGATGCCCAAAGACAAGCCACAAAGGATGCAGGAGCTATTGCGGGATTAGAAGTAGTAAGAATTATAAATGAGCCAACAGCAGCTGCCCTCGCTTATGGACTTGATAAAGAAGGACACCAAAAGATTCTTGTATTTGATCTTGGTGGTGGTACCTTTGATGTGTCCATATTAGAGATTGGTGATGGAGTATTTGAAGTAATTGCAACAGCTGGAAACAATAGACTGGGAGGAGACGATTTTGACGAAAGAATTGTAAATTGGCTTATTGATAACTTC
>JGI24721J44947_10008383_pt1 | contig 13548 bp, 5 predicted proteins | sample YelNatPaOPGAMG01_FD_44947 | JGI IMG/M metagenome (IMG submission 44947)
TGAACCTGATCGAGGCGCGCCATATCCTCACGGACTCGCAGCTCATCTTCTACTCCGCGCTATGCATCGATGCGTTCGTGCGGCTGTGGCGCACGCCTCCAGCGAGCCGCGCTCGACGCTGGGCTGCTGTGCGCGCCGGCCTCGCGAGCGGTGCAGCGCTCTCAGTGAAGTGGACCACGCTCGTGGTGCCCGGCCTCTTCGGCCTCGAGTCGGTTGCCGGCGCTGCGCTCGCCGCCGAGCCGCTCGAGTGGAGCACCTGCGCGATCGTCGCCGCAACAGCCCTGCTCTTGTACGTGGCGCTCTGGTACCCGCACTTTCGGATTCTGATCTATAATGGANCAGGCGGTGACTTTATGAGCGCCGAGTTCCAGCGGACCCTCATTGGTCGCGACGGCTACGACCCGCAGGCCCGAAAGCCGCCTTTCCTCAAGCTCGTCTGGCAGCTCAACAAGGAGATGCTGCTGGCGAACGCGCGCATCCTCGATGAGCACCAGTGGCAAGCGCGCTGGCACACATGGCCCTACGTAGGCCGTGGCCTCCTCTACTGGAATCGCTGGCAGGAGGGTACGTTGGATGCTGACGGGCGACCGCTGCGCCCGCATCACGCCATGCAGATCTATCTGATCGGGAATCCGCTGCTGTTCTGGATGTGCTTGGCAGCGGTGCTTGGTACAGTGGCGGCAATGCCGTTCTTGCTGCGCCTGATTCGCCAGCGGAAAAAGCGTGGAACGAGCACGGACGCATGGGAGCGCTACCTGCGGCTGGCAACATTCCTTCTGCTTGGCTATGCGCTCGGCATTCTCCCGTACATGCCGATCCAGCGAAGTACGTTTATCTACCACTACCTGCCGTCGCTGTTGTTCGCGGAGCTGCTTTTTGCGCACGCGGTCCTCGATCTGCCGGCGCTACCGTCGGTGCTGCAGCTGCCGCTCGCCGGTATCGTCTGGATCGTTGTCTTCTGGTGCTTCTGGTACTTCCGCGCCTGGGTCTATGGACACATCGCGCTCACCGCCGACGACCATGAGGCCATGCGCTGGATCAAGTACACGTCCAGCGTAGGCGACAACAAGGGATGGCACTGAAAACGACGTTATGGGAATATGCAGGCGACACAGCTCAGCAGCGTGCCCTCAAAGGAGCGCCTCGAGTGCGCAGCGGCGTTGCCAGCGGGAAATTAACCGTGGCGCACGCATCGTGCGCGCCCATGCGTGTCACGGGCACGCACCTCGATGCGTGCATCGATACCCTTGACGCCTCCATGTGATCGAATCCGCTGGGGATGCGCATGTGTGCATGCTCCAAGTGTATTTGTGACATGCGTGCCTCGAACGATCCTTGTTTGTGACGCCTGGTTGTGCGTGTAACCGCTGGGAACGCATACGTGTTGTTCTTCCAAAGACATGCACTAGATGCAGGCCTGGAAAACGCATCCCCTAGGACTTGTAGGCAGCAAAGTGGCGCACTGTCGAGCACGTCGGCACTGGGAGCGTGCTCAGCGCATGCAATAGAGCGCACAGTCTCGACTGAGGTGAAGAGGCTTGCGTCATAGATTAGTTTGTGAACTCGAATCTCTTGGCGACTGGATGCGTGGACTTTACTGACTGGCAGCTGTCGCCCGTATGGGGGGCCACAGCGGGGTGCAAGCGTGACGCTAGAGTCGCTCGCTGAGAATGGACGCTACTGTGTGCTCATCAGCAGGGCTCAGTGCGCCACGACTGGTGTGCAACGCCACCGAACGCGTTTTTCGTCATAAAGGGGCGGTGTCCGTGCATTGGTGTCTCGGATACAGCACCATCCGCAAGATGCATCGCGCGCGCTCCTCCGCATTCGGATGAGCAATCGCTTCTAGCCATGCTATAGCAGCTGATGCGCTCGGAGTATGCTCGGGAGCACATATTCCGCTCCTGTTTTCCACAGAGAGATGTATGCATCAAACCTCGTGTGCACAAAGTGCCCAGAAGCTCTTGATATCCAAAAAAGGGTCGTCAGTGTTTCCACAATCTTTTTTTGTTTGCCGCTTCACAGCAGCATTCCCCTTTCCAAACATGGAGGATAGATCTTACCACGCTTCGGTTTCCGCACAAACTGCACACGCCCGCTGCGACGCCAGATGCACTAGCGGGGTTAGCGTTCAGAGGCAGAACGCTTCCTCTTCGCATCCCTGCATCTATTGAATCGATATCTGGCCAACGTATTCATGGACAATCTTGTCCAGGAAACAATATCAAATGCACCGTCTTGAACCTTACCGGATACATCATCATCACGCCTAACCAGCAGCGAGGCTTACTGTGCCGCTTTGATGCATAGGCATCTCGAATAGGCTTTGGGTTTCTGATGATCGAGACGCTGGTTATTCTGTACGCAGTTGAACATAATCTGTCCCAACCATGGCGGCGACGTCCGCAGAACGCCTTATGTTTTGTTTACCAACAAGCAAAGAATGTTCGACATGCTCTGCAGCAGCCATATCCCCTTGGCGTTGCGCACACTTATTCTGGGTAGAGCAAGTGCCTGACCGCTCCCAAGTGCAAAGTATGCGCCGAGTAAAATTCAGATTCGTTGATGTGTTCAAGACGACTACTGGGTTTCGGGATTGAAAGCATGACATGCGTGCACAGCTCTTTGTTTGCACGAATATCTTCATTTGGACGCCAGGATTCTTTCAGCACCGTCGAGGTTCGCATAGCAGTCCTGATGCAGGCTTTGTCTGTCTACCTTGCCAGGTTCAGCTCATACGCGATGAGGTCCGTAGCAAAAGGTATCCAAAAGAAGCGTCACATCCTCACTCGAACTCTTCGAACTTTCGGGTCACTTCCACAGACCAAAGAGTCACCCACAAGTCGATCGTGATCCGCATTCGGAAGCAGGTCCGCAATTCCGCACAAAACGATCAGCTTCTGTCTAAAAGCCTCCAAGGTCACAGGTAATTTAAAGTCTCAACGCGTCGTCGAGAAACAGAGACTTTTTCTGCGCACGCTATGGCGCAAATGAATAGGCCTCGTCAACCTCTTCTTTGCACGGATCATGGCGTGCACTCGCAGTTGGGCCGGCTCTATAAAGGTGTCATATGCTCGAATGACACCATGCCTTCCACGATCTCTCCATTAGAATGAACAGCACGACACATGCCGAATTCGCATCCAACGGAATAATCATGGGCCGCCACGCTCATTGCATGAAACTCAGACGAAAATACAAAAAGTGTCCTTTGACGGGGCATTCGATTTACCACGACAAGCAGAGGCAACCGACAAACGTCCTGATTCTCTTAGAGGCCGCGCTCATATGCAGACAAAGCTGCGCACATATTACCACGGCAGGCTTGTGCAAAAACTTCGGGCAAGGCCACCCGCAAGACATTTTCTCAGGAGAAGACGAGCGCGTAATCTAATAGAGCATTGGATGCGAGGCTAGGCTATGGTCACTGCCCACCAAAATATCGACGACTACAGGACAGGTCTATGCCTGCGCAGAATTCGGTACGGATCTCCAAACAAGACCAAATGGAGCCTATTCACGCAACCAAGAACGAGCTATGTTAAGAACATATGCGACTGAATCATGCATAGTGAACTGAGACCGATCGACGACAATTTTCAACCTGGTAATCGGAACTGTACCGATCAGTAAAGCATCCTCTGTCGGGAATGCCGCTCTCCTCTATTCTTCGTGGGCCATGATCCGCGGGCTGTTCGATAAGCCACAACAGGCACGAGAACCAACAGCGTCCTCTACAGGTACGATTTCCGACACTAGTCAAGCTTCACAGACAAGTATATTCGTCGCACAAACCCGAGCGCTGCGAGGAAGCCAACGGCACCGAGCGCCACACCGATAAAGGATGAGGCAATGGCCGCATAGACAACAAAGAGCAAGCAAGAAATTGCTGTTTCGCCGTCAATTTCGTGTTTCTTCCACAAATATAACACAGAATAGAGAAAAACGTAGCCTCCAGTGCTAGAAGATACCATGAAAGAGTACCACGGCCAACGCCAGTCTTCTGACGAAAGTCGAATGTATACAAAAATCATGCTGTTCAGAGCTGTCGTCAACAGCAAAATGAAAAACGATGCTGTCAGAAAACCGAAAAAGTAGTAGTAGCGCTGGAAGAGTACTGAATTCAGAATGAAGAACAGCGAGAGGAAAAGGCTACCGAACGGGAGCAAACCGCCTACCAACATTCCCACCCAGGTGCGTGCGTAGAGCGGTAACTGTGGGATCTGCCGTGGAATCAAATTCGTCCGACAGGGGAAATCAATCGCTGGCTTCCTGTACCCCAAATACGAACCCAAAAACGCCATCGGTATAGATATCCCAAACCAAAGGACAAACATGTACAGAAGCGTTACGAACGGGACCGCCGCTGAAGACTGCAGCATCCACAGAAGCAGGTTCAGGCCAAAAAACGTTGCGAAACATATACCCGGAAAGAGGATCGCCGTTGAGAGCGTCACCCGTTTCGGCATGGTGCCACGATAGGATTTGTAGATGCGGGCAGCAACGTAGCCGCCCGGAAATGCCATAACCAGCCAAAGCATGACCATCGCGGTTACGAGACCGCCCCGGTTTGCCGGTGACAAAAAGCCGGCCATCGCAATAACGAGTACGACAACAAGCATTCCAAGAAGCTGAGCGCCGCTGCCCACAAGGACGGCGAAAATGTTCAGATTCCGCGGAGCCCGAAATACATCCCCGTGAACGAGCTTCCAGCCGTACTCCTCCTCGTCCGCTTCCTCGCCATCGGCCGCGCTATTGTATCGCAAAAGATCTTGGCGCAAGGTCCTCAGAAGGATCATGAACACTGTGGCAGCAAGAAAAACCACAATTAGCGACGAATTCAAGATGCTGAACCAGTGTATCGACGAGGCGGTAGGTGGCTGTTGCAGATAAATATCCCAGCGAGAGCCCCAAGCCACGGCGCTCTCACTAAACTCCACATCGTACGTGTAGAAGACATCTGCGCCCGGCTCTACCACTTGCCGAGGCGCGTTCACGTCGGGTCCCGTGGCGGTTGAGCACGTCGATAGCAGCGTTGTGTTCGGTTTCCGCGAGTCAGAGTTCGCAGCCTCGCTATGTTGAATAGACAGCGCTGCAACCTCAAATCCGACAATGCGATAGCCTTTCGTCGGAATTTTCAGACCTCCGCTTGGCCTATGGTAATAGATCTTGAACGAAAGGTGGTTGTTAAGGTACGTACCCGCTGCGTCTGCGACCCCGAGGGGGTAGCCACGCTCGATCCCGATTTTCTGCCCCTCACCGTAGATAGGTTCTCCTACGGGCAAGTTATCCAGCTGAAGCAAGACGCGGTACTCCTGACGGATGCGTTGTGCGAGAATATTTGCGTCACGCTCGCGCAAACGCCGCCTGCAAAGCACGGCGCAGGTCTTGTCCTCGAGCATGCGCACCTCAAACGGCGTTGAGTAGATGCGGGCTCCAGATAACAATTCCCCAAGGTTTTCAGGATACTTCTTAAGTTTCTTTGGACGACAGAACGGCAGTGAATAGTAGTTGTACGGCAGCACTGACTTGCTGGAAACAAGTTTCGTCGTCTTAATGGTGAGCGCAGCACCCTGCGGATAATCCACGGGGGCAACCCCCGGAATGTAGAACCCCACCGCATTGCTTGTCTGCACTAGGATGATCACCAAGTATACAGTGATCCATAGCAGCCGCTTCCAGGTTACGTCGAACATGTCTGCTCCGTGGGCTCGTCTACGTTCGCTAGACCGCCAACGGACNCTGGGCGGTNNTCGCAGCGACCCACTCCGGCGGATTTCGGGNCCAGCAGCGCACGACGCGGCAGGCGCTGCGCGCTTTCGCGGCACTGTGGATACAGGCGGCCCGGCAGTTCGGCGTTCTCTAGCGAATAACAGCTTCAATGCACAGCAATGCACAACTGAAGCCCTTTGCTTCGTTCTAGCTTTTGTGTGTGTGCCTAAACGAGCTGCAATAAGGATCATCCCTGCGAAGAACGATGCGCGAAGAAGCGCCAAATCGCGGACACGTTTTCGGAATGCATGCATGCGTGCCTGCATGCGTGCAACGACGTGTCCGTGCCTGCCGTCTTGCGGCGATCCCTGTGACACATCATTCAAAATAGTATTGGTGTTCTTCGGTGCATTTCTTGAGAGACTGTGACGGGCCCACGGAGTAAGGCTCGATGACGCGCGGGTGCTCGGTACACTCCATGCTCTTCGGGCACGCTCATAACATCGTCTCGTGCGGTCGCGCACAGCGCATCGACAGAGGTGCATGACAGTAGGTCGCGCGGGAAGCCACGCTCGAGCATCATAGGAGTTTTACCATAGCTGAGGCTATTGCGCAAATCGCACGCAGGGAGCCCGTGTACGATGCAAGTGCCAGACTTGCTTGTATATGTCCGTGCGAGTGCATATGACGGTTGTCTCTTACTTCAGACGGTGCGTTCGGGACACTTGTGCCGCTCCGTGCTTAGTGTTGCAAATGCATGCCGTGATCCCGCCCACATTGGCCCACGATCGCTTCGCCGAGCCTGACAGTGCGTCTGCGATGGCGCCAGAGCTGCTTCGCAGTGTCGCTTAATTTTGCTCCACCCATGCTCCTGGGTTGTGGAAGGCACTATGGATCAGGAGCGCCCGCCGACACCCGTCACTGACGAGAATGGCGTGGATAANCTGGTAGAACATGATGCTTCCGAGTCGTTGATCTTGCCGCTTTCCCGTGTGCGAAAAATCATCAAGTACGACAGCGAGGTGTCTACCGTGCGTGAAGACGCCGTCACGGCAATCGCCCGTGCTACAGAACTCTTTCTCGAGTACTTCCTGGAGGAGACTTATCGCGAAGCTACATCTAGAACCCGCGGTCGTGTGAAGAGGCTGAACTATAATGACTTCAGCAAAACCGTGCAGGAGATCGAGGCACTGCACTTTCTTGCAGAGTTGATCCCGCCTCGAACACGTTTCGGAAGTATTTCCGCAGCACCAAACAGGTCGCTCGCCGACGCTAGCAGCACTCCTGTCTCGGCCGCTGTGCAGGAAGATGGAAAGCAAGCTGCAGCTGAGTAATGCTCGCAAGACCGACTCAGCTCGGACTTGGTGCAAGAACCACCGCAGCGCAGTTGCTCGTGGGACTATTCTCGCGTGGCAATGGTGCCGCGCCTGTTGACCTCTGTGTTTGTCGGTTTTTGTGTCCAGGACAGGACTTTCAGGTTGTACGCATTTGTTTGCTTATGCGCATATTTTTTTGCAAGCCGATGGGCACGAGCACATCTGGGGTACAGCAAGCGGTGTACTAATTTGCGAACGGGCACCCCATGATACGTTTTTTTCTCCAGTAGCGAGGAATCTTCTGCGTGACGTGCGAAAAGTATGCACTGCTGGGAATGATGACAAAAGCGCTCGTTGTTTGTGCTGGAGATGGTTTCTTCTGCTTGCCCCCTGGTCCTAGTCGTATTGGCTGGTCTTTTTGGGAAAAGTGGCACTCGCGGGCGAAATCGGCTTGTGTGACCCTGTGTCTCCTCCGATGATCGCGGAATCATCCGAGCATTGGGTTTTCGTCGTGAATTGGTATGAGCGCTCCAGCTCCTTTCGGGGACATCCAACAGCTACGTTAACATGGCCTGCGTTTGCGACTTGTCTGGAAGAACCACTTTTTTTGAATGAACCCACACGGAAGCGATGGCACCGGATCTCACATTCCAGGCGTATCCACCGCAAGGAGTGAAATCATAGGGCCTCTTTATTTTCTGTTATTATTATCTGTTCGAGGCTCAAGTCGCCTTGTTGTGCTCCATGTCGTGCAGAGGCACAAACGCGTAGTGCCAGCAACACCCAGAGTTTCCGTTCCCTGGAAGCCCTACTTCAACCGCGTGTCGCGCTGCANAGGGGCTTCTTTGAATACGCNGCTGGCTCGAAAAGCGTCTGTTGGTCAATGAACCTGGCAGTGGTTGCGTCTGATCTTTGGTGATCAGTAGAGAGTCTCCCAAAATGATCTACGGACACGGGTACGAGAAACCTCGCACCGATCCGTCAAAGCCGCTGAATCCTCTGGTCCACGCGATGGATAGAGCTCCAGTGGTGCAGCCAAGTTCGCCGCCGCAAGAATCTTAAGGCCAGCGCGTACTCGACGGCACGAGCATGTGGTGCTCGACGAAGCAGCAGGCCCTGCGACAGATCATAGCATTCAGGCACGCACCGCGTACAATGCGTGCTCAGCAGCCGGAGCCCAGCGTCCTAGACTAAGGAGTCCGTGGAACGCTTTGTCGCAGATGGTCGTGTTGTTTGAAGCACGTGAAACCTCCTATCTCGTTCCATACTGCGGTACAAACTCCTGCCCAGAGGGTATTCGTCGAGATCCGCAAAAGACAGAGCCTCCGAATATCGTCGCAGTGATACTCCCAGCGGCAACAACGAGAAGCCGCGATAAAAACGTACTCCGAACGCTCGGCATGCTGCTTCTCTACTGGCCTTTCCTCGCAAGCGGTGAGGATCGAATACTAAAGCAGCTCTGCCGAGGGGCGCAGCAAAAGCGCACTGCTCGATAGCGCACCCTGGTGATGTACCCTTACCACATCGGGTTCAGTGCGGCATCCATACGGTCGGTATCATGACAAAGGGGAATCTCGCATCACTGGATGAGAAGCCTACGAATCGAGAACAAAAAGAGCCCAGACCAAAGCTCTGAAAATACTTTATTCTGTATGCGCCGTTGGCAATGCACAGTGGCCAAGCACGCGCGGAAATGCTCATGCGGCCTCCGCCAAGCCGGAGAAGTTTCGCCTGGGCTCGATGTGCACATTCAGAGGCAACTCGTGCAATCAGACATGCGCTCTCTGTGCATTACGGTGTTCGTGTATCTGTCTGTGTGTCTGTCTACCTACCTGTCTGTCTCGAACAGACTGCAAACCAAGGTACCCGCAAATTTTGACATCCGTCGTAGCTTACGAACGCCCGGCGGCAGCGTTCGAGCCAACCACACGCTGTTGCAATTGCCGCTGAATGGCCGCGAGAAATTCGAGATAGCCCATCTCCGAGGAGGTTCGATCCTCAGTCATCAGCGTTAGGACTCGGGCTTCTGCTGGTGTGCCCTGTCGAACCAGAGAAACAACCGGCTGTGCGTCCCAGCGCGCTTCCAGAACAGCGTGAATGCGACGGCGCATTTCATGCCCACGGTCGTTCGGCTCGTGGTACGGCAACCGCAGTACCTCTTCACCGAGCGCTTTCGGGCTGGGTACATGTGCTGGAGGCGGTTGTGCCAGGAATAAACTCGTAATCTCTGGACCAAGGAGCGAAACGAGCAGCGGTGGCGGCACATCCTGTGCAATCCAAATAAAAATCTCAAAGCCCGCGTCGATGAGCACCATACCAGACAGAGCAGCAGCCGAAGCGTGTACACCAGTGCCGTCCTCAAGGCGAATGCAGTTGGGGTACGCAAACGCCATGAGCGTGCCAATACTGCCGTTGTCAATCGCCTGTAAAAGTGCCGCTTTGCAGTCGAGTCGAAGTACCATCGCTGCAGCTGCGTCGCGACTCAACAGCACGCTGCGAATAATGCCCAGCGCGTAAAGAGGCATGCAGCGCAAGGCGTCGGGCAGCACGAGCTGTGAACTCGTCACATTGCCAGGGCTCGATAGCAACTGACGATACTTGGCCAAGATGTCAACAATTTGGTCAACTATAAGCCGACGAACAGCGTCCGCCTTCTTCATGGTGCAGTGTTCGAAGAGCGAGCGCGCCAGGAGGTTCACAACCGCGTTCACATCGGCACTGCGATAGAGCTCGTTCACAATGGATGTTACCGGTGCAACGATTGTATGCACCCGGATTCGTCGCTCCCCACGGCTTGTTGTGTACAAAAGGGCGCTTTGTGCACAGAGATAGCGACTTGACAGCTGTGCCTCGTCGAAACTCAGCTCCACCACATAGGTTTTGTCGGAATCGACATTCGGTTGCGCTAAAAGGTCGGAGCTTCGGGTGAAGAAGCGCCCATGGAAACGCGAACAACGGACACCGTTGCTTGCGCGGAGTCGGAATACCGCCTCGAACCCGGTCTCGCGGGAGAGGTTGCGGCGGAGCGCTCGCGCTAGACGAGCACCATCGCGCGTCGCTTCAAAGCCACTAATGTAGAGAAGCTCGCCTCCAGTGTACTTTGAGAGGCAGCCGAGGCTCGCCACGTCTACGTAGGTACCGCTGGGTGGCGTCAGAAACAGATCGACACTGACCTGTGCTCGGACAAAGTCGACCGCTAGGCGTTTGTATTGGCCTTCCTCAGGCGACAGCAGCCGAGCCTCTCGGTCTGTAAAGAGCGCGTAGGCGTCGTCACGATCCTTGAGTTTTGCGATGCCCATCGTTGGACGCGACGCACCAAGGACAACCATTTTGCCGCCCCAGTGCTGCATGATATAATATGCGCCCATCACTGCACTGCCCAAGGCGCTTCCATTTGTGAGCGCATTCCCCGTCAAGGTTGCCGTACTCTGCAGCGTTGCCGGATCGTAGATGGTCTGCAGTTTGTCGAGCAATCTCAATAAAGCCGGCCGCGACTCATCCAGCGACGCAAGCACATCCTCAGGCGTCGGTAGAAACACATCGTCGACATCGGGTGTCACCAGGAAACGAGGTTCACCCTGTTGGCCCGGCGGCAGCACACAATACGTCAACTGGGTGTCAAACGTGAGCACGGCGACACGTGTGCGACCATCCTGTGGAAGCAGATCCAGACTGCTACGAATCGTCTCTACAAACGTAATAAACGCCCCCGAAATGATACTTCCATACGAAACATCTAAAACAAAGACGTAAACCGGTGGTTGTGGAGGCCGAATCATATACTCGCTCGGTGCGACAAACTCGACGGAGGCGGAGCACAGCTCTGCCCGCTCAGCAATATCATGCCGCTTTCCATTTGCGTCCAAGGGAGAATAGTACTCGGGTGGAACGTCGTTGAGCAGTTGGCAGATATTGCAGCGCCAACGTCGACCACCGTCCGTAAATGTTACACCGAAATTGATGTACGTTCGACAACGACGACAACGCACAATACCGTTTGTTCCAAAGTTCACCACAGGCACCTGATCAAGAGGATCGTCACTCAGTGGTGGTGCCAGAGGGCGTACAATCGCAGCCAATGGTAGTCCAGTCTTGCTGCGAGTAGCAGCACTGTTTGGGAAGAAGTTGACGCTCATGCGCATCCGCGACGGGTGGCAGGGTCTGAAGAGCTCAATCGGGCAGCACCAGGTTGGATCAAAGGCACAAAAGTTAATCTGAGGTTCGAAAGGCATCCCAGCACCCGCAGCTCCCGGATTATATCCGCCTCCATGGGCGGAACGGTCGCCAGCAAGAACCTGCTGCGGCCACAGGAGGTCCCGCTGCAAAGCATCACCGTACCATACTCGATACATGACAGAGTCGGGATCCAGTGCGGGGCGTGGTAGCGATGCAAAGTCGGTACTCGGAGTCGCTGCTGCTGCTGCTGGCGCTGGAATCGCTTGAACAGGTGCGCTTACCATTCCGCCAGGTGGCCCGTAGTATGGCGCTCCGGGCGCAGTCGACATACCGGTTGGCAAGTTCGCATAGGAACCAGGTACTGGAGGACCCGCCATTTGCGGCCCCGCACCGCCACTACCAGGAATGGGTTGCATCGGATACGGCACGTTTCCCGGAACTGCTTGGTATGAAACAGCAGAATTGCCCTGCCGGGCGTACGCTGGACCCACAGACGCCATTGCTGGAGCGAACTGCCCCGCAGTCGGGGGTCCATCTCCAGGACTGGGCATCAAAACGCCAGGTACAGGTCGGTTAGCATATCCGACGGGGCTATATCCGGATGAGATGGTTGATCTCGTGGTAGATCCCAGCGCATTGGCGCCAGCAGAAAGCGACGTACCCATCGACAACGGATTCGAAAATGACGGGACACGATTCTGGCCTGGAGGCGACACTGTGGTGGTGATTCCTCCAGAGGGTCCACCTGGCGGTGCTCGAGGCATTACAGCCGGTGCTTGAGACGAAAACGGTACCGTATTGCGCTGGCTAACTTCTGTATACTGGTTGCCCGCCGCGGTTCCATGTCCGGCACTGGTAGCAGTTGCGACCGGCGATGCGCCATTCATCATCGACGCATCCATCGATGGATGAAGGTGCGGTACAGTAGGTGCTGCGGCACGGTAACCAGGTACCGGTTGTGCAGAGGGCATGCCCCTTGCCGTATCCGGTCCGGTACGAATCCCCGTTGGATGCTGCACAGCCGTAGCTGTTGCGCTATCGCCATGATTGGAACCGAAAGCAATCGAGTCGGCGACTCCGTAGCCAGTTGTCGCCCACTGGGATGCAGCAGCCTGTGGGGTGTATCTCGCATCGCCTGGTGCACCGCTCGGATGGCTCAGGTTCGAGCGCCCCTGATCCGATATCAGCATCGGACGCTGATGCTCCATTTGCTGTCCTGCTTCGAGTGTCGCTGCCGTTACACCACGCCCTGTATAGGCGCTCGACCCTAATGGAGCAGGAACGTACCCGCCAGCTCTACCAGTATGTGCGCTGTTCGTAGGATTTCCGCCTTCAGCGGAATGCTGGCGATCGCTGGACAGCGAATCGGTGCCCTGCGGCATCGGGCGGGCCTGTAGACCTTGAGCAACTCCCGCTCGTGGTATACTGTTTGACGCGAGAGCTGAAGCAGCAGCTCTCGGGTCAGTGGTCATTGCCCCCTGGTTGTCACTGGGTGTATCAAAACGACGCGGTGATCCATAGATATCTGCGGCAGATGCATGCAGAGCGTCGGATGCCATCGTGTTCGACATATTGCCCCTGACGGGTGGTGCTGTGCGTTCTGGGCTGATTCTCTGTGGGGGCAACGCTTGTCCCAGAGCCGACGCCGACTCAGAGTGCGCAGTTGCCTCATACGCCCCAGAACGTGATGACAGTCCCGCAGGCGACCGCTGTGGCTGCTGTGGCGTTGGGAGAACGCTTTGGCGACCTGGTGGAGGCGGCGCTGCGCCCATAGCCGCCCCTGCACCTGTATATGCCGTTCCATCACCTTGCGAGGAAGCCTCACTCGACCAGGCAGAGGAGCGCCCCGGCCGCTGTGTAACCTGATCAGCTTGATCGGAGACGTTGCGAGCAAGCTGCGCCTCAGATATCCGCCCCATATTACCGGTACCGTGCGACTCTGCGGAAGCCTGTTGTTGCTGCCGAAACGTGGACCTTTCCGACAAACGCTGCTGCTCGTACGCTGCCCCATACCGACTAGCGGACGCAGTAGCATAGTCCGCGGGTGATGGACCCGTACCAGGCCTCGGCAGAGGTGCCGCTTCGTGCGCCGTGACCGCCACTCGCCGCTGTGTGCCGTCACCAGCGACACCGCGCTGCTCGCCCTGCGGTAACGAGCCTGGTCTGCTTGCAGGGTTCATGCTCTAAACTGCTTCGAAAAACACGTAAGCTTTTCACAAGGAACCCCAGCGTTCGTCGAAAGCACACACTAATGTCCCCCTGTAAAGCTGAGATCGCGTCCTGCAGTGCACCACGCCGTGAAACGGCTCAGAAGGGCACCAAGCCTCCCCTGAGCGCCTCCGTC
>JGI24721J44947_10008389_pt1 | contig 13542 bp, 13 predicted proteins | sample YelNatPaOPGAMG01_FD_44947 | JGI IMG/M metagenome (IMG submission 44947)
GCCTCGAGGATAAGTTCGGTCGCCTCAGCCAGTTCGGCGTCTTCGTGTCCGTTCCGCCTGGACTGATTCGCCGCACTGGTCGAGCATTTGCCAACCTCGGTTATCCGCATCTTTGGGTTGTACTTGGTGTCAATGGTTACATCTGGATTTATTGGAATCCTGAGGAAACAGACCGCGCTGGTGCGGTAGCAGATGAAGCGGAGCCCACGTCGACGTCGCTGCTGACGACGGGCGACGCCGAGGCGCTCTGTCGAGCGCGGAATGCCGTGCTTGTGCTGAGCATGCTCTCACTGAATGTTTCGATCGAAAGCATTCGATATGTTTTCGCAGCTAGTGCAGTCACTGATCCAGCTGCGATGCTCGAACCTCGTTTTCTTCAAGCCATGCAAAAGATGCTTGGCGAATAGAGCTCGTTGGCGAGCGAGCACTATGGCGGGCCCAGCGCTCGACTCTGAAATGCACAGCACTACGTACGCCACGCCCGAACAGTGCACTGCGCATGCGGATGACCGTACCTGCGCCTCGGAGCCGCTCTGTCTTTGCGTGATAGCGACTGCAGCGGCGGCGACGGCGCATCATATACCTTCACCGCAAGCGTGGGCGCGAGGCTCGGTTCTCAGACAGTTATCCGAAGAATGGAATTTCTGGCCCCGTCGGAGAGAGCGGTCTGCAGCATGCGCATTTTCTTTGGGGTATGGAACGGAGCGGCGGGATTCATCGTAGCTGCCGAAATCAGTGGCGCATCCCGGGATTCCGCTCCGACGCGTCGACCCTACACGATGAGTGCCTAGCGATAGGCTGCAGTAGGCATCCGCTCATTCCGACGGAGTGTCCGGGGAGGAAGTTTCTGCCCGGTGGCCCGCTTCGCAGTGAGGCATACCGGGAAGAGGGTTTCATTTCAGAAAACAGCTCGGGAAAAGTGTTTCTGTTCCTGTAAAGGGCGCTAGAAGCTTTGCAGCGGGTCGCAAGCTGGGTCGTTCGCGGAGGCCGATGCGTTCCGTATATTTTTTGGTTCGTTTCCAAGGAGGATCGCTTTCCTTGCACCCAATCTCCAACGCGCTCGTGTAGCACGGCACTGAAGCTGGAAACGGTATGTGTACCGGAACCACACACCCGATGAACCTAGGTATTCGGCGGAGATGCTGCAGGTCTGGATTGATCTCAATACCGCACGGGTTGGCTCGACATTGCCGGGCAAGAGCGGGAACCTGTACCCTGAGCAGCTTACGAATCCATGTTTCCTGCTGAAGTCGTGTCATGGACTATTTCACGCACTGCTGATCGCGCGGTGCAGAGCAGACCGCTTGCAGCGGATAGTCGAGGCGCTACACCCACGTCAGCATCAAATAGAATGGGTGCACTTGGCTAACTAGGGCGTCCACATTCAACTTCGAATTGCTTCCCATTTCAATCAACAAAAGCAAATGGGAGCTTTTCTTCGAATGGTCTTTCGTCTCTCTTATCTCCGGCGTTGAATCTGTCAGTCGCAGGTATCCATCCAGCTCTTGCGACAGCACTCGAAGGATATTCATGGTGATGTTCGAGCCCCGAGTGTGCCGATTCCAACTCTTGTCGACGCATTTCATTCACAAACGGTCGTTGCGCTCTGTGCTTCGCTTGCGATTTCCATCTTCTTTGCGTACAGCATCTGTGCTCGCTTTATAGTGATGACTCTGGACTGGGGCAAGTGTTCCCACATGTCCACCATAGCTTACGCTCCGAGCGATGCTCTGTGGCGCGTGAACGTTCGGTTCAGCGCTCAGCACATGCCGCTCGCGGCTACAGCAGGCGCGACTCGATGGTCTGCTCGGTTTCCGCGCCCAGTGCCGTACCCTATGATCACAGGCCTTCTTCTGGGGCATCCCCTCGCCGAGTACTCTGTCTGCTGCGCACGCCGTTCGACTCCATAGAGGATACATATGGTACGCGATGTTGTCCATGATGAACTGCGTAATCGGGACGAAAATTCAGGCTCGAGATCCATTCGGCAACTGCTGATCCCGCTATGCATTCTCCGTGCAAAGCGGTGACCCAAGTCCGAGCCAATGACCCCTTTCGATGCGAAAAGAAGAGACGGGAGCCTCTTGGACAAGATCCCGTTCGAGGGTTCACTCGGTTCTCGAATAGCGTTTCACCGATGGCCNCCAGCAGAACATGATTTGGGTTCAGAACGGCGGAGATTATCAGTTGACCTGAGAGGTGCTGTGAAGTTTCGGTATGGGTTTGTGAACAAGTCGACCAGGAACAAAGTCGAGTTTTTCGTGGTCGTCAGTCCAGCGGTGGAAATCCCTACCCTCACGAGTTGCTTTTTGTGATAAAGATCGAAAGTCTGAAAAATACGTATTCTGAGCAAGCTCTATGTAGGGAAAAGAGGTGGAGCTTTTAAGTCTGCACTGGATATTGATATCGATTATTTTACGAACACTTTTCGTAAGCATTGCCAATCATCCTGATTCCAGTGACGTAACGAATTCCAGCGGCAAAAGGTCTAACGCACGACCAGCAGTAAACAACCAGGTGTCCGAAAATTATGAATGAACCCGTTTGCCTTCATTGCTGTATTTGGTCTGCCAAGTCATACATCGAAAAAAAAGTTCGAGAAAATCGAAAAGCACACACAGAGCAAGCAGTTCAGTATTGCACCTGCATCTGAGAAGGGTGCAGGGTGCGCATGCCGCCGCCGTGCGACAAGGGCGNTCTCGGCGTCCTGCGCCAGTCGCGAGCCAGTCCAGCATATCGATGCTGTCCAGCGATCACGGCATATTGTCTGCTGCACGTCATGAGTTGCCAGCATGAACGTCACAANTGACAAAGCGTGCACGCTTGACGATCGTATTGAAGGATTTCGATGCCCAGCTCCAAAACGACGACGACGACGACGGCTGCTGCTGCTGCTGCTGCTGCTGCTGCAGTCGCTTGAGCGTTCACGGATCAGAAGCAGTCTGCAACCAGGGCAATCGCAGCGCGATCGTTCGCTGCCCTAGTGCAACTGACTCCAGACGGCGAACGATATCCAGCAACTAGTAGAAGCGATATTCGCGGATGCTCGCCAAGCACCCTATATTCCCAAGGTACCACCCGGAAGCACAGTTTACGATGCTTTGTTGCGGTGATGCATCGAGCCTGGCGACGCGCTACGTGCACCATCCCAGAGACAGTGCGTGCTGGAGCCCGCTGCTCTACACGGAGACTGCAGGCTCTGCATCGCGCGTGGACGCCTCCGGTGGTGCAGCGCGCTTCGGGGCTGCATCGCCTCTCGACGCGGGCACTCGTTGCCGATTCGTTGGGCGTCCGTCGGGAGGTCTTCTGTACTGGCGAGCATGTCCGCTGTTTCGACTCCGTTGGCGACGGAGACGAATCGCCGCCTCGCCGAAGGTTTCAACATTCTTTGCATCGGAAGAGCGCTGCGTTGCTTTGGGTCTTTCGCTGAGTTGAGCACCGTCACTGGTGACGGATTCGCTACCCGCTGGGGGTGCAAGCACCTCAGATGCAGTCTCGTCGCCTAGAGAGTCGAAAAACGATTTGTTCTTATCGTATTTTTTCGGTTGTTCGCGTATTTTTTTCAGAACCTCTTCTTCAATCAGCAGAGATTTTTGCAGTTTCTCACGCATGGATTCGAAATCGAACTCTTCGATAGCCGCGGGCGTCGACGATTGGCGACGGGTCCAATGTGTTCTCGTATTGCTCGGCCCGCTTCCTCTCCGAGTAGTGTCATGCAGATGCTGTCCATGTCTATGATTCGTGTCGCCAGCGTGGCGATCAGCAGCACCAGTGCTTCGCTGCATCTGCCTGCGGAAGCGCCCGTTCGGTGCGGGAGGCTTTGTCGTCGCTTCAGGCTCTCTGCGATCACTTCTGGTTGGGTTCACAGGGCGCCCATACGTCTTCCTTTCCGGGCCCTCGCCGGTGGTTTCCTTGCTCTTCCACTCCTCCTGCTTCGTGCTTCTTGGCTCATTTTGCTGCTCGGGATGTCTTTTGGGATCCATGTGCATGTCCTCATTCCCGACTGGAACACGTGTTGCGGAAGGCTCGGCCTGTGACTGCCGAGTAGCGGTCACAGCGGTGCTTTCCTTATTGATTTCAGTATCACTGCCTCGGCCAGATGGTGGATTCTCAATCACATTTCTGCCTGGGACTGGTGCGCCAGCACTCGGCGACGGGCGATCCTCCCAATCAACCGCAGATCCCATAAATGTAGGCAGGGGCGCCCCCGGATAGCCCTGCAGTGCTTGTTGAACAGGAGGCACATCATAGCGATAGCTCGGCTGCTGCGGGTACGGCTGCCCGTACGAGGTCGTATCCGATCGAGGAGGCGCGAACGTCTGCGGCGGGGCCTGAGGCATCGGCAGCGAGCTGCCCGCGGACCAGGCCGCGTGTCCTCCTGAAGCGTTTGTGGTCGGCATCATGTTGCCTCCGTATGGAGGGAAATACGGTGGACCCATCATGGACGATGGCGCCGTCCCCGGGGGGTATCCATGGGGCGGCGCAGGGGGCGCGACAGACTGCAGCGACGCTCCCTGCTGCGGCGGCAGTTGCGGCGGTGCGACTGGCGCCGGCACGACCACCTTCAAGTCCTGAATGTCCGCACCCCGAAAAACGATAAAGCTGTAGATATCAAGGGAGGGCGGGACCGGCGGGCCTCCGTCCGGCCGCACGCGATCCTCCGTGCCGTAACAGCGCACGTTCTGCAGTTGCACCGTGCTGTCCTGCGCGTTGATACTGTATAAAACACCCTCGTAGCGGACGTTCATTTTCGAAAGCAAAGAGATTCGTGAACCGATGAACTGCGGAGGGCCCAACGGTTGCGTCCCGAGCGTGTTTCCCTGTGCGTGGCCGTTCATTGTGCGCAGCAGCTAGGTTTGGCTACGTGCACCACTTCAAAGAGCCGAGACCAGTCCCTAGACGCGTATCAAATTAGGGACAACAAAATCCAAAACGTCCAAGCCGCCAAGATAACCCTAAACGAGAGAAAGAGCGATACTGAGACGCGTATGCAACTGCTGAAAACGCTTGTCTGTGGCAGCGTCTCACGAAACAAGCCCGCAATACAAAGTTGCGCATGCGCACACGTCGGGTTACGGCCTCTTGACAGAAGCATGGAAAATATGGTAAAATAATGGATAAACCGGTCAAAGGGATGCTGTATGTTCAAACGATCTGCAGCGATGCGCATTTGCGCGCCTCCTGGGATCGACGCGTTCCAGAAGAAGAATGCACCAGAGGGCTCGTGCACATACCCGCGACGTCCCGCTGAAGCGCCCTGCTTTGTGCGGCACCTCTGCGCTATAGCGGGATCACAGTACCATGCTCGTACGNCATGCAAAACCGCGAATCTATAGGTAATGGAAGCTGATAGCGTCCATCAAAGGCAAAGTATTTGCACCACAGTTCATTGGGAGGCGCTCGCACATCCAAAAGTCTTTTCGGACGGGTCAACGCTTTATCAGGGGAAAGCACGGGGCTGCGAGCGATGAGCTCGCCGCTGCCGCTGTCGTTGCTGCCTCGCCAATTGCTGACCAATTAGACTTGATCGTACGATTTGTGGTTCGTCATGTGATGGCTTTAAGCGATTCCATATCCGGCGGCGTCGGAAGCAATGTGTCAGTCCTGCACTAAAGAGAACGACTCAAGAAATGTCGGGCACGGGGTTCTGTGCATGTCGAAGTACTCAAATAGAGCCTCCACGTCCCGTCCCGCTCTTTGACAGCTGGGCAATACGTTCGATGCATCCATGCCGCACTGAGAAAATGTAATCTCATGTACTATACTCGACGATCTCTGTGTCAGTGGAACGCGCTGCTTTTCCGGGTACACGACGCAGACGCGCATACAAGAATCCTGTCGACAAGTAAATCATGTAAGTTTATGATTATGCCTAGTATCCCGCTCACTCGTGACTCTGCTGTTATTTTTGGGATGTCTTACTCGAAAGTCGATGCACAGCGCCTCTGCTTCAAGGTTGCTGGACCAATCTTCGCGTAGATACTCAGTCACGAACACGGGTGCCTGCTAAGCGCAGCGGGGCTCTACGGGGGGCCCGCGGCAACACATGCGGCGCACAAGTCCATGGTCTATCATTTTGCGACATATATATCTATAGAGGACAGAGCATCAGTTCGTGAACAACGACCCTGCGCCTCCCGATTCGACCTGGTACAGTAGATGCCGATTTTTTCGTGCTGGTTGAGCTTTTTGTCCGACTATCTTGAGGCGCCCGAAACACTCNAGTTTGTGCTTCTTGCGAGCACTCTAGGTGTTCTTGTCTGAGCTCCACGGCGCTGCTGTCAGCTCTGTTACAACTCTTACAACTTACAAGGGTTCAGTTTTCTGTTGAAGGCTTGTGCTATGTGGGAACGCCTGCAGTCTTTTGCTACACAGTCAAAGGCTACACACGATTCGAACTCAACAACAGACACACCATCAACAAGTGAGCCCCGTTTGGAAGGAACCTGGAGTAGGATCGGTTCAACTAGAGCAGATTCTCACGAAAAAGAGCACACATCAGCAGCAGCGTGTGAGCACAAGTCGATTGGCGACAAGGCGTCCCGAGGTGAAGCTACAGGCTTTGAGAGTGCTGCCGAGTCGCATCGGTCTCCTGGACCAACTCCACGAAGCCATCGGTCCGCAACTGCGCCGAACCAGGAGCAGCAACGACGACAACAACAGCGTCCTGCTCCAGCTAACAAAGGAGGCCGTTTGGAAACGAGCAACAACAGGACGGAGCCGAGTTCCGCGCCCAGGGGTCCCTCAGACGACGCTCAAGAGCCAGCAGTGAGCTCGCTCAGAGAAAGACCGCTAGGCTTTGGTCAAACGGTAGCTCCCGCCTGCTCCAGCACAGAACTGAGCGACTCGCGTGCTGAAACCGGGTCCGAGTCGGTGTGCCTCGTGTGTCGGGAGCGAGCAACCTTCTGGGCGATTGGCTCGTGTGCACATCGAATCTGCTTACTCTGTGCACATCGCATACGATGCCTCTATCGTCTTCGTCGTTGTGTGGTCTGCAATCAGGACCTAGAGGAAATGCTTGTCATACCTGCGGGTGAAATGCAATCGTCCCCGGAGCTGAAACAGGATGCAACCACAGACAGCAACCCCGATATCGCGCAGGACATGTGGGACGCAACAGCCGCCATGAAGTACTCAAATCGAACAGCATGGGAGCAAATGCGCGCCCTGCAGATTCCCACTTGTCCTGCTTGCGGCTTCCAGAGTGCGAGTCCGTCGGGACTGCGACGCCATGTGCAGAAGACGCATCCCAGTTATGCTCTTTGTGAGGTCTGTGCCGGCTCTGGTCGTAAGTACTGGGCAGAGCTGCGGTTGTATCCTGTACGAACGAAAGCAGTACATTCCCGAGCTGCTCGATCATCACCAGAAGAGCGAATGTCTGGCGGTTCGCGGGATGGAACCTTGCGGGATCACCTGCGATCCGAACACGCTGAATGCCGGTTTTGCAAGAGATTCTACTACGATGATGATGCGCTCTACGAGCATCTGACCCAGTCGCATGAAACCTGTGCGTTATGTGAAAGAGATGGGATTCAGTATGTGTACTATCGCAATTTTGAAGCACTCGAGGAGCACTATCGTTCTGCACATTATGTTTGCGATGCCCCAAGCTGTCGTGGTCTGGCGTTCGCAACGCTTCTGGATCTGCAAGCGCATCAGCGGCGTGCCTGTCCGGGGGCGCATCAGAGTACCGCTTCGAGCGCAACAGCCTTGGGCCGAACGTTCCGATTTCAGGAGCTTCAGCAGCAGCAGCAGCAGCAGCAGCGTTCAGGACAGAGTTCCTGGAACGTCAACGAGACGAGTAGCGCTCGACAGTATGACGGAATCATCCACCGAAGGGATGAACCAACCATCACAGCAGCACGTCGACGAGGCTTTTCGGGTTCTGCTGTGGTATACGCCAGTGCGACAGAATCGACGACGGAGCAGGTCGCCCTGCGCAGAACCCCTGAGACATCGGAAAGCCGCAACAGGCAACGGCAGACTGTCGACCAGCGACCTCGCACCGATCACGATACCCTGCCGTGTGACTCTATGGCACATGCAGCGGACGCCCGATATCGACCATACGAGACGAATGCCAGCAACAGTGACCCCAGGTTTGCAACAAGTAATCCGGGTATTGGCACCAATCATCGGCAGCGTCAAGCGCTTGACACAGAGGTCGCTCATTCCAGTCGAGACGTCCAAAGCCAGCGTGCTGGAGATGCTGAATTCAGGACCGCTGCTGATCATGCAATGCATCCGATTCCGAAAACAGAAGAGGAAGCCATGCGACGCGGTGCACGGCTGCTTGAGCGCGTCAAGGCGCTCCTGCGAGCGGAGTCTCCCGGGGGTCAGGAGAGCTGGCTAGCGTTCTGCGCGCACTGTGAGCGCCTGGTGCGTGGGGAACTCCAAGCGGGAGCATGCGTTCAGGCACTCGAACGCCTTTTAATGGAAAGCGGCGCATCCAGGTCGGTAGCTGCGGCTATCTTATTCGAAATGTGCGCACTACAGCCCGATCCGCGACTGCGAGAAGCGCTCTTCGCTGCCTGTAGAGCGCTGGCCGCGCACCCTCGGGTCCAATCAAATGAAGCGCCGCCTGCAGGGAATCTTCCTGCGACACGAACGCTTTCCAGTGTCGTCAGGAACACGAATGCTCATCAGTTGTCGAGCAATGCTCGTGCACGTGCCCAAATACCGCCGGGGCCCGACGCGTTTCCGTGCCTGCGTCGGACGTCGACACCAGCGGCTGCGGCAGATGCCTCAACGCATGCGTCCGCGACGGAGCGGCGAGGCAGGCTATCGGCATCAGCGCGTATCGATACATCGGCACCCGGAGAAGGTGCGCACAACCTGTCGAATTCCATTTCGGATACGGAGAATGCACTTGCCATGATGCGTGTCGGGGGCGTTGAATCCCCCGGCACGCCACAGCAGTCGTGCAATGCAGGACGGTCTGCGGTGAGCAGCAGTGCACAGGCAACGCGCTTTGATGGTGGCACGCTGTTCGAACCGGGTCGCGGTGGAAAGGTGCTTCATGTTGCACAGCTAGCGCGTGAACATCAAGCGCAACGCCTTGAGCGAGGCGTTTGGATTGGTCGCAGGGGTTTCGCCTGGGAACACGAGCGTGATGCCCAGCGTCGTCTAGCTGCCAAGACGCAACTGAAGGATATCGCTGCGACACGCTCCCCAGAGTCATCCGCGTCCTAGCCTCATAAAAGGTATTGCTAGCTTGTGTGCCAAAAGGAAATCGTGTGGAAGCAAATACTCGGGAGAATATCACTGTTTCCACTGGGATGTAACATGCATTACCCAGTTTGGAGAAGCCCGAATATTTACAAGTGCCGATCGATTCACGTAGCGATTCGTGCGGCACGGCACGATTTGATTCTTTCCGCGGCAAACTTTCGACATGGTACTTTTTTGCCGTTCTTATGCGTGCGCGGGCTGCACGCACTGCCGAGCGGGAACGCTAACCTCCTCCCAGTTCATAGCCGCGACACGTACACAGAACGTGACAACTCAGAAGCTTTCTTCTGCAAACTGTTTTCTCCAGCGTACGTTTCAAAGGATTCGTGAGACCATTTCCCGACTCACGTGCACTGCCCGTCAAGTGCGCAGGGTCCTCATAATACCGCTGCGACGGCTTGGACGCTGCACCACACCAGACAAGTACCCGTTAACGCACTGCGCCACGCGGCACGTCACTGGTTGAGCGCGCGCACCCTCACGTTGTGTAGACGAGCGTATCTGTGTGTGTGTGTGTGTGTGTGTGTTGTGGGGAGCACCTCGCTCACCTTGCGGGGGCAAAAAGCACTTCATTCTTTCTCGGAAGGCTTGCTGTCCAGAGCTCGTCGTCAGAGGCCAATGTTTATTGGCACCTGGTTGTGGCGTGGTGGCGTCACAGGCACCTCGTACCGGTGTTCGTTGGAGCCCCGAGGTCACTGCTACGCCTGGGCGCCTCGATTACCTGGGCCCAGGCAACGGGCGGCAAGTCTGGCGCCTGCTATCTGGTGCTGTCAGCAAAATGAAGAACAGTACGCGGAGAGACGTATGGAACCTGCCTGGCGAGCACGCCTCCGCTACGTGCCGCCCACTCGCTGCTTCCTCGTTGGCGCTGAGCTGAAAAGCGCGCGACTCGGCGGAGCGGCGAGCACGCGCATCACCCTCGAGCAGTCTCTAGACGAGCTTGCAGAACTCTGCAGTACTGCTGGTATGGAGGTTATGGGACGAACTGTTCAGAAGCTTACAGAGTTTCAGAGTCGCACATTAATCGGCAGCGGAAAAGTGCTGCAAGTACGCGCCATGATGCAAAGCGTAGGGGCCACTGCCTGCGTTTTCGATGAGCAGCTGTCGCCGTCTCAACAGCGAGCACTGGAGGAAGCTTTCGGAGGCGAGCGCTCTGGGATTCAGGTGCTCGATCGAACTGCTGTGATCCTCGACATCTTCGCTCAACACGCGATGAGCCGTGAGGGTGCTCTCCAGATTGAGCTTGCCCTTCTCCAGTATCGCTTGCCCAGGCTCACGCGCATGTGGCAGCATTTGGAAAGACAAAGCGGTGGGCTCGGTGTGGCCTTTCGTGGACCCGGCGAGACCCAGATTGAGGTCGACCGGCGAATCATCGCGCAGCGTATTGCGCGACTCCGACGCGAACTCGAAGGTATTCGCCAGCAACGTCAACAACGGCGACGGCAGCGAGCAGCACAACATCTGCCCTCGCTGGTACTCACCGGTTATACTTCCAGTGGGAAGAGCACGCTTCTGAACGCACTGACCCATGCTCGAGTGTTTGCGGATCCGATGCTGTTCTGTACGCTGGATCCGACCACGCGACGGGCGGAAATCCCAGGCCTGAATGTGGCACCAGAGGTTTTAATCACGGACTCGGTGGGATTTATTCAGAAACTGCCAACGGAGCTGATTGCAGCATTCCGCGCTACCCTTGAGGTCGTTGTCGATGCCGATATTATTTTACATGTGATTGACCGTTCGAGTCCAAGCTGGCGAGCACAAGCTGCGGTTGTCGAGGATACGCTCAGCGAGCTTGGGGTCCTGCGATCCAAGCCCCGCATAGTCATCTGGAACAAGATGGATTTGATTGAGCATGCGACTTCGGTACGACACCAGGCAGCGATCCTTTCACGTCAGGATCCGCCGGTGGTTCCATTGTCGGCGCTCACGGGAGAGGGTCTCGACGACCTCATGGAGTGCATCAGTGACACGCTCCGCGACATGTACATTCCTGTTGAGTGCCTCATTCCCTATACTGAGGCGGCGCTTGCTTCCGAGGCGCTCTCACATGGTTTGTGCGATCACCAAGACTATACGCCGCATGGNATCTACTTGAGCATACGCGTTCCGCGCCGCTTAGCGAACCAGCTGCAAAAGTACAAAATCCCGGATGCGTTCGAGCGATCGGTTTCAACCGGTGCGGATACTGACTTTGTGCGGTATCGTGGCAAGTTGCGGGGTGCTGGCGGCATCCTCTGCCCCGGTGACAGCGAGACAGAGGGCCATCACGGCGATCTGGCCGAGCGAAGTCGCGAGGGACCCTATGACGATTCTGACTGGAGACGCTTAGCCCGTGGACGACACCGCCTCTGATTGCAACCTCCTGACACTCTCGTATAGGCGAACAGGGACCGTGATTTCGGTTGCGTAGCCAACTGATTGCGTGTTTGCTGAGTCGAGCACATAAACTCAGCAAATCTGGATCGTTTCTGGCGTAAACATCGCAATATCCGGCCTTTTGCATACCGACACACAAACGGAAACCACAGAGCGTCTGCTACTGCTGCTATTGCTGTTGCTTTTTCCAAGACGATGAGATAAGGCAAGCACCGGTAATCGTTTATCAACCGCACCGCCGAGCGTTCACGGTCTCCAGTGGAGGTCCCCGGGTCAACTCGTTCTTGACGCAACCCAAAGAGAATACTGACGATATGCAGTGGGCATCGAAATCCCGTGCATCCGCTCGTATTTACCGATGAGCTGATTCCGATGCCAGACGCAGCTTTCCGCATCGGTAACCATCAACGGGAGAGCGAGTCTGTCTCCATTCACCACAGACGATCTCCCTAGTTGCCCGCTGCTCTGCTCATATCCCGTTTCGCTGATGCGCCTCGGGGGCAGCGCGCCTGCTCAGAAAACGGCTTCGCGTTCAGCCGCAGTTGCGAACGCTTCGTCGGCTTCGTACGATTCGTCATCATCGAATGTATCCATTGTCCAATCTGAGTCCAGTTCAGAGGAGTCTAGAGTGTCACGGTCAGTGCTCGGTGAACGACTTTCGTCGGAGGAAAGCGTGCGCTCATCATCGACACCGGGTGCTCGCGAGTGCCGGCGCAGTGCCGACCCACGTTCGATACGATGAGCGGTTTCGGGGGACCTCAACCAACCCGGATCCTCCCGGACGGCATTCGATTGGCTCGAAAACGCCTCCTGGACAGGTTCGACGTTGTTCGAACCGATGATTTTCGGTTGCGGGCGGCGTTTCGTGGCGGCATGGCCCTCGAAGCTGCGGAACGTGTCGGGGCGTACGCCCAGCTGCTCTAGCACGACGCGGTGCTGTGCGAGCCAGGCACCCTGCTCACAGGCGCTTTCCATCAGTTCCAGCGGTAGCCAGCTCCCGCAAGCCTTACCCCCGAGACGATTGACAGTTACCGATCCGCTCGTGTTTGGCGCTGTCGAAGCTGTGGGTGCTGTCGACGCCAGGGGCGCCCCGTCTTCCGCCCCTGCCGCGGAATGAACGCCTGTAAAGCTCAGCACTGTGCCCGGCGGAGCAAGTGGGTCAGCGCACTGGCTACTTGCATCCAAGAAGAAACCCAGCACCTCCTGCCGGAGCCAGTCTGCTGCACCGCGATCGAATAGCAGCCGGAGTCGATCAAGCGGTGGCCACGGCAGCAGCGCATCACTAGTCTCGCTCGCGGAGCGTTCCAAGAGCAGCGGACCAGCTGCCAGTTTACCTTCTGGGTTTGCAGCCTGGAACGAGAGACCCAACAGTGCAAACTGGGTCGACCGGAGTCCCGTACCGGAGCGAACANCAGTGCCAGCGCCAGTGCCCNCGCTGGATCCGTACGCTTTATCAGCGGCGGCTACTTGACTCTTTCGCGTCGTCGTTCTTGCGGGAGACATTAACCGCTGCACTCAGGCTTTGATGCCACGTAACCGACCCGAATACTGAGGACAAGGCATGCTACTGAAGTGCCGCATTGGGCACGGCTCTCGGCTTGCAGACTCCCGGCGAGCACCGCGTGCTTTTGGACTCGGTACACGCGCTGGGCGGTACGGCGTCCGTAGGCGCAGCGCTGCGGCATCCGTTGTGGCGAGCCACACNCGTTGGCTATCGTGGTGTTTTCGCTTTCCACGTATTGCTCATCAGGGCTGCCAGAATCAAAGCAGTCGGTTTCGTGGTGTCATTCGGTTAACCAAGTGGCCGTATTACCAGAGCTGTGCGTTTGGTGTAGTGTGTTTGCGCGAGAGTCGCGTGAAGCGGTAAGCGCAAGTGCACCGGACCCGCTCGTTGCGGGTGCGTTCCCCGCTGCTATTGTTGTTGTTGTTGTT
>JGI24721J44947_10008395_pt1 | contig 13538 bp, 14 predicted proteins | sample YelNatPaOPGAMG01_FD_44947 | JGI IMG/M metagenome (IMG submission 44947)
TGTAACGGCTAGCACGAGTCCTTTGGGAGGATTTAGTCCGGGTTCGAATCCCGGCGTCCCGACTAAAAATAAAACCCAGCTGATGGCTGGGTTTTTTTAATCTGAGATTAATAAGATTTTTATTTTTTTTCTGAGATGCTAAAATGGTTGTATGGCCACTAAACCAATCACGGCGAAAGTCGATTTATCCAAAGCACAATGGAAGAAAATTTATCAGACTAATCATTTTGTTTTTTTTGTTACTAAAGGATCTCTGTTCAAAAAATTCGCCGCTGTTAAGTGTGAAAAGCATTTTTTAAAGACCTGCGGGGTCTTTGGTTTCCCGATTAATTGGAAAAAAAGGATAAAAATCTATATTGCCCCTAATCAAAACATTATTCAAAGAGTTACGGGGCGAAAGACGTTTGGCTCTGTGATCGGTAAACTCTCTCTGATTTCGGTTTATACTTTTCATCCCCACGAGATAACTCATGTTATTTTTAATAATTGTCTTGGCGATTCCAATTATGTTCTCAAGGAAGGGGTGGCGGTTTTATATGGCTGGTTCAAAAGAATTCCATTGTGGAAGGGGAAAAGTTTAAGATTTTGGCTTAAAAAATTTAAAGCAGAAAAAAGCAATCTTTCTTTCGAAAAATTATTCTGCCACTTTCAAAGAATTCCTTCTTCCATTAGCTATCCGATTAGTGGTGCCATTGTCCAATTTTTAATAAATGAGTTTGGAGTAGAAAAATTCAAGAATCTTTATCGGAAAATTAAGTCAAGTATGTCGTATAAAAAAATTCAGGATGTGTTTCAAGAAGTAACAGGTAGTAGCTTGGATGGAATAGAGAAAAGATTTTGGAGGAAATTTTAGTTTTTACATCCACTTTATAATTATTTAATCAAATTTTAAGAGGAAACAATGATTGAACTGAGGCTAAATGAGAAGTCAAAAGCTCCTAAAAACCAAAGAGAAAGTAAGATTGATCATCGAATAAAGGAATTAATTTATAAAGATATATTATTACTGCTATTGATTTAAAAATGAACTTTTACAATAATTAATAAACAACCTTGGATTTTCAAAAAATGTTAGTATCCTATGCAATGGGATTTTAAATTAGGAAAATAAGTGATATAATGAAAATATGGCAAATATGGCAGAAAAATTAAAAATTGCAGTAACAAATTTCTCTCCGTTCGTCATGGAATCGAATGGAAAGTATTCCGGTTTTGAAGTTGAGCTATGGGAGCTAATCGCAAAAGAAATCGGAGTGAGTTTTGAATACGAGAAACATAATTTCCAGGAACTTATTCCTCTTGTTGCGGAGAAAAAAGCCGATATCGCCATGGCTTCGATAACGATCAACGAAAAACGCGAGGAGATTATCGATTTTTCGTATCCAACATTTCATTCGGGATTGCGTATTCTTTTATCGAAAAATAGGTCAAAAATTAACATCAGAAGCACGATCAAGTCATTTTTAACGCAGGGGTACAAACAACTTATAAAGCCCTTGATTATTCTGGCCGTAATAATCATTATATTCGGTAATGTAGTATGGCTTGCGGAAAGAACCACTAATGCATTCGCAAAAACCTATTTCCCCGGTGTTTTACAGGCCATGTGGCTTTCTTTGTCGATTATTCTCGGTTCGCCAGCTATGGTTTTGGTATACAAGGTGCAATCGTGGCTAGGATTGGCAATTCTTCAATTGGGCCAATTGGTTAAACTCGCGGTTTTGGGTCTTATAGTTGGAGAACTAACCGCCTTTATTACTACCAGAAAAATACGTTTGAATATTGAGGGTCCGAAAGATTTATCGGGCAAAACAGTGGCAACGGTTCAAGGAACGACGAGCGAGCCAGTTTTAAAAAACCTTGGCGCTGTTATTGTACCCGTGGTTAAAATAGAAGAAGCATTTGAAAAATTGGAAAAAAATGAAGTTGAGGCAGTTGTATTTGATGCACCCATTCTAGAATATTATGCGCTGAATGATGGATTTGGTAAGGTTGAGGTTATTGGCGAACTGTTTGATAAACAGGATTATGGTTTTGTACTGCAAGAGGGTAGTCCGTTGAGGGAAAAAATAAACCGTGCAATTTTAACTATTCAGGAAAATGGGCTTTATGATACTTTGTATAAAAAGTGGTTCGGAGAACGAGATATAAAATAAAACAAATACGGCAGTTCGATTCTGCCTAGGTCCATCAGAAAATTAAAGAAGAGGCGATTGCCTCTGCATAAGATCAAAAACATTTTGGAAAACTCCGGGGATTAATAAGATTTTATTTTTAAGCTATAATAAAAAGAGAACAGTCGATTACTAACCTTTTAATTCATTTGGCAGTGACTTATTTGAATAGATAGAAAAGAAATNGNGAAGATGGCGGCGCTTTGCGCCGCCATCTTTCTTTTTCTTTTTAAATCTTATAATGAAAAAGATCGTTTAAACCTAATTTTATGCCTTTTCAAATTAGTCCAATTTTAATTTTTTTATTATCATTTGGGTATTACCCTGGAAAGCCACGTGTTTTTGGATTTTCAATTAATAATAAAAGTTTTATAATTTAAACAAATGGCTTTATTTAAGAATATAAAAGAAAAAATTGCTGCTTTATCTATTTTGGCCAATATTCTTTTAGCGGCTGGGAAAATAATTATTGGCTTTCTTGCTGCTTCGAGCGCTGTTTTGGCTGAAGGCATCCATTCTTTNATGGATATTTTTTCTTCGGCTATTGGCTATGTAGGTATCAAAATTGCCCAAAAGCCAGAAGACGAAAAGCATCCGTATGGTCATTATAAATTTGAGGTATTGGCCGGATTTTTTATTACTTTGGTTTTGTTGGGCACAGGATTAGGAATTATTTATGAAGCTTATCAAAAATTTTTAAATCCCTCGCTGATTAAGATGCCGTTTCTAGCNTTTNGTGTAATGTTAGCCTCTGCCATTATCAATGAATTGATGGCGCGATTAAAAATTTATTTTGGTAAAAAAGAGAGCTCGGTGGCTTTGCTTTCTGATGGCGTTCATTCTCGAGCAGATGTTTTNGCCTCTTTAGCGGTTTTTGTTGGATTATTTTTGAATAAATATTGGCCTTATACTGACTCTATTTTAGCAATTTTAATAGGTCTTTATATTATTAAAGAATCATTCTCGATTGGAAAAGAAGCAGTTGATTCTTTGTTGGATACTGCTGCTCCGCCAGAAATTGAAAATAAAATTAAAGAAATTGTCGCCGCTCAAAATATAGAAATTTCTAATTTAAAAACTCAGAAAAAAGGTTCTTCTCTCACTGCCAATTTAGAAATAAATTTGCCAAAAAATTTAAATGTTGAGGAAGCGACAAAAATTTCAGAAAGTTTAAAAGAAAAATTAATGTCCGAAATTAACAATTTGGTTTATGTAGCCATTCAAATTAAAAGCCACGAAGTAGAAACAGGATTTTATAAGCCAGCTTTTNGCTTGGGTAGAGGTTTTGGCTGGCAAAGAAGAGGNAGATTTCAAGAAAAATTAGAAGAAGCAAAAGGAGCAGGCCCAGGAGGTTTTTGTGTTTGTCCTCAATGTGGCTATAAAGTTATCCATCAAAGAGGCGTACCTTGTTCTGAAATGACCTGCCCTAATTGTCATATACCATTAAGGAGAAGCGATAAGAAAGACTTTTAAAAATTTTAGGCACAAGAAAAACATTGGTTTATATTTCCTTAGTTATTATTTACGCAACACTGGCTGGCTTAATTTTTGGTTTCATTATTTAATTTTAAAAAATTTTTGGATTTTTCTTTTAGGGTTTATAATAAAAAGGTCGTTTAAACCTAATTTTATGCCTTTTCAAATTAGTCCAATTTTAATTTTTATTATTATCATTTGGGTATTGCCCTGGAAAGCCTGGGCTTTGTGGCGCGCGGCGCGCTTAAAACAAAAAGTTTGGTTTGTTGTTCTTTTGGTTTTAAATACGATGGGCATTTTGGAAATTATTTATCTTTTTGTCATCAGTAAAAAACATTTAAAAGGATTCCAATCAGACCAATCTCAAAAAGATGAAATCAAAAATTTTTAAATTAGAATTAATTGGCGCGCTTTTCATCATTATTTTTGGCAGTTTGCTGCATTTTACTTTTGATTGGTTTAAGAATTTTTGGCTTGTTGGTATTTTTTCGGCTGTGAATGAAAGTGTCTGGGAACATTTAAAATTAGCGGTGATTCCAGCGGTTGTTTGGCTTTTAATTGAAAGGCGTTTTATTAAAATTGATTTGCCCAATTTTACTTTTGCTAAAGTTAAAGGCATTTTTCTAATGCCCATTTTAATTATTGTTATCTTTTACTCTTACAAAGCGCTTTTGGGAAAAAATTATTTAATTTTAGATATTCTCACTTTTGTAGTGGCGGTTTTAATAGGTCAACTTGTTAGTTTTTGGATTATGTTTTGGCCGCCAGTTAAAAAAATTTATAATTCAATTGCTGTATTGCTTCTTATTCTTTTGGTTTTATCTTTTGTTGTTTTCACATTTTATCCGCCCCGCGTTTTTCTTTTTCAAGATCCCATTAGTTTGGGTTATGGAATTAATTTGGTAAAATAAATCTATGCGCAATGGAATGCATAAAAGAGAGCAAAATATTTACAGCTCATCATCAAACGAACCATTTTCTTTGAGCCGTTCAAAAATCGATTTATTTATTGAATGCCCGCGCTGCTTTTATTTGGATGTAAAACTCGGTATTTCTCGGCCGCCGGGATTTCCTTTTAGTTTAAATCAAGCAGTTGATACTTTATTAAAAAAGGAATTTGATATTCATCGTGCCAAAAAAGAGAAATATCCTTTGCTTGAGCGCTATGGAATTAAATTAAGACCATTGGATGATGAAAGAATTCATACGTGGCGCAATAATCGAGTGGGCATTCGCTATTATCATCAGCCAACCAATTTAGAAATTTACGGCGCCATTGATGATGTTTGGGTTGATGATGAAAAAACAATTTATATTGTTGATTTCAAAAGCACCAGCTCTTCAAACGAGGTGAATTTGGATGATGAATGGAAAGATTCTTATAAACGGCAGATGGAAATTTATCAGTGGCTGTTTCGAAAAAATGGTTTTAAAGTTTCCAAAACCGGCTTTTTTGTTTATTGCAATGGCAAAACTGATCGCGAGGCGTTTGATGGAAAACTTGAGTTTGATGTTTCGGTTTTACCTTATGAAGGAAATGATAGCTGGATCGAGCCGATTTTATTTGAAATTAAAAAAACTTTAGATTCAGAAAAACTTCCTTTAGCCAGCCCCAAATGCGATTTTTGCAGTTATTATGAATTAAGAAAAAAAGAAGAATAGCTAATATTATTAAGGAAAATCGATAAAAATCACCCTCTTGACTATTATTTTTAAAATGTTATCTTGAAAGAAAAGGCGAAATATCTGATTTAAATAATAAATCTATGTCAGAAAAAATACATTTAAACGAAGACGAAACAAAAGTTGAATCTTTGGGTAAGAAAAAAAATCAATCTAAAAAAGAAGTTTCCCAATCTTCTGTTCAACAGGTTGCTATTAATATTAATTTAGATAAAGAAGGAAAAATAGAGATAAAACGAAATCAAAAAGAAGGTGAAAAAACAGAAAAAGAAAAAAAGACAGAAGAATCCAAAAAAAAGAAAGATACAGAAGAATCTAAAAATAAGACAAAGGAAGAAAAAGAGGACAAAAATTCAAAAGAATCATTACCGCCAAAAGAAGAAGGAAAAAAAGAGAAAGAAAGTGGAAAAATAGAAGAAAAAGTTTTAAGCGTTAATGAAGCCCTCGAAAATTTATATAAAGCCAAAGAAGAATATCTGAGGCAGTACGAGCTTTATTTAGATTTTTCTTATCAATTAAAAAAAGAAAAAGACGAAAAGAAAAGATTAGAAATGGAATCAGCCTGTAAAGAAAGAGAATTATGGTTAAAGAATGCAAAAACGATGTATTATCGTAGTCTTGATGAGTATAAGGTAGCCGTTCATTTTGATTTAATTAGCAAAAAGAAAAATTATATTCGCGAGCAATTGCTTAATCGTAAAAAGGATATTATTGAAAATAGAATAAGAGCTCATAATGCACAATTGAAAGATGAAGAAATTGAAAAATTAGTTAAAGAAGAAATAGAAAAAGAAGTAGAAATCATTTTTGCTTCAGAAAAAAAGGAAATTCAAAAGGATTTAATCGGTGTTATTGCTTATGATGTTTTAAATAAAGAGGAATCATTAAACGAAGAAATAAGAAATATATTAAAAAAAGAGAAAGAAAAACATGCTAATTTCTTTGGTAAAATTTGGGAAAGATTTAAAGCCATGTCCTATGGCAAAAAAGCCTTGCTAGGTGCAGCTATTGCGGGTGTGGGTGGCGGTATTTTGGGTGCTGCCGGTGGTGCAGGATTTGCGGCTTTAGGAATTGGAGCAACACTATTTGGAAAACGATTCTTTGGAGGTTTTGTTGTTGGAGGTAGTGTTAAAGGCATAGCTGATAAATTAATTGGTCGCAAAGAGAGAAAAGAATTGGAAAAAGAAACAAGGGAAAGAGTCGAGGCAATTAGTAAAGAAATTGCTGATTTAATTAATAATCCAGAGAAAGAACCTCGCGATTATGAACAATGGATAAAACTGGCTGATTATTTAGATAAGCGTTTAGGAGAGGTTTTGCATGAAAGAGATTTAATTAGAGAGAAAAATGATAAAAAGAGGAGAATGTGGATTTTAATTGCCAGTTTGATTGGTGGTTTAGCCGCTAATTATGACAATATTTATGCTTTATTAAAGGGTCATCATGTACCTCCTTCACCGACGCCACCTTCTAAAACACCACCTCATGTTGTTGCAACTACTACACCATCTCCTGAAATACCTCCGACGCCATTACCAAAACCTAATCTTACGATATGGCCAGAAATTTTAAAACGAATGCCTACTATTGGCGTGCCTGTTGGTAAAGAAGGTTTTTGGGGTGCAGCTTCAATTTTAAAATCGCAATTAGGTATTCCTGATGCTGATTTTGCTAAAGCTTGGGCAAATGCTATAGTGACAGATCCAATATCTAAAACCGTATTTAAATTGCCCCAAGCGCATTGGGTATTACCTTTAAAACCCGACCAACAAGCCATCTTAAGTTATAATCCGGTTAAAAAACTTTTTGAAGCAACAATTGCCCCTAAAGTGCAAATTGGAGGAGCTGAAGAGTTAATAAATGCTTATAAAGCATTAGGAAAAGAGATTCCTTTAGGGGTTACTCAATCAATTTTGAAAGGTCTTGGTCAAAATTAAAAAGGTCGTTCATTTTAGTTAAATTTTTAAAATGTCTTTAACTCCAAACGAAATCAAAGAATTTCTTAATAAAGATCTAATCAAAGAATTAGAATTAGATGAAGTTTCAGAGGAAGCTAGAATTGCTATTTTAAGTAAATTAGCTGATGTCGTTTATTTACGTTTTATTAATAAATTAGCAGAAATTTTAGAAGATGAAGATGCTATGACTTTAGAAGACATGATTAATCGTCAAGCTGCTGATGAGTTTCAAAAATTTATTGAAGAGAAGGTGCCAAATTACAATGATATTTTAGCTGAGATTATTGCCGAGGAGAAAAAAATATTATTAGAAAACGCAAAGATCGAGTAATCAAAAAATCAGAAAGATTAATTTCAAGTTAATTGTAAGTTATTATTAATAACATCGCCGCCCTTGAGTAAAGATCATGGGCGGTTTGTTTTTTAATTTTTACTCCTTTACTCTTGACAAATAATTATTTTTTGTTTATGATGATATCTTAACAAAACTTTGGTACAATATCCATACAATGAATTAGCTAAGAGATTTTTCTCATCTCAAAGCCCTAATTTTTTGCTCTTTAACAATTAAGCAATAACCTTGTCGGAGACAAGTTGGGTATCTTTAAATAAAATCAAATAAAAAAGGTATCTAACTTGTCTCCGACAAGGAGACATTTCTCCCGATGCCCCAACCGGTAACGGGGGGATCAAGTAGGGAGAAAAAATGGAGGGTAAAATGACCCAAACAACAAAATTAAAAGAACTGGAAAGGGCTGTGGAAGAAATGGAACAGAAAGTAGCAGCAGTCCGTAAAAAAATTGAAAAGNTCCAGGAAAAAGCAATGGTAGACGTCGCGCAGCAAATTATCAGCAAATATTTCGGTCCAGAGGTGCTCGAGAAAGTTAAAGCGTGCGCTAAGGCTCGTGCTGAACAAAGGTGGGAAGACTTCTATGCAATTGCCGCCGAAACAAAGAAAATATTGAACCTCAGCCAGTTAAAATCCGCTTCGGATGAGGAAAAAATCATAGTGGCTCAGTATCTACACAGATTGAAAATTATAGTGGGTGGCTGTGGAGGCTCCTTTGGTTTTTACAAAGATCCCACTACTTGTGGATCGTGTATTGCTGCTCAGGCAACGATCCGGCAGTTAGGATTAGAAAAATTCATGGATTTTCTAGGTTCGCGAGAGTATATGATGAAAGAAGAAGCGTTGCAAAAAGCAGAAAAGTACGCTCTGAAAGTGGTAGAAGCAAAAGAATTTGATGAACTTGAAAAAATCCAGGCAGAGCTCGATTCGAAGATCCAAGAACTTAAAGCAGAAAAAAACAAAATGGAAAAACTTGAGACCATTGCCAAGTTTTTGAAAAGTGACGGAGTGGAATTGGAACAGGTGCTTTCCGAAATGCCCGAATTCGCTGAACATATGGTTAAGGTTCTCGAAGAATCAAATGTTGAATTTATTACGGCTCTTCCGCAGGAACGTGTGGGTGCTTGGGTAATACACAGCTGGTCCTATTATGGCAGCGGTGGTTCTGAATACGGTGCCACAGTGGCTGTTTGGCGAGACGGTAGTGTCAAACAAGAGTACTTCAAGTATCGTGATGCATATGATCCTTGCAAGGATGACTGGAGACTGGCATTTGATAAAGTGCAAATTGCTAAGGTAACTCCTACTACGGTGGAAGTAGTTGCGAGCAGTCACAGAGGAAAAGGCGGTTCTTATTCCAGGCAAATCACTTTTGAGCTTCCTCGAGCCAAAAAGAGCACGCCAAAACTTTCTCCGGAAGAAACAAAGGAATTCCTCCGCTGGGTAGAAGAACAAGAGAAGCAGCTGATTCAACGACACACTCGGAGTGCTGGAATCATGCCTGACTACGTTGCTTCATGGGGCATTCCAGCTCCCTTTGCTACAGGCAGCATGGTTTCCTATGAAGAAGCAACAATTGTTGATCGTTGTATCAAGTCTCAGGAAGGCAGAGCGGCTTTAGTGGTTAAAGCTCAAATCGACCATCGGGCTGAAATGGGAAAGCAATATGAATGGTGCGTGTATGTTCTTACTTGGAAAGGGAAAAAAGTGGAACGAGTTGACAGGGACGTGGCTTACCAGCTTCAGCTAAGGGATGGAAAACAAATTCGGATGCGGGCAGCAGAGTATCTTTCATAACCTCCATAATTAAGCAATCAATGGCCTCACTTTGGTGAGGCCATTTTTATTTTCAGAGAATTGTATTAAAATATAAAAGTCATGGAAATAAAAATTAGAACTAAAAACAATAAAGAAATTGTTGATATTACGGATATTATTCAGAAAAAGTTAGAAGAAGAAAGAATTGAAAAAGGCATGTGTCTTTTATTTTTAAAACATACTACCGCCGTATTAACTACAGCAGATTTGGATCCAGGCGGAACTGATTTGGATTATTTAGAATTTTTTGAAAAAATTATTCCGAAAATTAATTTTCGCCACCCTCATAATCCTTCCCATATGCCATCGCATCTTTTATCTTCTTTAATTGGCACTTCTTTAACTTTGCCAATTGAAAATCATAATTTGGTTTTAGGCACTTGGCAAAGAATAGTTTTAATTGAATTTGATGGTCCGCGCGAGCGAGAAATTGTTGTTCATTTTATCTCAGCAAAATGAAAGAATTAGTTTTAACCTTTGAAAAGACGCGGCTTTCAATGGGATAGTTAAAAAATCTGCTTGGCAAAAGATAAAAAATCAGTTAGAATAGATGGAACTGATAAATTCATTATGCTTAAGAAAGTTTTTAATTTATTTTCTTTTATTTTTTTAAGCAGTCTTTTATTGTTGGGGTTGTTTTTTAATTTAGGAATTCAAAAAAGAGTTTTAGCGGCTAATAATCCAGTTAATATTTATTTTTTCTGGGGCGATGGCTGTCCGCATTGCGCGGCTGAAAAGCCATTTTTAGAGCAATTAACAAAAAAATACCCTGAGGTAAAAATTTATGCTTTTGAAGTTTGGTATAATCGCGACAATTTAAATTTATTAATGAATGTTGGAAAAATTTTAAACAAAGATATCGGAGGCGTTCCTTTTACCGTGATTGGCACAAATGCTGTTANTGGTTATTTAAATGATGAAACNACTGGCGCTGAAATTGAAAATTATGTTGTTCAGTGTATTCAATCTGGCTGCGATGATCCTGTTTCTAAATTTTTGAGTTCAAGCGCAATTAAAACACCAACACCAGCTGTTACACCATTCCCTTCTCCCACTCCGACACCACTTATCACTCCAACAACCACCCCAGTTTCTGAAGCAGAAATTAAAGGTTATCTTTTTTGGAGCAGCGGCTGTCCTTTATGTAATGCCGAGAAAAAATATTTAGAAAGTTTAAAAACCAAATACCCCAATTTAGAAATTGATTATTTAGAATTATCTGACAAGAAAAATTTAGAAATTTTTAAGCAGACACTAGAAAAATTAAATGTTGAAAATTCAGCCGTGCCATTTTTAGTGATTGGTCAAAAATATGTTTTAGGTTGGAGGAGTGAAGAAAAAACCGGCCCCATTATTGAAGAGACCATCAAATGCGCTATTGAAACTGGCTGTCCTGATGTGGTGGGTGAATTAATTTCTTCGGTGAGTTTTAAAACCAACGAATCCTCTATTCCCGAAACATTAAAATTGCCTATTTTTGGCGAGATAAAGACTAAAAACTTATCTTTGCCGCTTTTATCAGTTGTTTTTGGCACGCTTGATGGTTTTAATCCCTGCGCAATGTGGGTTTTGGTATTTTTGATTAGTTTTCTTTTGGGAATGAAGGATAGAAAACGAATGTGGATTTTGGGAGCTACTTTTCTTTTTGTTTCTGCTTTAGCTTATTTTCTTTTTATGGCTGCCTGGTTAAAACTTATTTTATTTGTCGGCGCTATTTTCTGGGTAAGATTAGCGATTGCGGCGGTAGCAGTTGGCGCAGGTATTTATAATTTGAAGGAATATTTCAAAAATAAAGCAGGCGTTTGCGATGTGACAAGCGAAAGCAAAAAACAAAAAATTATTGAAAGAATAAAAAAAGCTGTTCGCCAGAAATCATTTCTCCTTGCCATCATCGGCATCATTCTTTTAGCGTTTTCAGTTAATTTAGTAGAATTAATTTGTTCTGCTGGCCTGCCGGTTGTTTTCACCCAAATTTTAGCTTTAAGCAATTTAAAAACCTGGCAGTATTATCTTTATATGCTGATTTATATTTTCCTTTATATGCTTGATGATATGATTGTTTTTATCTATGCTGACTTTAAAAATTGTGGCGAAAACTAATAAATACACTCACTATTCCCATCTCATCGGCGGAATTTTAATGATTATTATTGGTTTGCTTTTAATTATTAAACCTTCTTGGTTAATGTTTGGATAAATTTTAATCTTGCATAAATTGGCAGTTTTTGGTATAATATCAATAAATATATTTTAATAAAGCTAAGTCCCGCACTTTTTGCCTTGCATCAAATATTTATGGTGCGGGGTAAAGGTCGAAATAAGCTTTATTTAAAATATGAGTTTAATAAAATGGAATTCCTTTCGAGATTTAGATCGATTTTTTGATGACGATTGGTTTTTGCCAGTCGTTTCCAGCTCTTTCTTTAAAGAGCCGGCAATGGATCTTTATCAAACTGATAAAGAAGTCATTGCTGAAGTAAATTTACCTGATATCGATCCGGATAAAGTCGACGTTTCTGTTAAAGATCAAACTTTAACTATTAGAGGTTTAACAGAAAGTAAAGAGGAGGAGAAGAAAAAAGATTATTGGCGTAAAGAAATTCGTCGAGGTGAATTTAAAAGAATAGTTCATATTCCAGTTGAAATTAATGAAGATAAAGTTGAAGCGAATTATGAGAAAGGAGTTTTAAAAATTATAATGCCAAAGAAAAATTCTCCTCAATCCCAAGAGAAGAAAATCAAAATTAAATCCAAAGATTAATGCCTAAAACTTTACCCATCGTATTTTTACTCATTGCTTTTGGAATTATTATTTTTGTTCTGGCCAATTATAGTCCAGTTAAAGTTGATATTCCAGGTATTCTCACTTCTCGTCCTAATCAAACAACCACAAGCTATCCAACGCCTTATACTGGTCCACGACCCGAGACAGTGATTATTTCCGGACCAACAGATTGGGAGACAGTGAAGGATAGCAGCGTGGTTGTTTTTCAATTTGTGGGCATTTGGAGTGGTACCGAGCGTTTATATTTTGAGACAAAAGTTGATGAGATTGATAAAGATTGGGTGCCAGTTTATGGCAATAGCCGCGCCATTCAACTTTTACCAGGCACGCATACTTATCATTTTTCTGTTCGGGCTAAAACAACAAACGGCATAGAAGATTATTCCCCGGTCTATCGTACTTTCAAAGCAGAAATTTCTGAAAAAACCGGCCAAATTAAAATTACTTCGGTTAATCTAAATAGTTCCCCTCAAAAAATTGTTTTAGTTAACAATAGTGGTGATATTATTGATTTAAATGGTTGGAAAATTGAAAATAAAATTCGTTCTTTTGATATTCCAGCGGCAGTTAAAGTCTTTCGTTTAAGTGGCAATACCATTTGGCAAAATATTAGTTTACAACCCAATGACTCTTTAATTATTTTAAACAGCGCCAGCCCAATTTCAGTTAATTTTTATTTAAATCGCTGTTTTGGTTATTTAACCAATTCTTATAATTTTAACAATCTTTTTTCAAAAAATTGTCCGCGACCAACCGATTACGAAATATCATATTTATCTTCTAATTGTCAGAGATTTATTAATGATTTAAGAACTTGCCAACAGCCGACCGTTAATGATTTAAATCGTTTTGCTAATGATTTTTCTTGCCAGCAATTTTTGACTAATTTTTATAATTATGAATCCTGCGTTAATCGCTATCAAAATTCTTCGGATTTTTTTGAAAAGGAGTGGTATGTATTTTTAAACGGTAGTTTAGCTGATAATAATCATGATAAAATTATTTTAAGGGATAGTAATGGTTTAGTGGTTGATGTTTACCAATATTAGTTTTAAAAGTCCCTGTAGCTCAATGGATAGAGCAATCCCGTCCTAAGGGAAAGATGCGGGTTCAATTCCTGCCAGGGACACAAGAATTAAAAACCAACCCCCAAATTCCATAAGAATACACTTATTCACAAAACTACCTTTTATCTATTTATAAAAAAAAGATATAATTTAAACTAGAATCCAATCTAGCTATTTTATTTATCTTTCTAATTAAACTTATAATAATTTCCCATATTATATATAATA